>Ga0210059_1000464_pt1 | contig 51507 bp, 21 predicted proteins | sample Ectturendosymbi2_FD_188042 | JGI IMG/M metagenome (GOLD analysis project Ga0210059, IMG submission 188042) | Ecteinascidia turbinata endosymbiont from Florida, USA - Sample 2 (SPAdes) (version 2) | ecosystem: Host-associated > Tunicates > Ascidians > Unclassified | place: Key West, Florida...
TGCTAACGCTATGTCATTAGCAATAAGGTAGCTAGCCATCAGAGCTGCTGCACTTATATCTCGGCTACTGGTAAAAACAGACTTCTGTTTTTTCAAGCCTTCTCTCTCCTCGGTTGCCCTTGCAAGCCAAGGGAAGGTATCTATCGGCATGATGACTCTCATAGCGGCGTCGAATGCTATATTTGTTCACCACTGAAACCTGCTGTGAACACACCAAACATGCAGCTGTCACATTTACCTCCATAAAAAAATAAGAAACGGCCCAACTGTGTTGGAAAACTCTGCATTCTTTGTCAACTTTTCTCTGTTTCGATAAAGACATTTTGGGAAACGAGGCTGCCACGGAATAGAGAATAAAGGCTAAACTGAGCAGTTTAAGGAAAAGTAGAAGCCTAAGTCCGAGCATGGAATAGTTCCACATCTAACAATATGTCCTTATTACGCCGCAATATAGTTTCCTTTCTCTAATTTTCACGAAAAACAACAAAGACGTCCTTCCAGGTTTCACTCCAGGTTGACATATTTGAAATAGAAAGTTGCTTGAGCAAGTGGTTTTAGTTAACATTTCCACGTATTTTTGACTTTAGAAATCCGGCGATGTCGATTTCGACATTTTTCGTAATTCAATGCGCAATTTTCTGCATTTACTGCTTTTTACCGATTCTCAAATTTTACCCTGTCGAACAGATTTCTACGCAGTTTATTTTCGGTCAATAATTCGAATAGAAGCTTTACGTAGCAAATTTTAGTTAGAGTTGTACCTAGAACTCCGAAGGTTTCGAAATCGACATCACTGGAGCTCAAGGTACATTTTCTCCCGGAGTTCTAGTGTTAAACTTTATCAACAGTAGTTGTACTTTTGCATGTTCATATATACCTGTTTGACAGTTGAAACCGGTGTGAACATGCAAAAGGAAATATGCAGAAAACGGGAAAATTTCATGTGAGAAAACAGTGGAAAACAATAAAGTATATGCAATTGCGTTAAGGTTTCAAGTAATTGAAATCTAGTCACCATTTATCGAAGTATGACTGGACAAACTTCTCAAGCAAACGAAGACGTTTTTACTTTACATAATCATCCCGCGGGCCGGATTCAACCTCGCAACGGGCCGGTTTTTGCCCGCGGGCCGTATGTTTGATACCCCTGCACTATGGGATCACAAACCCATGGATGAACCAATCACTACTCACGATATCCTTGTCTAAGTGTGCCCCGCATTTCAGCACCATCAAAAGTGCTGTCAAACGTTTTTGCAATAATTAGACAATTTTGATTACCTTCTTCTTTTTTCAAAACAATATTCTTAAACGAAGTTCTTTTTTCATTATTTCATTCTTGGAAAAATGTTCCGGACAAGAGACGCCTTGCAAATCTCAAACGGAGGGAGCCTCATTCAGTCACAGAGGCCTTGCACGAATTTCGACACTCTTCAAGTGATACAAGTGCTGCTTCACTTACGTAATGCCATGGGTCAGCACAAGGTGCACATGATCGAGCCGTCTCGCAGTCAGGTTCAGCGCTCACACCCCATCTTTGAGGCATGCGGATTGCATATGCCCATTATCGTTTCAAAAATTACCTGCGGCGTTCTATATTTTCTACAGTTCTTTACAATGTCGCGCTATGCTATTGTTCCTTATGTTACCCAGGCTGAGGCCTTTTATGACACTCTGCATAAGTAAAGCCAGTTGACCAGACGTTGTTGATGGATAAGTAGAGCGGTCTCAAACAATTTGATTGCACGATTTTCAGCATACTCAAATTGTATTACCTTGCATTGTTTCAGGCCTTAAACCAGTAACTTGGCTGGCTTTGTTTACTGCAAATTTGAGGAAAATGTTAAGACCGCTGTGGATAATCATATCCATGAAAGGAACAAATCGCGTTTACATGTAAACAACAACAAACACGACTGTCTTTGATTGCCGTTGTTTAGCAAACGTTTTTAATTAGTTTTGAATTTGCGAGCTGCTAAGCGAACGACGTTTGGTCTAGTTGTTATCAGTATTTCATATCCAAGCAAGCATAAATTACCATGATGGTATTCCACCATCATCCAACAAAAACCTTTTACAAACGTGTTCATAAAATTTCCAGCTGTCCTCATCTTTACAAGTCGATTGCTTTCATCCCTAACGAGTTATTGATTGCAAAACTTAACAAGTTTCTGTGTCTTTGACCATTTATTACTTTGATAAGCAAGTGATTTTTCATGTGCATATCCCGTAAAATTTTGTTTACAAAGCCTAGAATCACTTTTTTAGTCTGTGAGCAAATCACAATATCATCGTATTCGAATTTGAAAAATTAACGAAACTTTTGAGAATTTGATTGGGCTGATGAACGGAGAAAATAACAAAAGCTGTAACCCTTATTTGCAAATCCTTTTCTATGATGTAACAACTAAACTGACTGTTATTTTCTTTAAAACGTAACTTGGCTTTCCACATTTCATAAACCTTGCTGTGATAACTTGCCTTTGTAACATATTCGGCCGTATTGTGATCAAATCACGCGAAACATTGTCTTCGCTGTACCCTCCAAACGCATCAGCATGTTGTCCAAGACGAGATGTCTGCAGACGATGAAAAACATAAAACGTCGGCGCAAAATAAACATTTTTTAAAAGCGCACAGCATTACACAATATTGTTATGACAACCATACAAAAACATTAATGCCCCTAAAAATCAACTTTCACAATCAAGCACGACTGAACGCAGTGAAGCAAGTAAGTTGAAAAGTGCTATTTTTGATCTATTTTATGTGTAAAGTACACAAAACGAAAACGATAACATTGCCAAAGAAAGAACGTGGTGCATCATCAATACCAATTTATAATACCAATGACGTTTCGAATTTACAAGTAAAACTACTTTTTCGGATTAACATCTACCATCTGCGATGTTTTTACGTAATCCTGAAAATATCGGCATGTCAATCAAAATTAGCTCATCGCATAATACATATCAAGAAAATGTCGATAAAATGAAAGAAAAACACAAAATATCAAACGAATGAAAAATTTTCAATTCCACCTCAGGAACAAGCATGTGCAATTGATATTTGTCATGGCGCACAATAATTGATGAAATATGATGTGTTTTTGGGTAAGAAAAGTTAATAACTAAGTTTTCTACAGAACGTAAAAAAAGTTTAAAACTTTCTCACAAAATTAAATTTAGTATGCTATGCAAGAAATCTAGTGTGGTGCTGTGCTAAAATTATTGTTTTCATTTTTACTTGAGCACTTTACTTGAAGGATTTAAGAAATGTTTTTGCAGATTTTATTTCTGAATAATTAAACGCTACGGTTTTGTCAACCAAGGTGCCCTCAGCGTTTGTTTTCCACTTGGAATAGCAGAAAGTTATATGCAAAACACATAATTTTGGAAAAATCTAAATACTTGGATTTTTGCCAAGATTATGTGTTTTTGGCCATAACTTTTCAACCACAAGCGCTAAATGGCCAATCAAGGGCTCTAAAGACGCGGATTTTGCTTAGTGTTTTCATTAGAAAGAAACAAAAATTTCCTCTAGGGTTGGGGATCCAGAGCATGGCAACATGGGCCAAAAATACCTATACTCACCCCTATTATGACGTCACACACAAAAACCTCACATTCAAAATTTCTCAACTTTTTGTAATCGAAACTAAAAGCCTTTCCGCATCTTTAGAGGGTTTGAGCAGCTCTCTAGTTTTAGCGGCGAGTTACGGCCAAACATGTTTCTGGCGCGATAGTGGTTGCGCCGGGCCTTAAACAGTCGTGATAGATTGGATGAGACGCAAAAATAGCGTTATGCGGTTTCTTTTAAATATTGATGGCCTAACAAGTGAGTAAAATGTCCCTCTCACAAAAATACTTCAGGTTTTGTTGCATATTGTTATTTTCTACACAAAAGTGTTGTTGCTAATGAAATACGCAAGATATTTTGATTAAAACAAATAATATCACGCAATATCATGTATTTTTCCAAGATATTTTTGCAACATCCCACATGAAATCAAAAGCATATGTAAGCATTTATTAGGTTGTGCCTGCACTTACCGGTATTTTAGTAGTTACAGGAGAACATGTCCAGATATTAGTGTTAGCCAAATAGAGTTGCTCAGCATTCCTTCTACTTGAGGCCAAAGCAGAGCACGTCAGTAGCAAGATCACATAATTTTCCGCTAAATGTGGAGAAACAAGCAATGGTTTCACAAGATGTTTATCCATGAGGTTATTTAGCGCAAAAATAAATAAATAATGAACTGTTTCCTTACAGAGTACATGATGGCGAGCAAAGAAAACGTTGAGAGTTTTCAAATTTGACTGATTAGTCTTCATCGTACAAACTGCGATACTGTTGACGGAAATTGTCAACAGTAAGGCAAAGACAGAAAAAAACAGATTACCAACAAAGTATTGCATCCCATGCCAATCGAATTCAGTTTTCTATACTATATCTCGCATTTGGATTTTAAGATGAAGTGTAATGTCAACTTGGTAGGCCTTGTACCTGAAATTTTCTTGCGATGTGATGCTTCAAAACATTTTGTACTTTCTGCTTCGAATTGAATTTGTGTAGTTTTTCCTCAAACTCAACCGATGATTTATTAATGATTTGACGTAGTAGCGCTTTAACAAATGTTTACAGAGCAATAGAGAATTGACTTTGAAAATAGCAAGACCTTTGTGAGTACAAATTAAAAAGGAAATTTGTTTTTTCTAAGCCATGCACGTGCTGTCGAGCCACCCGATATACTTTATTGTCAACGCACAAATTAGGCTGCCGCCGCATATTCAAAATTTGGAATAAAAGCGGGAGAACAATCATACGTAGTGGAAGAGTTTTGTGAGAACTTGGAAGTTGTTCGGTACGATTGTATCACAAACATACCTCGCGGTGAAAGGCGCCTTCGCCTGAAACCTCCCGAGAAAACGTTGGTGTTATCTGCACCTTCAGAATGATTCTCCGTACTAGGAGGCCCACTGCTCAAGTTTCCTGACGATTCGCATAGACAACACATCATTAAAAACCTCATCATCATCAGAGCCACTAGCACAGATATGATTCCCGACTGCATATGATGATGTGAGGACGCTCCTGAAGGTAGACTTTCAGTGATGATGTCGCAGCACCGAATAAATGTACCAAAAACTGCCTTTGCTCGGTTGTGCAGATGAATGGCAGCGAAAGGTAGACGTAAGAGCGAGGTGTTTCCACAGAAATCACTGCTCGCCCAATAATTTTGACCAACTGAAGTTGCTGAATCGAGTTTCTTGTCCTGGGTATCGCTTTCCGAGATTTCCGGAGTTTTTTGGTTCAAAAACAAGGCACTCCACAATTTTCTATTCGCTTGATTCTGCGATCAACATAGGATTATGCACAATAACCTACAGCAGAAACGGCAAAGTGTGACAAAATCTGTAAAAATCCATGACTGCCTAATCTGGCATCAAGCACTTGTTTCAAAAATAGTAAAGCGGTCTCTTCTGAAGTACAATCGTTTTGGTTGTCTTCTATCGTGATGAAATCAACGGGTTTAATTATTCTAAAACTGTGCGTTTTTTCAAAATCATTCTGCACACTACACAGAGTAATAAAGTAAACACAGTGTAATATTGTATAAAACACAGCAAGTTCCAAATGGTTTAAAAGTACAGGTGTAGTAGAGCATAGTGCGAATTATGGGTGTTGGTGCTAAATTATGGATTGTTATGATTGGTTATTGACATGTAAAACTTTCGGTTATTGATATGCGAAAGTTTGGAAATTAGTTTTTAAAAATTTGTTAGAAAACAGCGTGCCATTTTGGAGAAAAGAAAATGAACAGTACTATTTCTCTTGGAATGTCAAGTTTTAATTTACTTCAATGCATTGCTTTTTGTAGTCTGGAACCATCGGCGTAGCCAGCGGGGGGCCAAAGGGGCCATGCCCCCAAAGTTTTAGAAAATGTAGCCATTTTGTGCTTTGAGAAGCGTTCTCCTAAGCAAAATAGTGTTATTCGCCTAAAATCAAACCTTTTGGCCCGCCCCAAATTTTTTGCCCCCCACCAATTTTTGGGCTGGCTAGGCCGCTGTCTGGAACAAAGAAATGCATGCGTATCAATAATGGCATTAGTAACAAAAGCCACCGCTGTCAAATTGCCGTCCCTTGTTCCAATCGCTAGTGAGTTTGTTATATTAACGAAATCAACAAAAAACGCTCCTGCCGTTGAACCTGTAAGTTGACTGATAACGAAACGCTGATAAAAGACGATTGTTTTGCAATTTTGTTAACTTGAAATTAAGAATCCTTCTGAGAAAGTTATATAAATGTAAGATAGGAAAAACAATTCGCAACATAAAATACGCAAAACCAATCTGCAAAGAGCAACAGGGACCTCGCAGCCCGCAAAAAATGCGTGGTATGAAAAGAGAATGTAAAATAAAACAGCAATAGAAAGACCCTAGTTGTGTGTGCATTTTTTGGAGGTGTGTGGGGTAAATCTTTCTACGAAGCAAAAGTGCTCCTTTTTCCATCATCAAGTGCGTTGCAGTTAAACATTTTTCATTTTTTGTATTTGAAATAAACATTTTTGGCAATAACAGCAACAATGGATGTTAAATATGATGTGCATTGATATAAAAGTAGAATGTGTTAAAATGACCCATTTCGACTCTGCTTGTAGACAGAATATTTAGAACTCTTAAAGGTTAAATTATTCAGGTTTTGCTTCACGTACCCGATTGACCACAATTTGAATAACAAAAATGTCTGTTACAAAAATAACAAAAATTATTTTTAAACGTCACTGCCACGGTGGATTAAGTAGTTCTTATCGTGTAGGACTGATGATTTAGATTGTTGGACAGACAGTGAAAGGTGACAATTTTTGCACCTTAAAAGATTATTAAAATTCCAAGTTGAATACAAGCCAGACGAAAGTATTTTGTAAACCAATGAACATTTACGCTGTTTACTCTGCAATGGAAACTTTTGTTAGACCTCAAAATATTTTGTTGACAAGCGTGCATATTTATAAACTCTAATGTATAAACCCATTAATACTCTCTGCTTCCAGGTCTCACTCTTGCTGTGTTTACAACCCCGCATGTAATTCATAGTAAAGTCTATGTTGCAATTTCCTTTCTACATACCTTGATGATGCAATGGTCTCGTTCTGAATTGAGCAGCAGTTCTTTAACTTCTTTATGAGAAGAAAACTCTCTCCGCAAACTTGCTGAAGGAATAGCATTAGAACCCAGGATCCACCGAGTAATGTCGAAATCAATGAAGTCCAACCACCCTGACGCGCATTGGTTACGTGCAATTACTTGTGAGTTAACGACATCGCTGGAGAAGAAATCCTGAAACTGGTCAACTTTTCTGTCCGAATTGAATGAAGTGCGAATTGTGCCATTTTCCATTGTTTCCAACGTGAACATTTCTAGACTTCTTGGATCGCCATTAACTTGGTCGAGTGAGCAACGCAAAGCAGACTTCGTGTGAAATCGAGGACGAAAAGAAATGGCACTGGCTGCAGCAGACCGACAGACCGGTAAATTTAAAACGCATACCAAAAAACAAATGACATTTGACAGCTCCATCTGCAAATAGAACCTTAGACAAGTTCATATTTGGGTTCTGTTCATTCACACGCTTCAACTCTTATTGCTTTAACATCGCTGCGAGTGCTACATCTTCTGTGCAAGCTACCTCTTCGTGTTGTATGCCGAATCATGACGACTTTTTGGTTCCGTTGTTTACAAGGCGAAGTTAATTTATTTCACAACCCACCGCATGGATCAAACTGATTAGCGGGACAAGTATAATATAAACACTGAAATTGCTGTAACTGTTTGCAGATTGAACTTTGAAAAAATGCAAGTACATGGTGAGAAAAGGGAAATTAGAGAAAAAGACATAATTTAGGAAAACAAAAAAGAAAAAAATTTAGTTTTTCTTTGCCGAATTGACCATACGAAATCGAAATTTGTTTGTCCAGAGTTACGCAGCACTTTCACTAACATTGACTTCAATAAATCGCTTTAGAAACCGCACAGGCCACAAAAATGGCTTTATGAATTTTGATTTGCTTTCTGTGAAAAGCAACATGCACTTTGGCATTTAATATTTTCGGCACGGGCGTCTATGACGTCACGCCGCCGCCATGCGATTACACAACGTCACAGCGACAATACACCTCCGAAAATATACATATCATCAGGTTTGCTGTGTAGTAACCTTTCTAACAATGTCCAATATTGAGATTTATAGCTGCGTCAAGCAACGCGTTATGATCAGGAAGGCAATGCCAAATCATTATAGTGGCTTTGCGGTCTCTGAAAGGATCCAGTTGTACGCGCGTCAGCAATTCCTGCAGGCGATACCACTTACGACATGTTGTATACGTTCAAGGGCAAATTGCCCGAACTTGCATTTTGCACTTTGCAATATAACGTGCATGCTTAAACATTTAGTAAAGCATACAAAGCGATTTGGTTCCTAGTAACTGCAGACAACAAGAGCAGTGTCATCTGTTTTTGAAACTGCTGAAGTCTGCAAGCTTTATCACAGCTATATATTTTTCTTCACCCATACTTACCCGTCAATTAGACGTTTTACAGTGACTTTCCAATGCCATAAAATGTGTGCTGTAACTAGCCAGATATTTGCACTCTGTCCAGACGACTTACGTTTCGTTCAACACCACAGATAATGAGCAGGCGCTGCTTAAAACCTGGGCGAACAGTTTCAGGCACCATAGAAACAGAAAAAGCTCCAATGCTTGCTCTTCCAGTGCGATCGCGACTTCAGCTTCGTCATAGTCGTTTTTTATGCCTTGCAACAACTCACGCGAGGATTTTACTGAGGAGTAGGCACATCGTCGAATTTACTTGACTGGTCATGCAGGACACACAAATTTTTGAGCGAGTGGTTTATGTGCTCATCGACTGGTGTGTCAACTTTTAACTTGCGTAACAATCAGTGAATCACTATTGGTTTTGTTCAGCCAGCGGTCAACTAAGTGCGCAGGTTTTATCATATCTGTGAAACATCACAAAACGTGTTCAAATATTCACAATTCGTTCGAGAATAAAAAATCAAAAAGTTAAATAAGCGCAAGTAACCTGAAGGAAAATCTAATGCAGGTTTTTTTTTAAGGAAAATGTTAGGTCCCCAATATGAATCTGTAGGGACCCGATTTCTGTGATTCTAGGGACCCAATTTTCTTTGATTCTAGGGACCCGATGATGATTTTCTCTGATTCTAGGGACCCGATTTTCAATTCTAGGGACCCGAATCGGGTCCCTGAAAGACCTTAAAAAAACTGATCTAATGTAACCAAATGTGAGCAGCAGTAAGCAATGATGAAGTCCGAGGCAAAACATGAGAAGTCATGAAAATGTTTGATATTTAACCATATTTTTTCAAAATTTCGCATTGTTTCAGACTGTTTGATACTTTTAGTCCACGTATTGGCAAGAGACAAAAACTGTTGACGTCAATTGTTATATTTTGTATAAGAGATTCACCACGTGCTGTGCATCATGTAAGACCAGTTAAACGTTAATCATTCAACACAAAGCTTTCACTAGAAAAGTTGGAACAGATGATGGACGGGGAGATAATGAAAAAAAATTAGAGCAAGAGGAATTATCTTTTTCGTTTTTTGTTTTGTTACTCCGATACATTCACTGACTTATAATAGAATTGTTGTTTGCAATATATACTAGCTGGTATTTTTCCTTTTTGCAGATCAATTTGGCATTATCAACAACAAATGTTCACTTTCGTTTATACTCAGTTGCCTTACTCTTTTCGTAATGTCACGAGTGGTCTGCGGCAATGGAGTAGTGCGGCTTGCCCACCCCTGCGCTAGAGAGTCACTCAAGGGCTCTGTAGAAAAGAATTTTTGTCTAGTTAACTGAAAAAGGAGTGAATTACTTTTTGAGCAGTTTTTTTCATAGGCCCTTAAATCTTCATTGGCATCAGCTCGTCATTTCACACTCTTCCAAAAAGCTCCAAAACCAAAAATAGCCAGACGTTTCGGTAACTGCTGTTTTCATCATCAGTGCCAAAATGTCCAAAACCAAGAATAGTCAAATTTGTATAATCGAAAGTAGAAGATTTTTGCATATTTTCATGCTTCGATTATAGCTCTGAAGCGCAGCAGTTAGTCAGCAAGTTATGGCTGAAAACGCCCGAGACACTACATTGACTTTCGCGGTAACTGCTGTAGCAAGTGCAAATTACAACAGCAGTTCTCGATAGTCATAACTATGCGAATAACCCTGCTTATGTTTGTGCAACCATTACAAAAATGTGTGACCTGTCAGCAAGCGTACGTTGCGTAACAGTAGCGTGCCGAATTTAACTGCTGCTGACGCGCAGTAAGCACGCACACGACTGCGCGCTTACTGCGCTTTTTTCTCGCAACTTCCTTTTGTGCTTTGTCCCTGGTGATTCACCAGGGTATGCACCACAAAAATCTACCTGTTGCTGAGCGGTCTTTTGGACCGCTGGAAACAGCATACAAATTGCGTTTTTGCCAAGATGAAAATAACCAAGTTTAGTTGATGCGCAGCTAGCAAAGGCAAAATGTTGACAGTGTTTTCGATTTGATCAAAAAACGCATACAACCAAGCAGTTAGCGTGTTCGTTACGCTTGATTGGTCTTCACGGTTGTTTCACAATGGCAAGGAACATCAGCAGGTTGGAAAGTACCTAAAGTTATTTTAGCAGGTAGTTTTTATTCTTGACCGAGTAAGCATTAGGGAAAAAATTTGCAGTAATACTAGTGACAAGCACAACTTACTTGACGAACCTGAGATCGCAGTGCAAAGAAACAGAGTAAACAATTGCGACTTGAGTTGAACAAGTATAAGCAGTCTTCATGGAAACCTTGACAAATACAATAAATCACCTCCCTGAGATACAGTTGACAACAAACCAACTAAGTCTCTTTTTTGTAGCAAACCTTCTTTAAACATTCATTTTTTGTAACGATTCACAGGAATTCTTCTTGGTATTGGTAACGAAGCATTCGTCCAAGTTTGCTCAATAAAAGTATTAAGATTGCAGGTTTGAGGTATTTGAAAATTGTTTATTAAATTTCAAAAATTACTGTTAAATCGCATGGTACGATGTTAAATTACAAGGCTACTGCCAGATGTAGTCGCAAACGTCTCAGGCACATGGACGTGGGAAGAATTTTTTCCAAGGGGAGCCAATAGCGGATTTTTCCAAGGGTGACCAAAAGGATTTCACCAAAAGAGAACCAACAGTGGTGAATTTCAACTTGCCAATTACGAAACTAAGGGTAAAACATTTTTTACTAATAAGCTGATAGCAAAATATCAAACTTCAAAAACCAGGGAGCCGGCCCCCCACCGATCCCTCCTTCCAACTTTTCATATATGACCTTCACTCAAACATATATTTAAACCGTAGTACTGCAGCAGGGTGCTCTGGAACCAAATTGCAAAAGATTGTATGTAAACTCTTCGATGAGTAAAACTGGACAGTGATGAGTCGCACAAGGGACGAAAAACTTATGATCTGAGAAAAAAGGAACTGTTGTTTCACATTTGAGTTATTCTTCACAATTAGGTGTTGTGCAGAATTTAGTGAAGTATGCAGGAAAAACAGCAAACTTCTTTTTCTGTTGACGTCACACGAAGGTAGCTGGAACTTGAAAAACTTTGCAAAATATTCAGGGATAGGTAGGAGGCTCCCAGAAAAGGGTAGACCCGATGAAACTGGTTTACAGCCAAAAAAGTTATGAATCCTTTTGAAAAGTGATTCATCCATTACTCCACGCTGTGTGAAACGAGACGGAACTTTTCTTCGCTGTCTTTATTTTCTTGCGTTGATGTTTCCATACCACAACAAATTAGCTTGCCCATGGCAATTCCGCTTGTAAAACCAACAAAGGTTCTCTAACACAAGCATGGGAACAAAAAAAGACAAATTATACGGCTTTTTGAAGGTACTTCACCCTTGCGCCAATACTTTTTATACTATAACGGTTGGCTGAGCTGTTTGAGGTAGCACATACAGTAACTTGAAGAATTGCGTATATAACGTATAAAATAGTGTATGCGACTTGACGAAATCTATTCCGGAGAAGGCGCATGATTTCTGTATTCAGCTGATAGTGAAAAATACTGATGTTATTATCAACTTATAGCTTTCTAACTTGCTGATGATGATAGGAACAGTTATGGCCAAGCGCACTGGTTCAGTAGTGGTGTTCACCGAAAGGTTAGATATTATTAAAACAACAGCATCGTGAAATTACTATGAAAGCACTTGTTTTATAAATAGGATATTAAGGTACACGATATTGTTTTGATGTAGCCACGAAACTTATTTGAGAAAGCCCCTTTATTTGCAGCAGGCTTTGATCACACGTAATATTGCAGTTTTTCATTTGAAACGCATTGAAATATCCCAGAATCGAGGTTTATTTTTTCAATTATTTTTATAATGGCAAAGCTTTCTTTTCGCGTTATGCAAAAGAATTTGCCAGTCATTTGCCTGAAGAGGCAAGAGTTTGTTCAAGCGGAACAGTTAAAAAGTCAGTGAGACAAGTCAGCTTCAAATCAGCAACAAATTACTTGCTTTGTTCTTTTGCGAAATGTGATTAAGCTTACAGAAAAATGACCTTTGTATTTGTATCAAATTGTCCCTTTGGGCTTTTAGCAAAAGCCGGAAAACTTCATATTTTTTGGAATCGTGGAAAATTTTCCATTTTTGGTAGATGCAAATCTGCAGACAATAAAAAAATGTTCAATAAATTAAATTCAACCAAAGAAATCGTGAAAGGAAAAAACTGGAAAGCGAAGCCCTGCAATGCAGAAAAATATTTAATATGTACAGAAGTACATGCCATTGCCACTATAAGCTTTGGAAGATTGCATGGAAGGATTTTATTCTTCTCGTTCTGCGATTATTTTGAAGCGAAAATCAAGTGTCCCAACTGGAACGAGTTTTTTGACAAAGATTGCTATCCGTGCCATAAAAGCTGGCTTTGTTTGTTGTGTACGCAAAACTGAAGAAAATAAATTTCTGGTGTGGGTGTGTCTCAAAATTTTTTGCTTTTGTTAGACTTGACAATTTTGAAAAGGCAGTTTTAAAACTCGCAAGACTTGAGAGTTAGTGTCTCTCAAGTTGTCGATATTAACTTCAAAACGTTTTGCTTGTTTGCCTTTGTGCTAAGCCGGTTTCATTTGGTAGCATGCCTGTGAACGTCGGAACAAAAACAACAGGTTGTCTATCAACTTACCTGTATCTGAGTAAGTGAATCTAGCTGTCTGTTAGAAGGGGATTGAAATCTGTTGTATGAGTCATTAATTGTAGAAAACAAACTTTTACCACTTTTAAACAGCCCGAGCCAGACAAGAAGGGCGCCCATTTTTGTTTTTTTTAAAGGACTCTATGTTTTTTCAAAACTGTATTTTGTCACTGATAATGCTATAGAGTGCAGACAACCGCATATTTTCAGTCTTGCAAATAAGAAGCTGAAGCGTTTTGGCGTTCAAAGGATCGTCTTTATTTTTCTACATTGTTTCCCACATAAACTTCAAAAGCGCATTCCGCTTTTATTTTGTTTCTGAATCCCTAGAATTAGTCTTATGGTAGCATTGCCTTACGGAAACAGCAGTGTTAAAAATTCAGCAGTTTTTTGTCCGTTTTTTAATTATCATTGACTGAAAATTATTGAAACTCAAACTGACTGCAGCAAGCATGATTCGGATTACTACAAATGTTAATAAGCAAATAGTTTAAAATCCCAGTAGCATTAGCATAAAATTTTCATGGGAGGTTTTCCTTACTTCCCGCAAGTAACAATGGATGTTTCTTTACAATAGAAACTAAAATTTGGCGAGAAATAATAAAAATCAAATAGCAAAACAAGAAACAATGCAATACGTAAACGTTGCCAAACAGTTAAAAACTCGTGTTCAAAGCCAATGCTCGATGTTTCATTTAATCTATCAATATTACGTGAAAGGCGCATGATTTCTATTAATGCGTAAATCCGGTTATTCGGGCAAGACTGATGGTACTTCGCAAGAATGCTTTCGGTCTGTGTAACACAGAAAATATCGCTCGCTGGTCCACGCCATCAGCGGAAGAGTTGACAACGTAGCGAGCAAGGTACATTTGTCAGCAGAGGCATTACAATTACATGCTGCTCGGTGCATCGGTTGTTTTCTCTTTTTCGCTTTGTCGAGTCAGTTTTTCATTCAGCGGAATTTAAACAATGCACGCCACCACGAGTAGATCTGTGGGGCGCGAATCTCGTGCCGAGATTTGCAATGAAACTGTCCAACAATGAGATAAGATTCTCACCTGACTAACCTTATCATATTAACTAAAAATAATCAGAAATGTTGAACCTGTCGATATGTCGAGGCCTACAGCGTTGCGATTCCAAACTTACGGTTTTGGTCTTACCTTGCGTTCCAATAAACAACTTGTGAAATGCATGCTCCGAAGTTTGTTCATTTCAATGACAATATCATCTGCTTTACTAGCCGCCACAACATGATTCGTTGGATTCCTTAGTAGCACTTTGCAAGACAAACACTGCACGTTGCATTCCAGTAACTTTCAAAACCAAGCAATGCAAAATTCAAATTGTCTCATGGGTTTACAACAGATGCACTGCTCTTAATGAAGTTTTTTTGTCTGAGCATGATGAAATTTCAGCCAAAGCTTCAACGACAGCATTTTCCAACTTTGAAAAAACGCTGACACCCTGTTGAAGGCGTAACTATCGCGTAATTGACAAACCTGTTGCCTTACGGCTTACGCGGGACTTCACGTCTGGTGCAAACATGCAACTCTGAGGCGTGTCGGAGGTTTCTTTGATGAAATTTGAATTTGGTGAGTGTGAATCACAAAGCCAAGTGTCCTTGCATGTGGTGAAGCATAATAAGAGAAAAATGGTCCAGAGCTGAAATGTACGACCTGAGTCTGTCCAAATTCAGGTAGAGTGCGGCTGACAGGCTACACTGAAAATACAGACAAACGGACAGACAAATAAATTCAAGACAAAAACGTGTTTAAGATAACGTAATCTGTTTTGTAACCCCCAAACCCTTCCCCCTTCTCTAGGTTAGGTCCTCGAATGCTTGATTATTTACAATTTTTAGTAAAATCTGAAAAGCGAACACATACTATCGAGGGTTTAGGTACTTTTGCAAGAGCATTTCAAAATGTTAGCAAATTGGGAATCAATCCAGCTTCCTGTATGGTCAGAGAGGGCTATTCTTAACTGCACTTATTTCAAACGGGAATTGACTTGTTTGGAATTTTCGTCTTAAACCAAGGATAGAACAAGGCAAAAGTTACAGGTTTCCGATTAGCATGGATTGTCACAAGCCCGTTGCAAAACTCAACTTTGTTTATAGGCCACATATCTGCATTTTTTAGACATTGAAAAAGCTTTTGTTAGCGTTGACCGCCAATATTAATTAAAAAATTGAACTTTATTGCAATATCAGGCATACCCAACCAATGTTTGCTGTGCATCATCTCACCAACAAAATGCGATTTGTAGATGACAATGGAAAGCATTCCAGTTTCAACGAAATTCAACGAAAAGCTACTCCAGATTTAGTTTAGGGCAGACCAGTCTTCATTTTGATGCACATTGAATGATCTATCATTGATGACAAACGTTCATTCTTTTTTCATTGAGTGCGTTACTAATTTAACCTCTCCGACAACCACCACAAATACGAGCAACTGATCAACGACCAGGTTACAAACATATTGAAACCTTTTTCGTGATTCTTAACAGTAGCTGCAAATCAATCCAGAAACATCTGAGAACAACTTGTGGTCAGCAAAAAGTTGTGAATTTCAATAATTTTTCCTTTTCATTTCTACTTTGTTCGAATTTGAGTAAATATCACATTTAGAGCAAGTTCGGAAAAGCCGCAAGTCGTTTCAGCGCCTTGGCATATGTAGATTGTTTTGAAAATAATTTGGTTTCTTGGTATGCTCCATCAATTTATCAAAATACCAATGACAGAAGTCGCCAATATCTAGATTTTGTTTAAAATATGACAAATAAAACAATAGAACCGTAAACAAAGTTTCAAAAATTATAATATCGAAAGCATCGCAATCAAAGATTTACATTATTCAAACTCTGTCTCGCTGAAGACATTCACGAATTAAATAATTTTACGTGAAAAGCTGTAAATCAAATGCTATCTTTACACACACTGAAAAGTTGCAACCATATCTTCGTCATACAACCAAAACCTCAAAGTAAACCTTATGCTTCTATTTGACGTGCCACTTTGCAAAACTTTTGATAAACAACATAGTTGTCGTATTGTGAAATTAATTCTGCACACAGTTCTAAAATCTTTTTAATGTAATACTGTAATTCTTGTTCTTTTATCCAAAAGTTTAAATATTTTTCCTCAGAAACGTCAAAAGAAACTTTATCGAGTATTTGGTCGATGTATACTGTCTTATTCCTGTTTTCGCATGATTTTCGTCTCCCTATTTCGCATTTTCCTTTTCTCTCAAAGTCGTTCTTGTCCACGTTTTTTGGCTTAGAAAGTTGTACTGTTGTCAGTCCTTCTTTATTAGGCAATTTGCAATTGTGCTGTTTAGATTAACTCCACTAACTTGTGTCATGCTGGTGTAATGACATTGTTCCACACACGACGATTTTTTCATACGCAGTCAAAAAACACATGCTCTCTTATCTCTCAGTATATCCGCCCTCATCAGCTGCCAGTGAAACGCATTGTGCAAGTTATCAGATTCTCAAACAGTTTGTCTATTAGTTTAATTCCCACACCTTAAACTGCCGCCCAAAAACAACATCTCTGAAACTAGAGCATTTCACTGCTATGCGGCGTTCTCAAGAAAGCAAGGCTTCCAAACAACTTGTACCAAGCATTTTCTACTGTAAAAGCAGCAACCTTTTCGGAGCACACTGTGACTGTAAAAATTGAACTGTTTGTTTCACTGTCTTGGTGTTTCTTGTGCTTTTTTAAAAACACGTGGTGTCAAAAACTCCATAATGTTGCTGGTGAATGCCAAGGTTGTTATTCTTTAAGCTGGAGTTTTTTGAAATAATAGGCTTTGCAAAATTTATGTTTTTTAAGCGAAAAACGCAGTTTTAATAACGAGTAGCTCTCACCACACCATGCAGTGGTACCATAAAATACAAGGTTGGAAATTACTTTTATGTGAAGTAAATACCTCTGAACTTTGGCAGCCAACCTCGGAGAGTAAAGGTAGCATAAGGTGCTTAACTGTAGTGGAGGATAAAAAGTTATTTCAAGCCTGTTGATGCAGAGCTTATCAATCAACAACGTCGAAGTTGGATTCCATTTGTAAAAACCCTGGTTTCTCCCTGCTACCTATAAAACGAAACTTAAGCTGGTAAAGTATCAATATTTTCTCATATCTTTTCTGAGGAATGTGAGAAATTAGTCCCGAATAACCGGCACCAATTTTTATCTGTTTTATCCACAAAACCGAAGTCCATCCAAGTTACAGGAATTCTGGTTTCATTAGCTTTCCGGACATCAGTTCGTAAGATGTGTTCATCAAGACAGGTAGTTTTGTGAATACCTGAAGATGGTTGTTGATACTTTAATTCGCAAATTACCGCCCTATTAGCGCGGAGAAGGATATCATGGATGATAGTGAGATAAGAGCGAAATGCATATTGCTTCGAGAAATGAGAAAATTTGTTAACTTACAAACAAAAAAAACTTATTAATCTTGATTGGCCAAGATTTTCAGCTTAATATTGAAGTATGCAATTAACCACCTGAATAAAATGACTCTATTTCTGTGCCCACAGCAAGGAAAAAAATTACTTACAAACGAGCAATCCAAGCTCACTGAAATTTTAAGTTCACATTTTCTGATACAGGCAACAAGAAGCGAGCAATATCAAGAGAAGTACAGGTAACAAGAAAGAATGCGAGCAACACGACCAGAAAAACTCCCCGCGACAAGCACCTGGTAACACCTGGGAAATCCCCTGAAAACCTTCCCGGTGCTTTACCTCTCACCGATGGCGCAAGCAAGTGTCATGACAAAAACCAGTAGGCTACACCATTAGCTCTCAGAACTGCGCAACCTTGATAAAACGCTCAATGCTCACCTGTTGGTTACGCTGTAACAAGCTGTTTTGTAAATGCGCTGCATTCAATGTGCTTATTTTTAAATACGAGGCAAGATATAACTGAACCAGCGCGTTGCTGCTGTTTGCCGATTCCATGGCCGTATTTTGTCACCTGCTGCGCCAAGGAAACATTTGCTAACCTAGCATGCTACTGCTACCGTCTTACGCTCTTATAATTTCTCACAAAACCTGAACCTGAACTCATTTGGCCGAATAAGGTTTCTGCAGCCTGTTCCACAAAATACTCTGCAGCACCGCAGAGTAAACTGAACATGAGTCTATGACAAGTTTGCAATAAAACGTGGAGAAAAACAAAAATATTCAGTCATTTCAAATTACACAGGTCAAGTTCTAGCCAATCTATGCTAGAGGGTCTGGAGAATAGAAGATACAAAATAGTGCAGGAAACCACGTTTTTTGACTAGGTTAGAAAACCGAGGAATATTAGAATTCCGCTGCAGAGAGCTTTACAACGTGCGCATAACATTAAATTCAACAGTTAACACTTTCTTCGAGCACAAATCACTTCCAACAATTTTAATGTGCTAAGCCTAAGTAAAAATTCACAAGGACAACGTGATGCATAAAACTGATCGTGTCGTGATGACTATAGTATCAAGCAAACGCTAGACAAAAATTAGTTTGCACACAGCTTGTCGGAGTATAGAAAATATGAAAAACCTTTGACATTTTTAACCACCAATCACACTTTAAACATTGCTTGCCCCACTAGCATTTTTCCAGACTGCTCTGTTGAGTTTTACGCTACTGCTCTAGGCTGTATCTCTCGCGATCTGCACCCTCGTGATCAGTTTTGCCTTCTGAAAAGGCAAATTCGCGAGTCACCTAGGAGTCGGAGAGCACCTACGTCATCGGCGAAAATCACGTTCTTCGGCAGTCTCCTAGAAGCCGAAGAGCACTTACATCATCGACGATGGGTTTTATATGCACAAAGCTGTCCAGTTATAACGGAGTTGCGAATAGCAACATTTTCCGTTTGCTTCACCATGATTCTACAGGACTAGTGCGCTATTAAGATAAACAAGAAATACTGACAAGTGAACAGCATTTTTGTATCAGCAGGAATAGGTTCAATTGGCTTAGTGACTTCTGCGTATTTAATCAAGACCTAACCTTGCTTTTATGACAGCAAACAAAGATGAGAAAAAAGGGGCTAGCAGGATTGCGAGATAGAAATCGTATTATTGCTGTGCTACTCTTTAACGAAATTGCAGTTGGTCACGTTTTCCGGTTACAAGCATATAGATTGGATTATGATTTGTTTACATGCAGTCAGTATTGAACTTGTCAGATTTGCCGATATGTTTAGGACAAGGGCGTACGCAAGGGGATTGGGGTTAAAACCCCCATTTGAGCTTGATATTTTACAAAACTTTATTATCTGCCCAAAGGAGATTAATTGTTTTCGCATACTTTTTGCTTGTTAATTTGTCGACTTGATGCAAATACCACGGAATGAATTTGCATGCACATTTCAAGGAACATTGTAAATGGGCCAAAAAGTAATAATTATGTTTTAGTGGGAATTCGGGCTATCGCCTACGTCCAGAAACCACCTCACCACTTTTTGCAGACCCTCCATTCACTACGCATGTTCAGATTGTGTTCCGCGATAGTTCGCTTCATCTGAAACAATTGCCTTTATTTTGTCTGCTAAGGCTGACAAGCGCAAACTCGTACCGCATTGGCTACATTACCAATTTCTGTAGCACGATAAAACTGTTGCACGAGCTCAAAAACAACAGTTGTTAACATAGAAGCATTCAGGCATTTGAGAATGTCTCAGCAGGGTAAAAAGAAAACTAAAAGTTTGCTGGACTTCCAGGCCCGTAATCAGCTTGGGACACCGGGGGGCGAAGAGCTTTCTAAGAGGGGGACAAATTTTTTAAACTATGTCCAATAGTTTCAAAATATGTCCAACACATTTTTCCTGGGGGGGGCGGAAATTTTTCTAGGGGAGGCTTCGCCCCTGGTTACAGGCCTGTGGACTTCTATACATCATAAAAAACAAGCCTTTTCCTTCTTGCGTACTTTATGCGCATTCTCAATTCTTATGTAATTTAGAAAAATTCGATCTTGCAAACCAGGATGTGCGCCAGCCAGTCCAGCCGCACACCTTCAATGCTCAACTGCTCGTCTTTGACGAGACCTAGTGCAGCCTGTATTGCAGTTGTAAATTGCTCTGACGTAGTGATGAGTGTGTTGCACTCCCCTGTGTTTAACGCGCAGCCTGATATTTTTGCAGTTATGAACTGCTGTGTCGTAGCGATGAGTTTGTTTTTCTCCGATAGCCTAACTTGAAGCGCTGATAGTTTATGTTCAGTGCAATGACACATAGAATAAGGGGAGTGGATGTAGAAAAATATGCATATTATGTCAACAAACTTCGCCAAAACCTTGGTTTGGAAACATGGAAATGACGTCAAATTGTGACGTCACAAATAGCGCAAACCAAATACAAATGACCACCATATGACCCTCAACTAACCAACCCCATGAAAATTTTCTGCGTACGCCACTGGTTTAGGATGTTGGCTTGTTGTGGCTCAGAAAGTAGGAAATGCCAAAGACGCAAACATATCAACAAACTCATGAAGTAAGGTATATACGTTACAGTATATGTCGATGACAGGTTTTTATGGCAATAGAATGATAAAAGTTACTAAGCTCCTTTATTAGGTTTGACAAGTCAGTAATTCGGACAAGCAAAAATTAAACCTGAACTCTAACACAAACTCACGGGGGTTGACTGGCAAAAAATTGTATTCATCTAGGAAATTTGGACTTCCAACAAAATGAAAGCTATGTCAAACACTCCACTGTACGTTGGCACTGGAAAATAAACTGATTTGTATTTTCCAGTCCATTGTGCAGCGTTTCGCTTGTGACATTTTAATTGTATCAGCAAAGTTTTCAGCATCTTCACCATTGGAGTATCGCTGTGCTGACTCACTGTTTAAACATACACCGACAATAAAGTTCCTGTGCGCTTTCGCTTTGTCGCAATCTTGTTGTCAAAAGAGCGAAAAAATATCAAAGACGTCACTGCGCTCAAGCTCTGTGGAGCTGTACCTTGAGCCTAGTACCCTCAGGGAACGTTAATAGAAATGAAAGTTGATGCTGTGAATTCTATGTTTTGTGAATTCTACGTGTATATCGCCTGTTTCACCCTAATAGAATAAAATTTTTCATCAACAGTGTGCTAGTCCGTTGGTTTGCCGCTTTTTGACCACTGGAAAAATTTGCATGCCAGATATAGCCTTCAAGACTTTAAAATTAATGTTTTCATCACAAACATCGCAACTTCATTCATAATTTTTTTAGAACCAACAGGATACCTAAACCACTTTACAAACCCTAACAACCTCAGTACTGTTAATTTACTGAACGAACATTGGACAATTTTGTAGCTCGTTTCTTTTCTCGTAAAAGGTAATAAACCGTGGATTCAATCTAAAGCGAGAGAGGAAAGAAAACTTTCCTTCGCATTCTTATGTAGGACCGATTTGGCAATTTTCAATCACAAACACCAGCACTACCATTCCAAAAGCCTCAAGGAAAACGTGTGAAAGGGTGTGATTCAGTTGCTACAACCAGTTTTTTAAGACTTGGCATTGCTGATCGCACGACATTTTGAGAGACCGCAACTGCTGTACTTCATCTGAACACAGAGATGGTCATAAAGCGAGGTTTTGGTGTATTTTGTTGGTGGCAGTAAAGAGAGTTTCTACTGTATTTCTCTGAAACCGTTACGGTCTCTCGACACACCTCAATAACATTAGGTACAACAATGCAGCAGACAATGAGATCAGGATGAAAAGGTTATTGTAAACGCACCTGTTTTTATTGGTGCGTAAGACTATTGTTCTTCGTTGTGCAACATACTGCGCAGTGAGAGTATTGACGTTCCAGAAAGAACCATGGGATCAATGAAGTTAAACTTGGTCAGTTAAAAGGAGGAATTTCATATATAGCAGCATTCTGCAACAAGATTCTTCAAAGGTGTGCTGAAATAAGCAATGGCAAATTGCACTTCAGGAGCAGTAAACAATTGTATGCATTATGGAGGGAGTGTAATGGCAAATCAAAGTCATTTGAATGTGATTTAACAGCAGACACTTTAGGAAAACCAAACCAGTTAAAGTTTGCTCAAGTTCATAAGCACATATCAACATCATGGAGATCTGAAAACAAAAATGCCCAAGGTTAAGGCGCGAGGTAAAATGTAACCGATTTTTATGTGAATCGACATCGCAGTTTGAATCTCAAGGACGGAGATAGGACTGTAACCAAAATGTTTTTGAAAAATAAGTTTGAAAGGTAGTTGTGACCATTTAGAAATTCTAGTTTAAATTTGCAGGTTGCACCATTTGCTTGTGATTCTTATAGTGGCGTAAGAAACAAATCATCGAAAAAGGTTTTTCTTTTATGTTGTAATGTTATTTTTATAAAGCTATTTTTCTAAATGTTTAAGTTGGTTATATGTCATTTCTGTAATTTTCATGATGAAAAATAGAACGACATAGAAACGGTAAGACAACCAGGTTACACCTTCGCTTGAGCAAGCACTACCTAAAGATACAGCAACATTGGAAAGCAACAGATTTTTAGCGCGAAGGAGGCAAATCGGGTCTGTGAAAAAAAACTTTTCCGACACCAGTGCTCAGGAACAGTGGAAGTCTTAACTGCCTATGCACGTATAACAGAAAACAATTTTCTGCATCATCTATTGCAATGTATCGTTTTCAATTGTTTGCTCAAATCAGTATAGTTTGAACATGCAAAACATGAGAAAACGTTTTATGAAACTTGAAGAAACGTTGGAGAAGCTATTTTGAGGCTTGCTGCAATGTTTGCAGTTATTGTACATGAACCAAGCACAGTTATATATTGCGTAAGTACGTCTCAAATGAAAAGTACGTTCTATAAATTAAATATTCCTCCTCGATCGAAGTTGATACAAAGTTGATAAATTTTGCTTGGGTACAAAACTAAATAATTTTTGGTTTTATGAGTCTCATAAAAAGCAAGTTGTTGACGTATCCGTTAGTGGTGGCCGGAGTCACTTTTTCAGACTCCAACTCCGCTCCTGTTCTAAAATTTTTTAAAATCCGGATCAGGGTCCAGGCCCGGAATGTTTTCAAATATAGCAATCCGACTCCTGTTCAGACTCCGGCTAGCATCATCGATCCAACCGTAATCTATCCATGTTTTCACTTAAGAAATTACCACGCAGACTCCTGCTGCTGCTGAAATTGAAATGTGACTCCGGGTCCGGGTCCGGTTTCACAAATTTTTGACTCCGGATCCTGGTCCGACAGAAAAAACTAGAATCCTGCTGGAGTCGACTCCGGATCCATGGCCACCTCTAGTGTCCATTACGAGGTGAAAGAACAGGTGTGTGGTTGCAGACAAAATTCCCAACTTATATTTTTATATTTTTAGCTCCAAACCGATTGATTTTAACAAGTTATGCCCTTCGTTTATGCAATCCGCGTCTTCTTTTGAAAGATCGTTCTACGCAGGAATTTTTCTGCGCCTCCCGCAGTGATACAGCGCCTGGGGAATTGTTCCCCCATTGCCCCTATCGTTACGCCCTGTGATTGATTGTCAATTTTTCTGCAGTTGTTTGCAAAACTTATAAAAGCATTGCGCATTTTTCTATCATTTTCATGAATCAAAATGCCTCCACAAAATCAACAGGAGCGGTTTTAAAGATGTTGTAGCATAGACATCAGTGCAGTCCGCTTAGGCATTTACAAATTCAGTGAATTTTTCAGTAAATGCACGAGCTTCCACAGATCAACGATAGGCATTCACCACTCAAACAGACGATTGGTTCCCTAACCATTTACTGACCCTTGTTATGGTATACTTTTGTGGTGATTGTTATGATACAGTTCTTTTCTGCGCCGTTTGTAGGGTTGAATTATTTTGAAATTTCGTAATTGTGTGAGCAATTACGAACCCAATAAACCTGTTCACAAAAACACCTCATGCAACAGATGCAGAATTTTTTGTTTGCTTGCATACGTAATCAAACTGCAATCCACAGTAAGTGTTTGAACCATGACCTACAGTCTATTATAATTGACTGTCAAATATTTACTGTATATTAGCAACAATTACGTCCAGCAAGTCAAACCTTTCATTTCCTCAGTCGTACGATTTTGTGTTTACCAAGAAAAAATATGCTTTTCAACTCTGTGAACTAACTGCTGTTGGTTGCCATGGTTTCAAACTGTTACCGTTTCATTTTTAAGCATTTTTCGTAGTTGTCGAGTTTACATGAAGTTTTCGTCGGATTTTTTAAGCCTCATAATAACAGTACAAAAAGTATCCCTATACTAACATAAGTAGTTGGAACAGGTTCTAGTTTTTGTTTCATCTTCTTATTGTGCCCTGTAGACATTTGTTTTTCTGATATTAAATCATTCATTGCCTACCCTACGCTCTGTACTGTAGATGTAGGGTAAGCAGTGTGCTACTTGGGTAGAAAATATCAGGAAAGCATATGCCGACGCACTGTGGTTTCAAATACTCATTTTTTGTTTTGTTCTTTTTGAATGAGTTGCCTTGACATTTCATTCGAAAGTGACTGCAGCTGCAAGCAATTGGTCATGGCTGGTCTCATATTGTTCAAAAATTGTGATTCGAGTATTTGTTTCAACCGAAACTTCCCAAGTCTGTGATGATGTAAAACTGTAATTCTGTTTTAAGATCTGCAGAACATGGTGTGAATCGTACTGCACGTCCCTGTGCAATACAATTTGTTGTTAACCAAATATCCGGAGCTGGATAGTTTCATGGTAAAACGTAGGTCAAAAAACATCAAAAATTGAATATTTTGGTGATAAATCTGACAGCGCTTAACGCGAACCGCTGCGGTATGATGCTTTTCTGCATAATTCCTGTCTTTGCTTTTCTGATGGTGGTGGTTGACATTCAACACTTTTCCAGCATTGATGGTCAGGTTCTTGAGTATGTCTACCATGAGCAAAGTTCCTTCGACCTGTTATTCGAAAAAGTTGTGAACAACCCGGTAGTAGCAATCACAGCATTGTGGTTAGTAATCGCAGATCCCAAAATAGAGAGCCTTTGCGGCCACTTCGCCAACTTTGTTGATAAAGCCACCTTCAAGAAAACTCGTCGAAGATGTAAACGAAATCAAGACGCTTCTGAATTGACCAAAACTTTTGTCGATTCACCAATCGAACGTAAAAGACTTTTAAAGCAAAAAAGTTTCTCCAAAAGAAACAACCATCGGCGAAGTTACGCTTTGCAAAAAGTCATATTGTATGTTGTAATTGCAATAATTTTGCACAAGAAAAGCTTGGAAAATTGGAGAAAAAATCAAAATCCAGGTAAGCCCTTTCATTTGGTTTTACATTTTTTGTATAGTCAAGATAAAATATTTTATTTTTAGGTCTACTACTAACATTTCAGTTAATTTATTTCAAAAACAGAATTACCATGACGTTATAACAGTGATTAATCACATTTTTAATTTGTTATGAAATTCTACTGCTAACTTTTATACAGTGCGGAGGGCTTCTACTGTAGCAGCTGCTCGGTCGAAGCGGCGTTGAATGCGCGATGCACCACGAACGGGATGTGCGCCAAGAATAGCACCCATATATATGTGACGCGAACAAGCAATTACAAAATGATAATGGCGAGCAATCTTTCCTGATAATAGTGGCGAAGAAACACAGCAATACGTAAAAAACACAGCTGCTCTATTTTAGCTTCTACGTCCAATAGAATTGCCAAAAGCATGGAAAATACAATCAACATAGCGATTAAAGGAAACCTTTGCGCAGCTATTTCCAGGCTTCGAAAAATTTTTACCTAGCAGTTTTACTTACAGGATTTTGTCTAAAAGATGTCACGTTTCTGCAAAATGTTAGAACTTTGACCAATGCTTCTCAAAGAATTCCTGATTTCAAAGCCTAATGTAAACACCCCTTCTGTTGAAAACACACACATTGAGGATATTTCACCACAAAGATTACATTCATTGGCAAACATTATGTCAAGTATAACCTAGATATATGGTACTCTGGCCCCATGAAGTTTTACCTACATGTAAAAATGTTGTGGTGAGACTCGAACAATTCAAACGTCATTATATAGGCATGTACATTTTGTTAGCGTACCACAATAATCGAAACGGAAACCAGCACGTATAGAAGCAAGCGTACTATAAACCACTCTGCAGTCAAGCGCATACTTGATAAATTGTAGCAATGGTTTTCACAAAAGCTTGATTGGGCACTATTCGATGAACAATGCACGAACGTGTATTGGTGATATCAACATAAACAAACTGGGAAAGAATGGGGTTTTAGCTCATTAAGGTCGATTTCGAAGTTCAAGAATTGCTCAGTTGTAGTTTGAGCTCGTACGTCAACGTCTGCACCATATTGATGCGTCATTGCACAACAGAAAATCGAAAAGCCGGTAATCTTTCACATATTTACTATTCCGAGTGTCATACAGACCGCAATATACACTGCAAAAACCCTGGGATTTTCGATATCTGAATAATACCAATATGGTTGACATTAAACCGTACCATGCTCGTCTCTTTCTGAACGTAGCTCTCAAGTCAGGGCAATTAACGTACTGACTTTCACTAAATTTTACCTGATGTTTTTCGAAAAAAAATTTCTAGCATACTTTTTGCCGCTTTTGATTTTAACTATAATGATGTTAACATTGATTGCGATTTTGTCAACTCTGTTCCTGATTTTGTCATCGTCAGGCGTGTCGGAAATTTCGCATTTGTTTGTCACTCACTTATTCTTCAATGATTACAGAAATTATGTGTACCGGAGTGTGCTGCCCGAATGACGTCAAAACCAACGCAACAGGTAGGAGCAAGAACTGTGAAACATGAGGAACACTTACGGCAAAAACGTTTCAATATTTACTTTGGTAAAAAATGTCAATTATTGAAAAAAAGTTGTTTTTATGATGATTGTTTAGAATAGTAGAACCGGAATCGTTCATATCACAATATGCATTGATGTTTTACTGCAATCTTGTGATAGCCTGGCACAACTGCTGCCTCCACTAGATCTTGTCATCGTGTTTGCCCGTGGCTCCTATCAAATATGTCTGAAAAAAGTTAGTTTTCTGTGGTGTAAATAGTAGTGTTTGGAGTTAATAGGGTGTTTCCTGGGTTTAATGGATTTGCAGTCAACTAGATATTATAACAAAAAATAAAGCACATCATTTTTATAGAGCCTCTGTTGTGAGCAGAAGTTAAGGAAATTTATACCCATACATATCTTCAATAAATGTTTCCTGATTTATCACCTTTGACTTTTAAAACATGTCCCTCACATATTTTTGAAATCTTAATTTGCATGATATTATGCAGCATTATACAGAATAAGCTTATCGCAAAATCAATACTAAAACGGTGATCTCGTTTAGTTGACATTTTGTAACCGATTTCAAAACCTTTAAAGAAAGGTTATAAACAGTGAATACTTGATTCAAGTGCGCAATTTCCAGAATATTATTCCACTTTCATGAGTCTGTCAACGGAAAAAGTAGTGGATAATAAACTGCACTAAACTGCTATTTATACGAGACATATGCAATATGCATGCATTGGCAAACCAGCAAAAACTCAGTAAAAATACATCATGAATGTTCCTTGCATTCAAGAATGAATTTTCTTTTTACCTCTCATCAGCAAATCAGGCACTGTGTGTTGGGTACGAGCAATAACAACGAAAAAATGATACATGATCTAACAAATGATCACCAAACTTAAAACCAATCAAACGCTCAGAATTTTTTTAAATCAATGAGGCATGTAAGTACCGACAAACCCCTGAAAAGCTTCACCATTTTTGCCTACTATTACGTTTGCTTTTACGTCACTGACCACCTCATGCAACTTTGATTGTGTCCTTTCCATAATTTGAAATTTTATTACTGTTTATAGTGCCGCTGTGCAAGACAATTTATGAAATGTGCTACTACTGCTGTTACGATTTATATAATTTTTCGTAGACAGAACAATGGACAATTATCATGCAAAACACAAAGTTGATTATGATGTTATGAACGATCAAGTAAGTGTGTTAATATTAACTCGAGCTAACAACGTTTTCAAAAACAGCTGTACCTTTGTTGCTCTCCTGTCCGCACCATTAGTTCAATCAAGCTACCTCTTTGATGTTGTACAATATATATGTGCATCATGGCAGAAATCTTACCGTAAAATCTCCAAAATATTTGTGATGCTTTAAGGTGTTCTAATGTTGGGGGAAAAATCTTTTTTTCATTAAACTCCATCTCTGAAGCACGTTCTCTTCCATTTTTTTCCAACTAGCAAAACGAGTGAAATTGACATTTCGGAGGAAAAAACAGGCCTGTAACTTTCGGCAAAGGAATAAGTTAAGCCAGTACAAAGGGTTAAAGGGCTAAACAGCGGGTTTAAATCTATGTATAGGTTAGTACAGTAGCAGGGCACTGTCGTTGCCATTTCATTATGACTGCACTATGGCAATGTTTTGATAGTGATGTATATGAAAGCGTTGTTTTTACTATTTTTCTAAAAAAACATATTGAAAGGTGATTCTATCTATTGATACCATTACATCTGCTCTCACTTCAATGAAATGCTACAAATGTTTTATTTGCATAACGTTGTTTTTTCGTTCTAATCAAGACAAATTTCACCTACAAATCTGCCGTCACGTTTACATACTGTACGTGCTTTAAGGTAAAGATGTTACAATTTTGATCTAAATGAATGTTGTTTTCTTAAAATACAGTCACAAAAACATATGTCTCTGCCAAATTTTCGAAGACAACAGGGCAAACGGCGATTAGAGTTTCCAGGATACCTAGAGAAGTTAAAGCGTTTAAAGGGCTATAGGCAGGGATACCATTGATCTTGAACCAAAAATAAGAACGACTGGTTAAAATTCTATTTTATCACGCAAAATAAAGTAATTTTGGTGTAGCTGTTTCTCTTTGCACGAGTACCATCAGATTATACAGTATCCTTGCATATTTATCTCTGGGAATAATTTTATTCAGAAGTGTCTTATTTTTAGAAACAATCTCCTGCATCTCGAGCCCCTTCGTTTAATCGTCACGGAGAACGTTTTTCGCTTGCTTATTTCATTCATCATTTACATTCCTAAACTTTACTACAAGGATATATCGGCGAGGCAGGTCCTGGTGGCTACTACACCCAAGGGAAAGCACCCCAGAGATCGACCAAGGAGTAGGTGACGTGATTACATCTCGAACCTTGCTTGATCCCGCCTTGGTGTGGAGCCAACAGAACTACTGTGTCAGAGATTGCTTAAAACCGTGAGCTATTTCAAGTTTTCCTGGGCTGCTGCCCCTTCCCGCCCTCCTGAGAGGTAAAGCGGGTATGAATATGAATGAAACAGAACCTTCGCTAGAAAATTAGCATTCTTCAGATTCATAACCATAAGCCGAGACATTTCGCAGTGCTAACAATGGATGATAATGTGTTGGGGTTTTGTGCTGCATGATTACCCGCGTTTTATGACGTCACAAAACTCGATCACAAATTGTTCACGATGAGATGGAAATGGCCAGTATGTCTGTCATACTGTGCAGTAGATTGCCTGTAAAAGGGTTACGCTACGGAAATTAAGAAAAGCAAGGACGGAAGTCACAATCGAGGACATTTCTTAGAACTATAAGCACAGTAATATTTTCTAAGACGTAGCACTTCAAATTATGACAAATCTTAGAAATAAGGGTGGTATGATGGTCCTGGTTATAGGTTACGTTACACCAGTGGTTCCCAAACCTTTTAGGCTTGCGGCACCCCACAAATGACAAATATAATTTGCGGCACATAGTGTTGGCAGCTATAAAATGCGCAGTGCAGCACAGGCAACAAAAAGCGTACCTGTCCGAAAGGGAAACTCTTACTGTTTTTGCTGCCCAAACCTTCCGAGCCCTGCGTTCCGGGTTCGCGTCTCCAAAGAGCGATTATTACAGTAGCGAACCCATAGCAATTTGGTTTGAGGTTTGGCGGCAACTAGAAAATATCTTTTCAATGACATATTGAAAAACGTACTAGCTCGCGGCACTTCTGGGCATTGTAAGTGGCACCCCCGTTGGGCGCCATTGCGTTACACTATTGAAACAAACTGTCGTATGGGACCTTCGGCTTGCTTGAAAAATTGCTGAATGTTCGTTAAATAGACAAATTGTTTGATTGTTTGTCGACAGCCAAGCCATATTTCAGTTTATTGATGTTTTATAATGCATCGATATAATAATTGATATCCAAACGTACCTCGATAAATAAGGAGAAAAATCAATTGCTTCTCCTTAAGCAGAAAAACAGGTGGTTCATTGAAAGATAATATAATTTGTTCAGCAGCACACACAAATAAACGAAAAGAATGTTGCCTCCAAGGGATGACAAATAGTTTCGTTTCAACCGCCTGCTGTTTGTTTTGACCTCAGCTTTTTTGCTGCTTTGGTTTAGAATTGCAAACATCAAGGAAAAGCAAAGAGTTTATTGATTATTGACAATTCCGAGCAATGTACTAAAGGTTTTGTTCATGAGGAATGCGACCACAAGAATGAAAATCCACCAACAGGTACTTCTGGCTTTCAAAGATTGAATGTTGCCGAGGTTAGTCAATCATAAAGCAAAGTGTTGAGTTAATTTGTTGTCTCCCTCAACCAAATTTATCATGTAGATTACCTGTTCTCACCTTGGCAGCATGCCACGTGACGTAAGGTAAAACAATTATGTTTTAACGGATGAAACTGATTTGTGAAGCTCTAAGATTGCCTGAGGACTAATGAAATTTTGCAACATCAGCAGATGAATTTTGGAATATTACGTCTACAGAAGAATTTCGCAAAGAACAGTTCAGACTCTCATCTTTTGAACGTCACCCCGCTAAACATCTCATTTCCGTTCCACAATTTGCATCTGCTGGTTTCTACTACACAGGAAAGTTGGATGAAGTGACGTGTTTTGCATGCTCCAATACCCTGAAGAATATCTCCCCCCAAACTGATCCTTTTCTTCTTCGAATGCACAAGTAAGGCCTTCTGTGAGGTTCAAAGATTGTGTGGCTGATTCCCCGGACAAAAACCACAAAACTAAAAAAATAATATTTTTCAGTCGCTTTCACAAAAATATGAAAGTTATCCAGATTACAAATTTTATTCCGACAAGAGTTGTTTCGGGAGCAACAACTTTTAATTGTATGTGAAAACTAGTTTTTTTCCGGTGAAATCACTAGCAAAACAAATCTTAATGTCCAATATTTTGTAGTTGGCAATGTAATTTTTTCTATGACTTGACGTGCATTTTTTAAGAGTAGCGTACGTTTTAGTAATAACTACTGGAAAATTTAAACCTATAGTTTGTAGTTTGACTGTTAGTGATTTGATAAAACAGCGTCAGCGATTAGATCAGAAACACAGTTTTTCTCAGAAGATCTGAGAATATGTCAAACTAATCGATCGTCATTTGTGTAATTGTTGTTCTTCGACAGCAATGGAAGCAGCGAAAGACTCTCAGGGAGTCATCTCGAGCTGTCTTTTCTTCTTGCTGTGACCTCAAGCTCCGGGCTTCAGGTGGCACCAGAGATAATTTTCATTGTCTTGGTGTGGAAAGTTTTAGACATGCGCTATTTTTCTACCTTCCACTTGCCTAACATAATTTTCTCCCTATAAAAAGCTTTTAAGACAATAGAGAGTATATTGTTTGCGGCAGTGAACAGTGAACACGAAGGCAAAGTATTACTCATCCCAGTAAATCCCCCAACAAATCTCCAAACAAATATGCTTTGATTTCTTCAAAGAAAAGATGGCCAACGATAAAACATCAAGACATTACCCAGTTGAAGTGGCGTTTCGTCTTGATCTAATCTCAACGGTAAATTGATATGCGAGGCAGCAGCCAGACTGAATGCAACCACTGAAGTTTCACCTTTCGATCACCGGACAGTTAACGCAAGCCTCAAGCGCTGAACCAGGGAGTTGATCGATTTAGCAAAAGTGAAACAATTGATTGTCTGTTATAAATTCATTTACTAGAAAAAACTTTGGTTCATTGATGTCAATAGTCATTTTCTCAAACCAAAGCAATTGCTTATCAATACCCCAAAGCATTCGCGGAACGACAGTGTTCGCCATTATTTATTTCTGGAGATAGATTCGGGTGTCAACAACTAAACACTTTGCTTTCTCTTACACCATCAGGCCGACCTGCCGATTTGCGAGAGATGTGGATGATTGTGGAAACGAAAGTTTTCCCAAATCTACTGGAAACAAACACAAATTGGTATGACGTTGCTACTGTTGCGATCGGAAATCCCGAGCGGCATGTGCGCAAAGCTTCGCACCGTGGCAGCAAGCAACAATAGAGATCACTCGACGAGATCACTCTCGTCGTCACCGTTAGCAAGCACAATCAACTGTTCACCAGGTTCACAAGCATTATCAGAGGTCACTCACCAAGATCACTCCAACGGGATCACTCTATTATTGCTTGTTCGCGCCACTTACATATATTTTTGTTCTTCGCGCACATCCCGTTCGTGGTGAATCATACAATCAACGCAACACAACCGGAGAGGTTGCAACACTACCTTTGCGAAGAATTGCTTTGACAGCTTTGCCAAATAACAACACTGAAAACATGATTGTTTTGTCTACAACAATAGTATCAACAACTAATATTTTTAGAAAAGATCTTTGTTAATGGCAACCACCTAAATGAATTTATTGATGCATGTCTTTGAATTTTACAATTTTGTTAGACTCCACGTGAACACCATTTTAAAGCTGGCATTGAATTCAAACTTGTTTAGAAATTTCAGAATAAATTCTTAACTTGAATGAAATGCTAAACGTTTGCACAGGCTGCATCAGAATACAAACCGTCAAACGGTTCAAACCTATCAGGAGGTCACTCTTCCAGTTGGAGACAACAAGCGATGCATTCGTCCACAATGCAGATTGGCGGATCTGCCTCTTCGAGGTTCCAGCCAGCAGCCGGGACAAAGTGTGTGTTTTGAACCGCTGTTTTTGTCGGTGTGTAATGGTTATATCAGGCGCAGGCCTCGTCGAGTGTTGCATACCAGCACACATGTTTTTTTCACTTGCTTTCGATAATGATGAAAAACTGTATTATGTAAAGCCTCCTCTACTAGTCACCATGCCACAATTGAATTCCTCTGTTTTGAAAACAATATCGCTACAATCTGACTTTGAAAAGCCTCTCACAAGTGAACAAGTAACAGCTGAATGTGTAAAAATCAGATAATGGTTTGGGTATTGCAAACCAGCGGTTTTGGTATATTTCATTTGTGTGTCAATATTCTGAATTGGTTTGAAATACGATTACAAGAAAAAAGCTAGGAACGCAGTGCTTTGGTTAACATAAAACTACATTTCCGTCAGGGCCGCAACCAACTGATCTTTTCTGGGGGGGGGGCAAATTGATGTAAACTTGTTGCTGAACCTAACAAATACATACGTTTTTGAAAAGTTCGAGAGGAGGCAATTGCCCGATTGTCCCCCTCTGGTTGCGGGCCTGATTTCCGTTTTTTTTTGCTGAAATACAACTACCAGGTTTTTGAAAATTACATTTGCGTGTGTTTAACCAGGTAAGTTGTTTTTAGTCAAATGCTTTCGCACAATCGTTTGGGGATGAATCTAAGAAACTTTCAAACAGCCAAGCCGGTAAACACCCTCACGACTACCAGCAATATTCCTATCTACCGGCAACTTGCCACCATTCCCAATTCTGACCAAGCCAGACTCATCCGTTCACTCAACTTACGACGGGAAAGCCACCGATTCCAAACGTTCACTGCTGATTGGCCGAGTGACTCAGCTCCATCAGCAGAGGACATGGCTGCCTCGGGTTGGTTCTACCTGGGTAACCTGGATCGTACCCAGTGCTTTTGTTGTGGAGGAGTTTTGAGGAACTGGAGAAGATTGGATAATTCCCACACAGAACACATCACTCATTTCCCGCATTGCACCATGGCCCAAGGGGTAGAAAGTCAGAACATTCTTGATATGGACAGACAGGTTAGAAATGAACTGAATAAACAACAGAATGCGCAAAATAATAAGCGTGCTAGTGTTTTCTCTGCGGCCTCTGATTGGCCCACGTCCATTGAAAACTGTTCTTGCTTGCATTCGAAATCACTCAAACTTTTACCAGAAGAGCATTTTGATATAAATATGACAGCCAATGAAAGATGCCTCAACGTAGTACAGAAGAGGGTTTTGGTGTTTTGCCAAACCTTCCATGCTTATGCGCTAACATCTGTCATTTTCATGGCTTTAATTTTAAAAAGTACCTGCTACAAAGAATATATTTGCGTAAACATTCTAACTTGAAGTAAGACTCTATCAATGAATAAAATCCAGTTTTCGGACTTGGTTGGTTATTGTGTCGCAACTTTGCAGGACCAGTGTTTGCAAATTTTGTCGAATTCGCTCTACAAAGCTGACCAGAAAAGTTTTGATCCAGGCGTTGAATTTTTTATCAGATTTTAAACGAAAATATGCTCATGAGAGCTTTCAGTGCGGCAAATACCAACTATTTAAAAGCTCATAACAACGTTTTGAAGCTACTAGACCTGAAACGGCTTTCAGTTTGTTAGCTTGTGATCATATTTAGTAAGTGGATGTAGAATATGTTCACAAAAATCTTCCACGTTTCACCTCAGATGTTCCACTAAGTTTTCAAAAATGTTGCGCATGTGTTTAGTTGGATGTCTTACACAGTGATGAGGTAGTGAAAATCTCTGAAAACGTTTTGCTCTTAGTGCAATGCACGCCTCACTTGTAATGAAAAGCTGGATAAAGTGAAAAGAAGGCGTTTTGAGAAATTCAAATATATTAACTCAAAAGAACTTATTCGGCGATAAGCTAGCACATCGAAGCTAAACTGTATGTTGCGTAAATTTACCATTGTTTCGCTCCGCACTGTTTGACTAACCTCTTGCTAGAAAACGTAATATTTTTCCAAATGTGGCTGGTTTGCTGCCTCTTCAATATTTAACCAAAATATATGAAGTGATTTTAATAAGTATGTTAGCTTCGAAAAAAGAGACAGGGCCATGTTTCAAGCAACAATTTTTTCCAAAACAATAGTTTTTTTTAGTACTCTATATCAACGGTGGGTAAACTGCGGCTCGCAGTTTGCATAGCATTATCTCAAATTGGTTGCAACTTGTGGCCTCATATTTAATGTTTGTTTCATTTATCAATGTATTTACACGAATTCGTAAGGTTAGTTGTCAAGGAGTCTACGCGATTTGATGTCGGTCATTTAATGTAAAACTTGCATTATTTGTCGAACTGTATTTGACACCAAAAACTGATTTTGCAGCTCGCTGGTGTTTTTAGGTTTTCTGCCAATGACTCTTCTATTGAACACGTTTACCCACCGCTGCTCTATATACTACTAACATAACATATTTCTACTTAACTTTATTTAATTGCAGAGGCTGACATTAATGAACGCACCTTCCTATCAGTTGTCTGATCAACAAATAAGAGATCTTCAAGTAATGTTTCCATGTCAATATCCGGTTACACCAAGCATGCTGTCAATCAGAGAAAGAGTGAGCACGTTCAACAACTGGCATTTCACCAGAGCTAGCCCCCAAATGCTCGCTGAAGCAGGATTCTTTTGTTTAGGTTTGTGCTGTTCTTTATTCAGCTAGTAGCCAGGCGTAAATCACTTGAGAGCCTACGTTTAACACTTATGCTGTTGGCAAAGCAGTTGACCTTTTACTTCTCTGTTGTAGAAATTAAACCAATTCGCAAGTTAGGTTTCTGCTTTATTTCTACCAATTGCACTACAAATTTATAAAATAAAGACCGTTCATCTGTCTCTGACAATGACTAAACAAGATAAACTTATCAACAACCACTTACCTTCACAGCACTTTTTTGCTGCAGTTGGGAATCCTTTTGTGAAGTGAAAGCATTTATATTCATGTTAGGTAGGTGGTTCTAGAAAAATCAGGTATATTTAACTTTCATTGCGAAGGGTATCATACGATCACCTCTCGCGAACCAAGCTCCATCTGTTGATAGCAGAACTTTGAAACGTGTTGTCAATTGCCACAAAAGTGATCGCTTTTTTGACCAACATTTGTGTTGCTCTTCACTAGCAAATCGAACAATAATATTTAGCTCACTTTTGGTCAACATGAACAATCGCAGTTAAAGTTCTTGATTAAAAATTTTAAGTGTTAAAGCAGAGAAGCAATTTCGAACATAAGTTTGTTCAAGGAGTAAATCACTACTGTGCATCAATGCTGGACGACGCTAATGGCGGCATCGAGATATAACTCAAGTATTGTGATTTGCGAAATTATGCCTGTGCTTAAAATTTTAATAATCCTGGAAACAGAACCGTTGCTCACATTCAAAGGACACTAACTGGAGATACTTTGTATTTCCATGAATGTTGACAGCAAAAGTGTAGATATAGTCCAATTTATTCTCCTGCATGTTGAGCACCTAAATCACTTTTCATGATGCTTCATTTTGCAAAGCCGTTCCTCTACATTTTCAGGAGTTCGTGACCGGGTGAAGTGCTTTTACTGCAACGGAGGTTTGCAGAACTGGAGGCAGAATGACGATCCTTGGCACGAACACGCGAAGTGGTATCCTAGCTGTGAGTTCCTTTTGCAGAAGAAAGGTCCTGAATTTGTACACGGCGTAGTTGCCCGTCACCCAAATATCAACCGACCAATGGTGCGAGCTCATGGACAAGATGTAGCTCCACTGTTACAGTAAGTTTGTTACGAATATAAGTAAATGAATTTTAAACACTGACTTTTGTCAGTTATTGACAATATATGAATAATTTAAATCTTAATCCGAATTATGTCACCGATAGTGTCGGTCAGAAGTGCAACTAATCAAGTTAACTACTTTTTCACAGCTTTGCTTTTAAATTCTTGATGGCGGTTGCCTGACGTTGTCACCAAGCTTTTTGTTCTGGCGTTGTTAAACTCACTTTTGATACTAATTGGTTGTTTTGTCGTTCAGAAGGCTTTTCTCTACAATATGCTTTTCTTCATTAGTCTGTCTGTAACTTTTTCACTCTAAGTTATCTTGAGCTATATTGGCATGTTTCAAACAGACAGGGATTATCAAGAATCCCTCGCCAATCTGTCATCAGGGGGATTCTGTGAAACTTAATGGTGTATCACTTATATGACATAACCTGTCAAGGTCATAAGTCTCTTCTGAACGTTCCAGCAACTACGTATAGTTCTACATACACCGTACAACACTCAGAATGAAGTCGGACGACTGACTGTCACGTATATACGAGTACAAATGTTTCAATTCCTTAAATTCTTTATTGTCCGAAAGTTTTTTTTTACCATTTCGTTCACGCGTAATATTACGCCAATTCAGATCGGTGTTACCACAGGTCATCGTGATGTTTCTGAAAGTAACTAGAGGTTACGCTAATGTAACTGAAGTTCACTATCATTCAGTGACATTTGTCAGGAAATATTTTGGAGTGGTCCAAGTACATTTCTCTTCAAGAGCAACTGCACTGACGCTCACTGCGACAGACTGTTAACCAAAGACAGGTTTTAAATGACTTCACCGATTTCAAAACATGCAGCTTTCAACTTTTGTGATTTTATGAATGATTGAACAAAAGACACTAGTTATCGCATAGCTTTTTGAGCTGGTCATGGTCCACTTGTTTTATTAACTTGCTAGAACTTCGATAGTCAAGCTTCGCTGCACTCGTGTTCACAATATAACGTCTGACTCTGATCAATTCAGATCGCTTGAAATCATTTATCAGCATTATCTAAAGACAATAAGCATTACAAAAACATGGTTCAAACAAAGGACGTCTGCAAAACGTTGGCTTGAGACTGACATGCTTGTTTATCCTGCATGACGAAGAAGAGGTGTTGCTCACTAGTTGTTGCAAATCTACGTTTCTTCATTTTTAAAGTTTGCACACTTTTTTCTTGCACACAGCATTTAAACAATTGTCATTGCGTAAGAAAACATTATATATTGTGAACCACGGCAACCGTGTGCCAGCGCAGTACATTTTCCTATTCATGTATGATGTTCAATGTTAGACGGTAGAGTTTACTTACATGAAAGCATCTTTACTATTTCTGCACAGGTTTTGAAAAAAATGCCTCCTTGCTGATTTCTTAGTCCTGTCATATTTCATACTGCAGGTTTCATATGCAACCAGAAAACTCACAGATACATCAAAATCTATTAGAAGAAACCATGCAGTCAGACGCTGTTGCTACAGTTACCGGTAAGTGTATAGATTCCAGCTAAAGAAACGTGGTCCTGGTGAAATGTCCAAAAACATTGTGATTCGCAAGTGTTTGGTTAAAGACTGATATCTTGAACTATTGATCTTATTGCTTGTTTTTCAAACTATTCATATCAGGGAATGCGACGTGTTGCAGTAAAATGTATGACGAACCTATCTGAGAAATCATAATCTTGAGAGCCTTGTTGTAATTGCATGAGAAAGCATCTCTATGAATTTCTGTAACTCGACAAAACTGTTTTGTTCTATGATTCCAGAAACACCTTTTTCGGTGTCGTCAACTTTCTTAAATGTGCTCACTGCAGAGTCACGCAGTGGTGACATATTCCACAAAAATGTCCACAAATATATAATTTGTGATTGAACTTTCCTGTGCATTAACGGAGGATTATCCTCTACTTGGCAAAAAAACGTAGCTATTTTTGAAACGATGAAGTAACTGGTGCTTGAACACCTTAATTCTGACAAAAATGCTTCTCACATTTCGATGACAGCCAAGAAAACTCAACCGCGCATCTTACGGGTATTTTCTTTGAAAAAACAGTTTTTTGTTTCTGTTACGATTTTGCTTTTATTGCTACAGAAATTTGTACATGTACTGCAGCTGTACAGTAATTGTGCTGAAGTTTTAAATCAAATTATGAAACCGTTGACACTTCTAATCTTAATAGTTTGCTCACAAAAAAGGTCAACGATCCCTAGGTGAAAGTTTGTTGCTGTTGTTCGAAATAACGGTTTGTTTTGGGCAAATTTACCATTCGCCACAAATGAGCTTAGAAAAAGCTTTGCTGCATCCAGTTACTGTATATTCTGAGTGTGGCGAAGTTGTAATGTTCCTGAAAATAACTAACGAAAATATTGCTTTTGTTTTCCATCGATTCAACGTTTCCCTACAAACATTTTATTAGCGAACGTTCTAGTTTCTTGAGTTTGAAAAAGTATATTTGGGTCGTCAGGCTCGCGAGACTTCTTTTTTACATTACATTTTCTTGATTTGTAGGAATGGGATTTAACCAAGCGCTGGTACGTGACGTCATAAGGAGAAGGATTGAGCAAAACAGGGTTGGGTATGAGTCAACAGAGCAGTTGTTGGACGCAGTGATGGCAGCGCAGAAGTATGAGACGAAGTCAAAATTATTAAAGTTTCACTTGCTCTAATCCTTACAATGCTGTCCACAACTGCAAAATTGTTGTTTCTTCCACCAAGCTTATAAATGTTCAAGACATGCTAAAGTAATTTCCAATCATCGCAAACTAGGACTGCCTTTCCTGCTGGAATTTTCGTGGGTTACCATAACCCCAAGCAGTGATTGTTTATGACCAGATGTTTCCCACCTGGAGACAAATTGAAAGCTACTAAAGCAGACAATAGTAGGCCTACTACTGATAGTAGAAGGCTCGTCAATATTTTATGATTTCCAGAAATAAACGCAATAACTTCTCAGCAGTCTTTATCTCCATTGCCACAATTCGTAACATAAATACCTATATTACAAACGCGGAGAAAAAACAGATTTAGAACAAATGCTGCTGTTAACAAACACAAGATTAGAACATATTTGTAGGAAGCTGTTACATCGGGGGGAGAAAAATTCCGTCTTATCTGGAAGCGTATTAGTCTCGTTTTGCATTACCAGTTGCTGGTAAAAATTTTTCGTGCGAGTTGTCAATCTGATTCCACATTTGATCTGCAGTAGCTGTTACTTCCGCAGCCATGAAGGCGTTTAGATATAATATGTTTCTCGGCGTTCATTCCTTTCCCAATTGTTTTGTATTTTTGTAACATTTTACGGTTTTGGCCAAAAACGAATTTACTTACTTCATTATCAGAAGTATGTATTTAATAGATTTTTGTGGAGAAAACATTTGATTTATTGTTTACTCTTCAAAAAGGTGATGTTGCTTTTGTTGCTTTCATTATATGCCTTTTGCTCTTTTCCTAAGCACTGTTTGTCTAAATCACTGATAAGCGTTATGAGGTATGCGCTATGTAGAAAAATGTGGAATCTTCAGTGATAAATCTGCTTGTTTGCGGAAAAGAATGCTAAGTTATTACCTACTCTAATACAATACGTTGTTCACTCTTACTTTGCTATGCCACAATACTTTCTGGTCTCAACTTTAATGACAGTATTCCCGCGCTTCTTTAGTCTCCAAGAAGAAGATGAAGAAAACATGACTACTGAACCGCCTTTCACCATGGATAAGAGCCCATCAGCTAATCATCAAGTTGAGCAACATGAAAGGTTCAGAAGTACTGAGGTGTGTGATATATGGTAAAGAATATGGGGAAAAAATTTTTCCGTAGTTTGTGTTGGTATTTTTTTCACAGTCTTGGTTGCTCTCTTATTGTTAAACGATTTTTGCCTATATTTGATCGCACTTAATCATCAAAAAGACCGAAGATAGCAACAGTAGATTTTGTACATCGCTCTCGAACAATATCAGAGAACGGTTTAACGTGGTATAAACCATACTGACAAGGCATTCTAGAAAGGATTGGCGTCAACTACACGGTTTCATTAAAGCTCTGGGTAGCATGTGCACAACCATTTATTTAATGACCATTTTTTAATATGTATATTCGTATTTTTTTCAAATATATCTTTTTACTGATATCTAGAACGGCTGGGACAACTGAAACAAGCGTTGAAGTTCCCGAAAAGCTATTTTTTGCTAGTTTTGAAAATAAAGAATAACCTTCATTCAAACTTGGACGTTAGCAAAGCAATTTGGAAAATCGTAATGTTCCAGAAAATCGACTTTTTAGGCACTATTTTTCTTGTTTTACCTTTAATAAAAAACAAGCTATAGGCAGTGGCTTGCAAACATCATTTATTTTTTTTGAAACTCCAATATTTCGTGAAACAATTCTTACACATCCTCTGTGAGTAATCAAGTAAGTGTCTATGATTTTCTCCTGATCCCAATTTTCTTGAAATAACGAACTTCGGCCTCCATTTAGTTTCAGCAAACATTCATAGTCTAGAAGGATCGCTGCTAACCTGTGCATATTTTATGCCAAAATCTACCGCCTTTTTTGTTGAATCAGCAAAAATTGTAATTTAGGAGCAGATTCCTCTGTCACTGGGCAAGTAAAATAGGAAAGAACATTTCTTATCACGATTAATAAGAATTTATATTGTGCACATATTTGAAAGGAGGTCGTCGAAACATTTCACCCGACCTTTCAGAAATTATGTGCAAATTATCTTTTTTATTCACCTCCAAAAATATCAAGAATTTTAGCTTTTTTGTAAGGGTTCTACATTTGGTGGGTACCATATATTGATACCACAAGTTTTTTAGGAATGCGAATAACATTCTGATTGAAAGAACAACAATCACTTAATGATAAACACCATATAATTTCGCTCACATTTTGCACGGTTGGGCGGCATGGTGAATTACAATTATGAGCTGCAAGTTATAAAATTGTGCATCGTGCCTGTTTATTCATTTTACTTTCGATATCTATGATCGATGCGAGACAATGCCGGTAGTTAGCAATAATAGAACTTTCACTAGGAATGTTGCTTATTAAAGTCTCATACTTGGCTTAGTTTCATGGTCTGCATCATCAAAGACTGGTCGATCAGAAATAACTCAATAAAACAGGCAAAAATGGAAAATTGAACATTTGAGCCTGCTGAATAGTAAAAATGTAATGCAATTCACAGGTTTGTTGCTGAAACGATTTCATCAATGCTAGAAACAATCTGGATCTTCTCTTTATATTCAAGAAAACATCTGATCTCTTTGTTCTATGAAGAAGACTTAAGTCATTGACAAGCAACGTAGATCACAAAAGCAACAGGGATTACGCATAAAGAGAGCTACATTGATTTAGTCAGAAGTTCGACGCGCTATCTACAGAATGCGAGAACGTTTGTAACATACATGAATATCCAAATGGTGACTGATTGCGATTTGTTCAGGGTGTTTCAACAAAAAAGAAGATTGATAAGACTCTTGGGCGCATTTTGTCTTCAGTGGTTGCGGTACAATGAAGCGAGTTCTGTGCTAATCAGCATAGCACTCTCATCGGACATAAAAAGCATGAATGAAACGCTAGTGGCGTATCTGAAACATGCCAGAAGATGTATTTTGAAGGATCAACTGTAAACGTTGAAGTTGAATTACAGGAAAGTTAGCGAAAGTTGATCGCACTATCTAATGCAAAGCACTTACCACTGCCAGGGACTGAAAACGATTGCTGAAAGCAACATTCATTGTATTCCTAGAATTCAATCAAATGGCTTTGTTGCAACTGAACTTTTTTGTAGACAGCAATTCTAGATTTTCGTATTGGTGAGTATAGCCGTTGTGAATGCTGTTAAAATCGTAGGTAGCATATTTGATGCGGAAAGTTTCTACGTCATTTCCTACAGTATCTGTGGTCCGTCTAACCATTTGATGAAACGATGTATGAATGCATGTTTTCACATTCGATAATGGTTTTTACTGTTTGGTTTACATGCAAGAGAGACAGACCCCATTAATGTCAGGTGACCGATACATTGAAACGTTGAAAGACTAAAGTGTGGAGCAAAAAGTTTTATTCAATTTATTTACAAGTTTAAATAAGCTCAAGCGGAAAGTGGTAAAGCTTACAGAATTACAGGCTTGGGAGGTCAGGTTTTTCAATAATAAGCCTTCTAAAGGATACAGCATTTGCAATTTCGAAACACAGTGTACGATCACTGATTCACATTCCTGCACCATTTTGTGCTGTAATTTTTAAAAGAAACGTATTTTACAGGAGGGAACGTGAGCTAGAAGACCTGCAGTGTAACACTTTAAGCTATACAGTGTATTGCCAAATTCTGATCTTAGCTCGGACGGGCAGCAACTCAATAATCTTGACAAATGAAGTACATAATCTTGACAAATGGAGAAGAATCTTTCAAAGTATTATTGTGCTTTACTTCAAAGCACATTCACTTTAGGTAAACAAAAAGCTTCCTCACCAGATTACTTTCAATGTTCAAAGGTTTGATCTCACGTACTGTTGGTTTTTAAAAACAGCAGAAAACGGAACTTGTTTCAAATGCGTGCAGTACGTGCCTTTACAAAAATCTGCCAAACCTGACAATAAAAGCTTATGGAACTTTCAGCAGTGAGCTTCGTTGTGTGTTTTTGTCAACGTGAAAATGCCTTCGCGCACAAGTGACGGAGCAATATGATGGAGCAACGGTTGTGTCCCACTTTTGTTAGTTTAGGCCCAAGGCATTCTGCTCCTCTTTCTCTGTTGATAGTTGACTCGAAACTTGACTTTTGAATTGATTCGGAACCAACGAATTCGTTTTGGCACTTTTACTCTAACCTGCTTAATCCAACTTTTCGTTTCGATAGGTGTTCTGACGCTTGAGAATGTATATATGCTTAGCGCAAAATTTCCATATGTCTTAGAAACCTTCAGTCTCAAAGATGCAAGCGCACATAAGCAAAGTTCTTCATCATATGCAAAGGATTCTGAAAATTTAAGCAAGGCTATTGTTAGGAGAAACAAAGAAGTAGACGTAAAGTGGTCTGTTGTATTTTCACGTTGATTAATTTACCAATTCGATATAAAGTTTGTTGTAAAATTCTGAACAGGTGCTTTTTAAAATCTGCATAAAATTAACAATTCTTCCACAACTTGTATCAAATAAACAAGGGAACTGACACACAAGAGAACTGATAAAACTGACACCACTCTGGTACTATGAAAGTCTACTGTTGCAACCTCTCCGGTGGTGTTGCATTGAATGTGTGATTCACCACGAACGAGATGTGCGTGAAGAACAACACCATTCATATATGTGGCGCGAACAAGCAATAATAGAGTGATCATGGCATGTGAACTCTATTGTTGCTTGCTGTCACAGTGCGAAGCTTTGCGCATATGCCGCTCGGGATTTCCGATCGCAACACTACTAAAAAAGTTTTCACAAAATCCAAATGTATTGAGATTGTGGCTCATAGTCAATGAAGCCCGTTGTTTTCTTTTTGAAAAAGCATTTGCCGATGAACTCCAACGTTACCAACTTGGAGACAATCACGAGACTGTAAATGCCAGTTCGAATTATTGTATAATATCGGAAAAGTGTGAAAGAAGAGAACAGCAGGGCACTATTTGAATGTTTCCGTGGGAATGTCTGTAGAATGTCGTGAAATCTACAGTTAAATTGGCAAAGCATGTAGGTCTTATGCGCCTATTATTTAGGCAAACATGCTAATGATGAGGTTTTCTATAACCGCATGAAAAAACGCGTGGGGTAAATGATGTTTTTAAACACAGGAATCTGTTGGCGGAACCAGCACCAACCCAACTTCATATGAAATGACTGAACAGTTCAACGTCTCTCAACCTCCTATGGTTTTAGTCAAAGATGCATCGCGCAGAACAGATGAGAACATTTCTGAAGTTCCAAAACAAAGTCTAAAGATGGTACATGTTTTACTCTTTCGTAATTACAGTTAGATCCTAGCTAACAGGTCGAAGCCTGCTATCGTGTTTTAAAATCTGCAAATGTTTTTTTTTTCTGGGGTTACTATCACTGATGTTATAGCAGAAGTGCAATCGTGCGAAAATAGCAAGGAAAAATTAAGTTTTCATAGATGCCTCTAAAGACTTGTGTTCTAGCCTAGAATCCACTAAAACTTTGAGCCACGAAATCGGCTTATTGGATCGCCGACGACGTCATGAGAAAAATGCAAATATTTCCCCAATCATGACGTCATTGACCAAAAACCCCAAATCCAAAACTTAAAAAATTTTTATTTTAAACTACCAGACGTCACGAGTTTTTTAAGGGTTTGAGCAGCTCTCTTGCTAAATCTGCTGCCAAGTTATGGCTGGCCAAAATTTGTCCTGAAAACGCAGATCATTCTTTTTCATAGCATTTTCATTTTTGTCGAAAACTAGGTGTTTGAGACATGATTTTGACTGCAGATATGCTAGAAAGCCATTCAAGGGCTCAAAAGACGCAGAGTTTGGCCAAGTTTCAATATAAAGCAAGATCCATAAAATGGCCCGTTTGGTTGGCGTCTAGATCCAGGTAAACTGGGCCGAAAAGGCAAAAATATGCACCCATTGTGACATCACACTTAGAGAACCCAAACCCAAAACGAAAAAAAATATTTTAAACCTAAACTAGAAAGCTTGCCGAATCCACAGAGGGTTTGAACGCCTCTCTAGCTCAATCGTCTGGCGAGTTATGGCAAAAAATGTTTGAGCCATTAAGTGGCCCCTCCGGGACAGAAATGTTTATACTTGAGGTTTTATGAATGACCCTGGCGTACTAAAATATCTGTCTTTTTAGGGAGCAGCTATTGCTTTAATTGAGCAACTGGTTTAAATTGTTATGCAAATGAAAATAAATTTGTCCTTGCTTTGCATCTCCAAAGTGTAAACGTTTTGTGCTTTTTGTAAAATGAAACGTTTTCGGTGGTGCCAAAGAGCGTGCAAAACATTCTTTTCAATTTTTCAAAGCTCGTTTCATGAGTGATATTTGTCTACTTTAAAATTTAATCTTAGCCACCGATACAAATCAGCAGTGCAGACGACTTTTGTTCATGACTTTTTAACGAATTTTTATCGCATGCGGTCCTTAGCTGCTAGTTACAATTCCTGTGGCAAAGTGGAAGGATGAAGGAGCCACATATCCATGTCAACCCACTATTTTGATGTTTCTCAAGATTCATCTCCTGCATATACACTTCGCCGACATGCTGCAAACATGAAATATTTTAAACAACCGAGAAATAGCCCTACGCATGTTTGATATTCCTGGTCCGTAAGTTCTTCTTGGCCAAGCAGTTTGATCTATGTCATGTTCCTAATATAGGCTGACGCAGTTTTTGATGCGCAGTTAAAGTCTTTCATATTCTTTTTTTTTAGTTAGATGTTTCAGTCGTTTATTTATTTGAGTAGACGTCTTTTTAATTTTGAGTAAACACTTATTTCATGAGTCAGTTTTTTTGTCACCACTAGTATTCTTGACGTCAGGCAGTTTGTTAAGATGTTATGATTTATGAGCTTGTACTACGAAATTTTAATTGTAGTCTTGAGTTTGTTTTTTCTCTGCTGTTACTTCAGCCTTTCAACTTTTCACCTGTAAGCTTTACTTGCAATTTTCAGGACTGAGGATGCGTAATTTTACGTGAAATCGATTTCCTATTAAAAATTTTCTGATCGATTCCTTGCTTACACCCATCGTGGAAAGTACATATTCTGTTTTTCATTACATTCCAAAGCTTAAATTTAGTATGCGCAATTACGTGCTGCAAAGTTTTAATTCAAGCTGCATGTTAGTTCTATTTCGACAAAGTATTTCCTATAGACGTACCATTTTTTCTCATTATGGGACAACCATGCACTTGCCAGGTCCATAAAAGTCGACCAAAGTCATGTTAGTATTGTAAGCATATAAGGAAATGTAAACACTTAAAAATGTGAGTAAAACACAGGTTGGACAAAAGAATTGTGTGAAATCAACTATGCGGATTAAACTTAAAACCTCACCAACTTGTATGTTGGATAAATTTCTTGTATTTTACGTGACATGTTCATGTTTTACAGAACACTGCGCACGCCATCTCTTCATCTCCAATGAAGAGTACGGAAAAGCAAGAAAAAACTGTGAGAAGTTTGGAAATGGAATTGCAGGAACTCGAAAATGCGCGGTTGTGCAAGGTCTGTTTAATTGGTTTGCAGCAAACTCTTGCATTTGGCGACCAAAAGCATGCATTGCGTACACCGCAAAACATTTGCTCCGAAAAGCAGTATTCACATTAGAACAGCGTTTATTTTGTTCCCAGGATATCTGAAATAAGCTCATGTGTATTTCCTGTTCATGTATGTGCAATCACTCGCTGCATTCACTGAATAGGTTTCAGTAATACTTTGTCATTAGTCTCATTTTCTTCAAAACTTCCTACTTCGTTGTGTTTCCAAGCAAAAAAGGGATCGTTATTCAAAGTCGCAATCAATACTCTGACAAGTGGCACCTTGCAACCGCGCCAAGCACAAGCAACAGGCTGGTCTACGTTCTTTGAGAAGGTGTGCACCTGAACCAAAAACGCAAATAAAGTTACATTTGTTGTCTCGTGTAAATCACACAGCGTTTAATATTAGCTTCATTGTATGACGTGATATCAGAGCTCAATGGTTTAATTATTAAACTATAATTTTTCCTGCGCACCACTTGCGCGAGTAAGAAAACAGCAAAAGCATGTTATCTGTACCAGGATATTTGTCTCATTCTCTTTTTATTCTCTTGCACACGTCTCTTTCAACACTCAAAAGGAGGATAAATAAACTCAACAAATTCTATGGAAGGTTACATTCTGGACGAAACCTATGATTTTCATTATGCCTGAGAGCATGTTTGTCGCTTGCGACTGCTTGTACTGCAAGTGTGGAATGAAGTTTCTTTTCATGATTCCGCTCTATTCATGTTGTCGCTTTGATCGAAGACCAGACAATATGAATATTTTATGCTATCCAACAATAGGTTTGCTGCGTAAGCTATGGCAGTTAAGTTCTGGACTTGAAGGTAAAATCCAGCCGGGGTTTAGGCTGAAAATCTTTCTGCAACTTTCATGAAACTGGACTACGGAAATGTAATGCCTGCCAGGGACTCACTTTTAGAGAAAATAGTCTTTTTTTACGTTAACCATAGCTCTTCGCCCTTACAACATTACCAATCTAGCTTTGGGGAACCGATGAAACATGTGCAAAGTATTTGTCTCTCTACGTCTGTAAGGCTGAACCTGGTCCCAATGTTTTCGCCACGCCTTATATTTCAACTCTGTGGAGGATGTCAAGTGTGGGGTATTGATGAATGAACTATGCAGTGACTGTAATCAGTGTTCGGGCTCGCTTTGGAATTTTCCCAAAGTTATTTATATATTATATATATTATTTATTATATATTTATTTTATTATTTTATATTTATTATTATTTATATTTATTTATTTATTTATTATTTAGTCTTTGTGCAAGACATGCGCCATGAGGGACACAGTTCTGCTCAGTCGAACTCTTGCTTGACGCATCGCTGAATAACTCAGAAAATTTATGCTCGATTTGCCTGAAATTTTCAGCACAACTAGGCTTCGGTACGCTCAACCTGCGTATAAATTTGCGCTGCAAAACACAAACATCAAAAAGGTTACAGTGTTGTAATGCAAACACACATTGATTTCATCTTTGCATCGCTCGCGATTTGAGTTTCTTGCTTTTGACCGCAGCAAGGAAAGTGCTGCTCCTATTCCAGACTCAGGAAAAATCTGGAAGTCACCGAAAAGATGCCACACATGTCTTGTAGCATCTTGCCAACTTTCAAGTAGACCATTACGAAGGAAAAAATTTTAACACTTTTTATCGTCTGGTTGGAAACACAAAAATTGACGTTTGTGAAAACTCGCACGTGGAGTGATTTGCTGGCGTTTCAGTGAATAATGTTTTCATGACCATGACAGCAGCATTCGTTCACAAATGTTTTGCAGAAGCTGCTAAATGCACGTTTGTAATCTGCCTGAGCAAAACAAAGCGTTTTGCCATTAGCCACTGCTTTGAACCGCTGTCAAAAAGCGACCAGGCTGCAAGTGAACAACCATGAAACCTGCACCTCCTAAGCTCTAAAGCACTAAAAATGGCGTTGCTTTTATTCTAATTCACATTACATTAGTAACCAAACATAAAAGCATGCAACCTTCCGAGTGCAGAGAACAACGCAACACGCGCTACCAGTGGCAACAGCTCACGAACAACGTCCATCCTCTACAGCAGAGGTTCGCAACCGGGAGCAAATTTGACCTATTCTGGAGGCAAATATAATGATGCTGTTGTACATATTTCTACAGCGCTAGTGAGTAAACAAGAAACGGGGTAAAATGTATGTTAGGAAGCTGGCAAGGGGTAAACGGGAAAAAAAAGGTTGACAACCCCTGCGCTGTAGCTTGACGGCAGGGAAAAGACGTAGTTTCTTGTCCTGACACGCTAAAAGTTAAACCACCTGACAATGGCCTTTTTCTCCTTCAGAAAGTAATCCACGTCAGAGATGAACGGACTGTCATATTTTGCGATATATATCCAGTCCTGAATTTTGAAAACTCAGCTCAATTCCATCCGTAGACCAACAAGTTTTAAAAATGTAAAGTCCAAAAATTTAACACTTACAGCTTTTCAACAACAAATGTTACGCAATTCTTTTCAAATAACTCATTTCAAACGTGGTCCTGATCGTAAATTCATCAAATGATTTACAGTCCGGGCACATGCAAATCCCAAGAATTCGTTACAGTCCGGATCCAGTCCAATCCAACGCTAATCTCTAGTCCATGTATATTTTCGCGCCATCAAGAGGAAACTATTAGAACTGGAGCCAAAGTGTCGGCGTCTGAAGTCAGATGCGGAAAGTTCCGTATGCCAGTGCCCGACGATAGGACGTTTCCTTAGCGTTGCTATTTTCGCAGGCAATATTCTACTAACGTTACAATTTTACTAAGAAATTTTGGATGAATAACAGGACGTCATAGGAAAAATATAATATTCGACGTTCTGCAAATCGGTTTTTGATTTACATTTTTTTTCGGTGCCTGGCACAGGTGATCGGAGTGACTCTTTTTGACTCACTCTCCTGTTGCAAAAAAGTGACTCCAGCTCCTGCTCAGGGGCTTTTTGAAAATTTGCACTCTGACACTTGTTTACACTCGGAAAACTTGAAACTAACAAATGAAATCATGATTTGTTCTCACCGGAACCAAGTCTCTTTTAACTCCGGCAGCACTCACTTGAATCAAGTCTGGTAAAGTTTTTCATTTAATTCTTTGTACTTTAGGCACAATCACAATGAAACAAATACTGCTATCTTTTCACTTAGGCAGTGTCTATTTTGTCTCATGACACAAAAGCACTTCTGGAGCTATTTAGCTATTTTGCCTTTAGCCAACACAATTGGTTGAAGTGGTCACATGCAGGGACGGATTTAGGGACCGCGGGGTCCTAGGCCATCTTAATTTTGGGGACCCCACGCAGGTGTGACCTAGCTGGCCGTTTGTCTGAAAAGAGTGAAACTATGGCCTTCTTATGTGCAGTGCCCCCATAAAAATATATCTTTTGTGGTGCCGACTTTGGTTCTCCGATTGCCATAGATCTTCAAGAGAAATTAAATTTTTCCTGCGTTCTTCTCAAGAACAAATTGCAATGCGATCTTTTCTTGGATTTTATAGCTCTTTCGTGTAGTACAGAAGTCCTCTTCGTTATATTTTCGGGATTTTTAGCGTTTTTTGTAGGTCTATTTTTCGAAGATATGCATTTTCATACGGGACCGTTTTGCCGCTCTGGACTTTATCGTCCAGTTATCGATCTGATGAGCTGTACTTACACGCCTTTGTTATAGTAACCACGTATTTTATGGACCAAACAAACATAAATGCATTCAGTGGACACAACACAGGGTTTATTTATGCCGTTTTTAAGTTGTCATTTTCCAAGCAATACAAAATATAATGTTTTAATACTCTATGCCAGTGGTGTGCAGCCATGCGCCACTGCCGGGCCAAACGCACATGACCAGATTGGCCCACAGGCCGCTCATTGGCCGCCCACGGAAAATTGGCACTCTATTTAAAATCTGAGCCTTTCCACGGGCCACAAAACGTCTGCTGCCGGGCCACGGGTTACACACCCTTGCTCTATGCTATACGCAGGCCGTGGCGTAACTGACGGGGGTGCAGGGGGGTGAACCGCCCCTCGCTGGCAAGCAAATGTAAAAACTGGGCCCCTTTAACTGACATTCTGCTGTTAATATTTTTTGGTTTTGAGTAGGTTGTTGTTTTTGCGTTTTTCGGGGAGTTTTCGTTTTTTACCTAATATAGACATCCACGACATTCGGATTCACTATCATTTTTTAATTTTTTTTCCGAGAGTTGGTTAGCGGCCCCCCAACAGTGGCCATTGGCCCCCCTCAGCTATGTTATGCCCCC
>Ga0210059_1000465_pt1 | contig 51415 bp, 22 predicted proteins | sample Ectturendosymbi2_FD_188042 | JGI IMG/M metagenome (GOLD analysis project Ga0210059, IMG submission 188042) | Ecteinascidia turbinata endosymbiont from Florida, USA - Sample 2 (SPAdes) (version 2) | ecosystem: Host-associated > Tunicates > Ascidians > Unclassified | place: Key West, Florida...
ACCGCAGGCTGTGCAGGACAGGCATGTATGCCCTGGCACCGCAGGCTGTGCAGGACAGGCATGTATGCCCTGGCACCGCAGGCTGTGCAGGACAGGCATGTATGCCCTGGGAAATCAAGGTGGCTTAAATAAATAATCACTCTAGATGGCTTGTAAAACTGTTTATTAAAGTTCATACATGGTTTTACTTTAGGTTTTGCCCTTTCCCAAGCATATATTTGTGTATATTCTTCGGAGTACTTTGCATATGGTGGTGACAAGCTTAGTTCCTGAAATCTAAGCGAGGGCCCATTTTCAGTTACGTTTAAGTTAGATCCTCTTGAAAAATATCCTGTGTGAACCCATATTTATAGATGAAAATGTATTTTGGCCGGTTTAACATTTGTCAAAGACAAGAGAAAAAACAGTTTTTCACTAACGCCTGTTTTCACAAAAAAATTGAATAGTGTGAGAAAAAGGAAGAACTTACCTGGATGAGGTTCAGTCAGATGGTTATCATAAAATGCACAGCTTTCCTATTCGCAGTAGTAGTCGTTTTTTATAGTTGTAGACGTGTAAAAACAATGCAGCAAAATATGGAGCAAAGCAAAAGAAGTAAAAGCACTTGCATGTATATTTTGAATATATCCGTCGACTGAGGCAATCGCATGTTCGTAATCAAACGCTTTCCACACGTTCAATATGTAAAGTGGCGTCCAGCAGACAAAATAAAGGATCTGGAAAAAAAATAGTGTTGAACTTTGAAGTAGATTAAAAGTTTTTCAACGTCTGAAGAAATTCTTGACTTCTTAGAAAGATCCAGATTTCGACACCGGCATGGAAGCATGAAGCTCTTAATGAGTTTACAAAATGTTCTGCAGTGAAATGACAAACTAATAAATAGAAAATTAGTTACTTTTGCAGTTCGGCCTAAACCCCTTGTTCCGTATCCCAGACTATGCATGCAAAATATTTTCCCTGTTAACCAGTCGCCAGGTTTTGGCGGATGGAGGACCAACAAAAATGAAGAGGAGCAATGTCAGCGTTCAACAAATGATCAGAACCAGAAGGTCAGGATTCATTTCAAAAAGGGGTAACTGATTGCAAGTGGAAGAGCCCGGAACAATTTTGCTCTACTTGTATTGCCACTGCACACAAACGCGAATTGTTTGCATCGTACTTTCTAAGCACCATGCGCAGTGCCATGGAAGTCCTGTGTGGTTGCGCTTGTTTTGTACTATAGGTGTGAGCCGTGCCGGGTACGCGGCCGCGTTTTGCATTATTTTACCGATTGCAGACCGCGCCGTGTGTCTTGTTAAAAATTATATCACCGCGTAATTGCCGCGTACCGCGTGGAAATATAGGATCTTTTATTGACTTTTTCCAATATGCAAGTCATATGACTTGTCTTTTTTGCAAACATTGTGTCTTGGATCTTACTTTCTGCTTGTAGCGTTTTCTGAATCCATCGGTTTTAGTACTTCCAGTGGTCCATTACAAACAAGTAAGATTTATTGATGTTCTTTACCCTCTGTGGCGTGGTGGCGTTGCATTCGGCGCCGTATCTTGCAGGCAATAAGAACTAGTATCATAATAAGCCTTGTAGTTTTCGTAGTGCTGAAGTCTATGGGTCGGTAAGTGACAGTTGACACCAAGTATGAAATCTGGACGAATTTATTTAAACTCTTTCATACATACATTGGCAGTAGCCTACTCTTACTGCATCAGTTTAAAAGGTGACAATTAAAAGACTCCTAGAAAAAGATATGGTGTCGTTTGTAGCTAACTGTACAATTCTTTTAACAAGTGTTTTTGAATTGGTTGTATTGAATGGATATGTTATCAGTATGTTTCTGGTGTGGGTGCAGCGTGGTCCTAGACGCTAAAAGTAATATGATTAAATCACACGCCTTGTAATGTAGGCTAGAAATTCTATAATATTGCAGCTAAATCCTATTGTGCATTACGTGTCCACTGGTCATTTGCAGCAAGTATGGAAACACTTATTTAATATTTCCAAAGTGAATGAACCTTTGACACCAAGCAACTATAATAGGTTTGTTGGTGAAAAGAGTTTAAAGTAAATGCTAAAATGTTGATTAGTTGATTAGCATGTTATACAGCAGCAACTAGCAAGATAGCTATGTTTTTATACATACAAATGGCGAAAGGGAATGCATGGGATGACAAAAAAAAGCAATAAAAAACGTATGGTCGGGTCATGTGCAACACTTCAACTCCACTTTCTGTCGCAGTGCTGTTGCCGGCAGCGGTGCGCTCAACAAATGCTCTGCGGACAGAAATCGTTGGGGCGGTGCGGGCAGCGGACAAAAATTTCCTGTCCGCAACACGCCTCCTTTGTATTGCCGCATTGGTGAAAAATCATTGCTTCAAACTGAAATTGAAGCGCTATGCAATTTGCAGCAGTGAATAAAAAGCGCGTTTGAAAAAAACGTTATTGCAGGATACGCCGTTCTTTAAAAAAAAACTCAAAATCATTTGGTATACATTTGGAAATTCTAACTTGCGAATGTAAAGTTTACCATAATAACGATGAACATCTGGACAACTTGTTTTTTTTCTCTCCATTGCTTCCCAGCGTCAAAATGGCCTTCGGGAATCCCGGACAATGCACATAATGGAAGAAGAGCAGCAGAGTGAGGTACTCTCCTGTCTACTGGAGAACGCATCTGTTGAAAAATATCGTGTGTGGTTTATAACTGTCGGTTATAAAGAACACACCAAGAAGCATTTGATGTATGAGGTAAGAACCTAAAATGATGTTCACAAAATTGTGCGCACAGCGTTGTTTAGGCATACACTGTATGACCTTCTTATGCTGATAGGGATGTTCTATGTGAGTGGAAATTTAGAGAGGAGCTTTAAAAATATTTGGTGTACAAGTAACTACTATCCGACAGGAAATCCAGGTCTTGCAGAAGATTTAACAGAGCATTTCAGAAGACTAGTGAGGGCTTCTTGATTTTGACTGACTTTGATTTTCTCTGAAAGCTTTATGCATCATAAATCAGCTATGTTCAACCAAAATGGCCTACTGAGACAAAAAGTATGTCACTATTTTAACCAGGGCCGCACGTTGAATGATATATTATTGAAGGCCGCATATTGAATGGATTACTTTGATTCTAGCAAACTAAATTTAGCTTAAACTAATGTATTGAAAATGTTCGAATCCTAACTGCAATGATAACAGACGTGATTAAGTCGCTCTAAGGACAACGTGCACCAAAAATGTCAAGTTCAAGATTACCAAAACAAGGACACGTTGTCAGTATGTAGGATACTTTTACTACAGTGAAAACCCAAATTGGGCCGCACAAAATCCTCAACTGCGTCGCATGTGGCCCACGGGCCGCGGTTGGACATGGCTGATTTAAATAGATTTGAGTATGCAGTCGGAAAATATTTTTTATTCGTCTAACAATCTGCTGCTGACCAGGGAATGAAAAAGCTTTTCCTACATTTTGTTGAATTTCTATATCAACTCAAAAACAGTAACGACACGATTGACGACATGTGTTGAGACGGAAAGGAGAAAGCCATAATTTTGCGGAACCTTTGAAAGAATTTATGCATGCGTAAATCTGCGCTTAGAGAAGAGTGGAGGTCTCGACTTAATCCATGTTGATACCGAAAACAAGATTGAACTGACCAGATAAATAGCAAAATCGTTAGTTCTGATTACAATTATTACCAGTAATCTTTAAATGTTGGGTAACAATAGTTCTGAGACTAGACAGAAGAGAAAAGGATGAGACTCGATATTTTATCGTCTAGGACCACGCTACACCCACACCAGAGCACCCACTGAAACGCTACGATATATCAACACAGCCAAAAGGGTATTTGCGTTAGTCGTAAAAGTATCCTTAATCAGATTTTATGCTTACAAGCACATCAGAAGCAACAAAATTGTTGACAGACGATTAGCAAGCCGCTAATATGTTAATGGTAATGGTTTTAAACATGTATTTTGTCATTCAAATCACGAAGTAACACGAATGCAGCAAAGAAAAAACAACATCACACAGTAGAAATTAATGTCATTTTGACGAAAATAGAAAAACACCAGAAACTCAAGGTTTAGCAAATTGACGATTGTGCTCTAATACGTATGTTCGAAACAAAAAGGGTCAGTGAAAGACCGTATGGGTCAGCTGCTCACTCAACCCTGTTGCTAGCACAAATCAGTTTGTAAATGAAGACTTTTCAAATGTAGTAAAAGAAAGTAACAAAATGCATCCAATCAACCTCAAATAATAAGCAAACAAATCAATAACAAAAAAACACAGAGAGAAAAGCATCCCTATGTACAGGGAGGTGGGGTGAGCAACAGTAGAAGTAAAACATAAAAGGGAAAAGAGGGACATCAAAAGAGTATCACAGAAAAGTCACAAACATATGACACGAAAATCATCAGGAATTTTGGCAAGATAGGCCAAATGAATAAGGCGAGAAGAGATTTCAAATTTTCAGGAATATGTCAGACCAGATTTTGGAACCAATATAATTCAAAGAAAGCTGATGCAGTGACGTTTACATTCTACGTATAGAATATATCAGTGATACATACTGATTAGAAAGTAACTTGTGGAGGTGCTTGCAACACGGGCGTATCTTACCACTGTACACGTAGCCACCTTGTTCCAGTAATTGTAAAGGTTAAGTTTGTTAATGAATACGAAATATCTTTCCAAATGGCTATGAATATGCCCACTAAAAATTGCGATTAAATACTTCTGTTCTTGCTACCAAAAAGTAGTTCATTGTTTTGAGAGATTTAGTGGTAGTTGGGTGATTTTTTTCGAGACTGAAATCGTTTTTGTTAAAACGGCGAAGTTCCAGATATTGGTGCTAATGCAAGTGCGATTTTTTATGCAGATGGAACACAGAGATTAGAAGAAAATTGGTTCAATCGAAGTTCGAGCCGAATCTCGGTAGAGTCAGGAATACTGCGTGCTTTCAAATTATGAACAAAGATCGAAGCAATGATAATGATGCTACAAGCGATAAAGAAAAAGTGTCAGTTAAAGAAACTGCACGATTTTAACAACTGATAATTATGTTTAATAAGTTCTGCTTTTTTGAATAGGCGTAGTGAAACGTGCTCGTATGCATCTACAACTCGCCGAATTCACTTCGGCTGTTTGTGGAAGCAACTTCAGCCTGTTTTTCTATCGTCATGACAAAGCTAACAGTGTTGTTGTTGAAAAAGTACCCGGATAAATTAGATTGACGAATTAAATTAGTAAAGATTAAGCGAGCCCGAAGCTACGAAGATACAAGCCATTTTTAAGAAGCTCAACTGGTGTCGCTGAAACATAAAACGCTAGAAAAAATATTGATGTATTGCTTTTCACCCTGAACGTGGGCTGTATAACCACCGAACGCGGTGCGTTTTTATGCTTGTCTACATTGAAAAAACTTATGTAGCAGAGTGTTGAATCCACTCAAACTTCAGTTGTGTTAACGATTTGTATGTTTTTCCAGGCGTTGGTGCTTGATGAAGGGAAATACGAGCGAAAACAAGATCACCCCCAACTTAAGCTAATGGGGCTTTGACTGTTTTCCCACAGCACACTACACAACAGTAATCCATTTTGCAAACCACGCTACTTGGTCGAAATTGGTCAAGAAATTCAAAATCAAGTATAAAAACACGTCAATTCTAAGGAATCTTTATTATCCCACTTCAGATGAAACACATGGAAAAAAGTTTGCAAGTAATTTCGTTTTCAGATTTTTACTCATAGCGCCGAAGGAAATTGTGAGGGAGCAATGAAAAATTGCAGCTGACACCTGGTTTCCCACTTGTTTTCAAATTTTGTTTACTTTACCCAGAGTCAGAAATCAGGAATTGAAATATACGTCAAACAAGTAAAGTCCGTACGAATGTTAGGGGATATACTGGAACGCAAATCTTTCTTTTTTCATCCAACTACCATATATAAAATAACTAGAACAAACAATCTAAGTTTCACGCACATCATTTCCTGCCAACAGCTGTTGGTGCCTTACCGAATGTTTCGTCATGGGTAAAGAAAACGCTGAAGCAATCCCTAAAGTTCTTCGTGAAAAATTACTTCTTGTTGAATTTTCCTTGATTCCATAAACTGATCTTACGAAGATTCCATCGCTGTACGTAACGGCATTTCTTCTTTTGTTGAGTCTTTCATCTGCAAGCGATTATATCATCTGTTTGTAATGAGCAATATGTAGCACCATGACTTTGGTCACATATGTCTTATCTTTCTGCTGTTCTTTAAATTTATGTTGTTTCGTTCTAGAGCTTGGGTCAATGAAAGGATTTTTCCCACAGTTAGCAGATACAAAAAAGAATATAGATTGGGCAAACATATTTGACTGAATGCAGAATAAGTGGTTAAAAAGCTTTTGATCGCCTTGGATGAATCACAATTAAATGTTAAAAGTCATGCATTTCGACTAAAGTTTTGTTTCTATGCACCCATAGAAGGATGGAATATTGTTAATGTTCCTACTACCTATTTGAAGAAGACTAATGATTGGCCCATACTTCCGATTGTCGCCTAAGAGCGACGAAAGAGCTAGTAGAAACTAAATATATATAAAATAAATTTTTCGACAATAGAAAGAAATTATGTCATGACTTCTAGCTAAATCAGAAACGCTTGATTAATCTTTCAGGAAAATTGAGCACATCCAACATCCAAGACTGCTTTAGCGGATTCTGGGTCCTATTTGTATAAAGATCTCTATAAATGACAATAAACAAAGCTCGAAATATGTTGTTCGTAATTGTGACGCTGCATTGACGAAAAAAGCAAACCTGCGATCAGTTGAGTTTCATAAAATTTCGAAATGCGTGGTCAACGATTCATGCTTGTTTTCCCAACCTACAAATTCCACAACCCTTGCCACTATCTACATGGAAACACTAAACAGGTGACAATCATTGTGTATTTCTGAAAAAGGTAACGGGGAAAAGTTCAAATGGAAAGAAGACGTACCCTGATAAAATCAAGATAACTGGAATTTTTTCTGTTAAGGGTTTTACAATATGACGGCACATACTCTGATATTCTGGTGTTTCGTCAAAGCGAAAGAGGTTGCCGAACTCCTTCAAAATATTTCAAGCCATGTCATCCCCCTTAACTGCACTTCTGAATGCAAGAAGACCCAACCAGAGGCGTAACGAGGGGTTAAAGGGGAGCACAATTCCCCGGGCGCCGAATCACTATGGGGGCGCCGAACCACTGCGGGGGACGCCGAAGAGCCCAACAATGTTGCAAGTACTTTCTTCAACAGAACCCTTGCTTCCTTAGGTTCGAACATTCGGGCGCCAAACTTGTTTCTTGCCCCGGGCGCCATCTAACCTCGTTACGCACCTCGACCCAATATTGTACATTTCTATGGGGAATTAAATCGGCAAATTTGAACAAAGAGGAGGCCAAATCATCTCCATCGTATTTGAAACAAAGAAGCCTTTACATGAGAAACTTTCACAAACATGCAAAATCAAGCAAAGATGGTGAAAATGTACCTTTAACAATGAGATATCATGGCAATTCCAAGCTTTTTTTCAGAGAAGATTTTAGAACAAATAATTTGTTGGATGCTAGTTTACAAATAGGAGTAAGCTGGAGCATGTGTGAGTGAATTACAATGACTTCCAAGGTAGCTTTATCTACAAGCGACACTGAGTTGATTTCGACAAAATTCCGCCTTTTTCACATTTCCTTTACCAGTTTGCTGCTGCCTGTATGGCAATCGAAATAGGTTTCAGCAAACTGTTCAACCTTTGATTTTGGCCGCTGATAAGCTTACAGCCAGTAGTGAAAAAAGCCGTGACAGTACAGTATGTGGATGAGGAGGCCGCCATGAAAGTTGAAGGATCAACTATACAGTAGATACGACAATGAACCCGCCTTGGCAGGCTTCTTGTTAGGTAAAAACGTAATTGCATGGATAAACTGGCTTAGTTTTCATTTAGTACTGACCTGAATGGACCTCTACAAGCTTCGAAGTCAAGCGAAAGCGGTGGATGATTGCCGAACAGACTTTAATATATGCTATCGTCATCACAATCCCAGGTACTCCAAACAAAGAAATCAGCAGGAACAAATACCTTTAAAACCAGTTTACGACAAATGTATTATTTTTTAATCAGGCATTCTTTCAGATGCTGTTTTTGTAACCAGCTGTTCAAAGAAAACATCAGGCTATACTTACACGTTTGTTCACCAGTCTCCAGGAAAACCCCTTCTTCATACAGCTTTTAAGTCCGGCAATTAGAGATGGCACGGGCCGCTAATACTCCAGTCTTCGGGCCGTCCGCTAGAGGTTTTGAAACAGTCCGCTAGCAATTTTTTAGCGATGACGCCATTCCGGGCCGTTACGGGCCGCTGCAGTCTGTTCGCCATAAATTTTTGTTTTTTGCAAAGTTTCATAATCTAACAACGAATAATTTTTGCTGCTGTTCTCTCCATTTTACCGTTCTGCCAACGTTCCATTTCACTTGTTTCCACGCAAATCAGTGAACCATGTTAGGAATCAATCAAAGCAACCAACGTTTTCATTTATACTTTGTCGCCGCCGTTTAGGTTTAGGACAAGTATTCCCAAACTTTCTACTGCCACGTACACCCTTCAGCATTTCGTTATATGAGCATGTTCTCCTAAAATTTCCTATGACAAAAAGGCTGAGGAAAACAAAAAAATAGATATTTACTGTACCAATAAGCATCTACTGATTTTGAAAATAATATTCACTGATGTTGACTTATGTATAAATGTGAGTATTTCGCAATGAATAATATGCGAGCAAACTTTTCTCTTCCATTGCTAACCTCAAATGTGCCCTTTCAGATAGGAAAATCTACCCCTAGGGGTACGTGCACCTCAGGTTGTGAACCCTTGGTTTGGTATTAGGGGTTAGTCTCAGGTTAGGGTTTAAGGCAGGAGTCACCAAACTCCTGGCTTAAACTCAAAGCTGCTTCTTGGTATAGATTCATGCGAAGGTCTACAAGTTTGATACACACACTTCTGAAAATAAAAATTTGCATGATTTATCTTCATATGATGTTATCATTAAAAATAAAAATTAAAGATATTCATCATTGTAAAGAAATGGATCATGTTTATGCTATTGTCAGAACAGGCCATGGGCATCCCACATAGTCCATACCGGCGACCTGGTTCCGGCAGGCACCATGTTGGTGACCCCTGGTTTAGGTTTAGTACGTTAGGCTACTAGCAAGTGCAGTGCAGCCTGGGGCACTCTTGTCATGTGTTAGTGTCATTTTACAGGCATCGGGAAAATAAGTTTTCAAAATTGATTAGTGAAGGCCCCCTGGCGAACCTATGTCATGTGTCTGTGTCTATTTTGCCGCTATCTTGGCTATTTTGCCACCATCTTGACGGCAAAATAGATACTGCCTACTTTATATTACGGGCCACGGACCGGTCTGGGCAAGAAAATAAGTTGTAGCTTAGCATAAACGGGCCGGGCGGTTTCATGTTAGCTCCGGGCAGGCCGGGCTGCAAAAGTGCTGGCCCGTGCCATCTCTACCAGCAATACTTGTTGCCGTACTGCAGAAAAACTTGGAAACTCGGACAATGTTTTTGACGGTTGAGTACGGATCAGTAAAACAAACCCATTCACCCAGACTCACACAATAAAACATACTTTGCAGCAATCAATTGTGCTTCCTGGCAGCCTTGTGCTATTTCATAGTTTGTCGACAAACCACTTATGGCATCGGTGCTCGCCGTTCAATTATGCCTTACTCCTTTCAGCAGAAGGGTGTACCGCGTGAAAGTTTAGGTAATTTCACTTTAATATGGTGGTGCTTTGATATGGTTGTGCACGAGATATATTTTTCATTAAGTGTTAAATCATATCTAAAACCTCAACGAGCTTGTTGCTTTAATTTAGAAAGAGGGCGTTTGTTTTCCACATAGCATGCTCAGCAACCTTGCAAACTTTTCGCAATTTTTTTTTTCAGAAATAAAATGTCAAAACATCGGTGCAACAGCAGATAGTGTTAAACTTGGTTTTGTCGCGAAGCTAAGTACCTTTAGGAATTTTTGCTCAACCGTTGGTTTAAAACGACGCCGACGTTTCTCGCTTGACAGTGACAAAGGCAATTGAATGAGAGATGGCGTTGAACGATGGCGGCGATCTTTCAGCGCCAATCTGAATTGTGTTGCGCTAGTATTACAATTTTACGTTGCATTCCTTGATGAACGCGCACACCATTTTAGCTGCATCCAAACCTAATAGTAGGGGGAGACGTTTATGTTGAAGGCCCAGTTTTTCATGTTTTCCTGCAATCTTTTTCTTTGGGGATGGTATTTGCCACAGTGGAGTGGATGTTCCATAGTTTCAGGGGCAGCACATGTGTTGCAGTTACCATTTTTGTGAAGTCCACGACTGTATAGGTGGGTGTTCAGTCAAGCTTGTCCTAACCTTAACCAGGAAAAAGTTCAGTGGGATTGAGAGATGTGCAGTACCTAGGGTTCGCACACCCGGGGACAAAGACAGTTTTGGGGCTCCCAACCCAGTCCGTTATATGGCAGCGTTGATGCAAAGAATGCGATGGGAGTAGGGGGTCGACGGTTGATTCTGGCCCCGCGTATAAGTGTGTTTCTAGACACGTTTGAAAACTCCCTATATCTGTGACATCAATGAAGGTGCATCAGGACCTTTAAATCTGGGAAATGATTAATATTCATTGATCTAAGAATTTTGCCATTTGGGTAAAGTTAGCCCCATTTAAATTTCGGTCACGATAATTGCGGTAATACATTCGAAAAAATGCAAAAATAAACAAAATGTTGAGCCTCTGCAAGAATCTGCAACAATTCCACTTACAGATTTTTATGAGAACAAAAATCTTCTGATAACACAGCAAAACACTGCGCGGAGTTGCACCTTGTATACTGATGCACTGATTTGTTGGAACCTTGTGAAGACCCCGAGTGCAGCATACACACTTTTCCCCTCTCTCGACAGAGTTGGTCACAAGCACCGGAGATGCGAGCTGCAACGGTTTAGGAGAATGCATATGCACCCCCGGATAATTTGGAGTTTAAGAACGTTATGAAGGACTGTCTGCGGGATGATTATTCACGCATGGGCGACGGGCATCGGAAGGATTTTTTTCAGAGGGGGGTGGCATTAGCGGATTTTTCCAGAGGTAGCCATAAGGATTTTTCCAAGACGGACCAAAAGTGGTGAAATTTAATTTTTCCTTCTCGAAACTAAGTAAACGACCTTTTTTGCTAAAAATGTAACAGAAAAATGTCAAATTTCAAAATCCAGGGGGCAGGGACCCCTACCCCCTTCCAACACCCATGTACTCACGAACACATTAAAGAGAAGGGCATACTGAAGAATACATTTAAACAACTGACGCCAAATAGTTTCACACGAAAATATTAGTCAAATATAAAAATGGCATGCCTAAAACATTCCTTTGCATACAATACCCTGAACAGTTTGAACTAGAAGAAATATTGCGATGTAATGCTTTACTACATGTAATTATCCAATTCCAAAGACCAAGTTTCCTCGCCTTTGCTGTTGCAACTTTAAATGATTTCTTCATACTTTATGCTGTCGGGCGATCTCCCGCCCCACACTCAACAACGCCAAGGCTGATAATCTTTCCTGTCCCATGGATCATCTCAAGTGGGTCAAGATGATTTATATTTTAATGAAAAACCTTTCACAACTGGCCTTGGATGTCGCAACAGTTGATAAGATTAAGATCTGAAGACCAACTTTCAGATTCGGAAATACATCGTCCCTATACCCAGTGGCATAACTAGAGATTTGAGCCAGGGGGTGCAAAACGTAGCTGAAGAAGGCCACTAGCCACCTTGGGGGGGACCACTAGCCAACACTAAAAAAGTTCAGAAATGATAGTGAATCCGAATATCGTGGATGTCTACACCAGCTAAAAAAACGAAAACACGTCAAAAAACGCAAAAGATCAAAAACCTACTGAAAATGAAAAGAATATTAAATACCAAAATGTCAGCTAAAGGGGGCTCAGTTTTTACATTTAGTTTGCCAGGGGGGGCTGCTCGCCCCCTTGCTACCCGTCAGTTACGCCACTGCCTATACCTCGCATGCAATCAAGCGAAGGTCATCCTCTGGTGTCGAAAGCTTAGCGCAACTGCCCTTGTCTTGCGTAGCGTTCAGAATCGATTAGTCTAGTGAACATCTCCAAACCTGCCAAGTCTACATCACAAAAAACTTGCCATATCAATGCATCTGTTTCAAGAAAGATGTCCACTAGTTGTGCAAATCAGTTCTTTTACGTACAAAAGAAAACCAAATATAGAGTCCAACTTCCTCACGCTGATGAATCTGTCTCGCATTTCTGTGTGCATATTGTCAATCATACTTTTCATCAGCGGTAGCATTTCATTTTCTGCTGTGAGCGTTTCATACACTGCTGATTCTCGAGGCATTTTTTCTTACTCAGTCCTCTCTCAACCTGGGTACCACAAATATTACAAAGTTCCTTTGCCTCTTCAAGAGAATTCTTGCAAATAGCATCACTGTTTTCTAAGAACTATAATTGTAAAGCTTGTAAAGCTTAATATCTTGAGCATCATTATAAAAATTCACGGTATGGTGCTGAAACCGTTTTTGAACTCGGCAGCCTACATCTTGGCAAGCACAGTCGGAACCGTCGCTAGAAAGTTTTCAGTAGGGGCTTTGCGGTTCTGCGGGGGGCTTGACATTCTAAAAATTGACAAAAACTCCATTGATTTATAGTGTTTCACGTTTCAATTTAGGGGACTTGGAGCTTTGTTTAGGGGGGCTAAGCTCACCAAAGCCCCCCATGTCGACGGGACTGAACACAGTATTCCAGAATCGAAGGAAAACAACAAACTCAAATGTGAAAGCCCGATATAACAATCACTTCTTGTTTCTGAATTTTCATCTTGATCATCTGCAATATTTTCCAATAGTTCTACTATGTGTTTCAGTTGATGATGTATCTGTTTAACTTCGTGTACTCTAGCGGTTCATCGCGCTTCTTACTGTGACTTCACCGACACAGCAAGAACAATTTTCAGTCTCTTCAGTCGAAGTGTTGACCGCGAAAAGCAAATATAGATGAACTTGCGCAGTACTGAAACATGTCACATACGATACACCTCATGATTAAAGCATAAACCCCAGCTGAATTTATTGTGTGAATTTCACAGTTAGCAAATGTTTTTGAGTTGTGCAACTGCAGCAAGTTTTTGTTACACTCCAGATTTACATCCAGACATGGCAGGTGCATTGTCACAAGGTGACCAACAGTCTTGAAAAGGTAAGCTATCCTCCTCCGGTTGTTGCAGTGCTATGTCGGCAGTATTACTGTTTGTCTGCAGCACTTGCTACATCTCTTTTGTGGATTGACCCAAATTATGGTGTAATTTCAGGAAGTCATGCATGCAGAGATTGTGTGTGGCCTATAATTTTGGATACAGAGCTCTATGCAACCTGCCCTGGAGAGCAAGTGTTATTAGCCATCAGGTTCAATGTAACATTCCTACCTTTAGGCCCTGTTACGAAAAAATACGTACCTGTTTCTCGAAAGAGGCAGAAAGTCTAACAACATATGGTTGCGTGCTATGATGCAGTCAGATTGTTTGTATTATTCCCTATTCTTTTAACACTATACTCGCATTTTACTTTGTGAATGAGTTCTCGCACATTGCAGTGCCTGCTTGATTGATGGCGTGTCTTGTCGCACTGCATTCGCATTTTACCTAGCCTCAGCCAGTTTAGGAATTGGCGCCCTACTCTGCATTAGTGTTGTAACAAGTGTTACGTGGGTTAACAATATTGTTAAGAATGTGTCTGTAACCCTGTGGTTCTGCCTTGAATGCAGTTGCAAAAAGTTTCTGTAACTCTATGATTCCGTCGGCTCCAATGCCTTGTAAAACGTTCTGTGTTGTCTGTTTTTATCGACCTGCGTTCTGCAGAGTGTGTGTGTTTATACTATGGACTTCGTGTCTGCTCACAAACAAATAAATTAAATCAAATTAAATCCTATGGAAGACTCTGTTCACAACTACAGATTTTTCCGCAAAGTTTACATCTACAGTACATAGCTATGGGCGCAATTTGGTGGGGGACACGGGGGACGTGTCCCCCCCACTTTTTCAGGTGAGGGGGATATAATATGCCATGTCCCCCCACTTTTTTCTCTTTAGGTTTTGTATGTAGAGAGGTTTCAAAAATGAAAGTGATGTTTGTCACGTTTTGTGTTCAGAGCTTTTCGTGTTAGATGGTAGGTTACACATAGCCAAGTCCATGTTGAAACAGAGTTTGGTGTGGTATCACTGATTCTGTTAGTTCATAAATTTTAGCTTCGTTAAAATAATTTTTATAACTTTTCAAATATTTAGTGGTCGTGAAAGATGGTTAACTGCTTTTATCCGCCATTTTACCCTGTGTGGTATACTGTTAAAAAGGTTATTTTCTTGTAACAGTGAGAGTACTACAACTGCACATGTGAGAGACCACAGTACAGCCATTATTTGTTTCGTGCAGAAATTTAACGGGCTTGGCTTTAACGTTAAATGCAGCACTATTGTGGAGACTTAGTTTTGGGATGGGCAGTTTTGCAACATACTGTCTTCAACTATTAGTGAACAGGATTTCAATCAAAACGTTGGAGAAGTTGCCTACAGTATTTACCTGGCTGTATATTGACCTATAGCTCAAAACGTAGGGACTTGACTCGGAAATAAGGATAAAATATGCATCTATTCTCACTTCTTCTAATGTCGCGATAATGGTGACCAACAAATAAAAAATATATTTTTTATGTGATTCTTAAACTTTTTGATCTTGCTGAATGCATTGGTTCGTAAGTAATCTGATTTACTTGCGTTTAACCAAACCCCAATGCAGCAACGTTTTCATCCAAGTGCGAAACATTTGCTTTACAAGTACATCACACCTAGTTTTGTTGGACATTCTTTTCGTGTCAAAGGTGAAACTTGGTACTCTTTTGCCAATTCACCGTTGTGCATTTTGATTTAATCTCAAATATATTTTCGTGTCGTTGTGCAAGTACAGTAGTACTCTTAGAATGAAACTTTTGACATGGTGCAGAGTTGTAAGTCAGGCCGGGGTTTTCGGATCGGGCCGGGCTCAAGCTTAAGTTTGTCAAAATATTTCGGGCTTACATAGAAAACTTTTTTATAGCATTAGGAATAACGATTATTTTCTTTCTTGGCGTAGATTTGTTGTGCTCACCGCGGTAACTTCTGTGAGTGAAGCGATCGTGATTTTTTTCAGCTAATTCTGTTTGCAAACACAGCTGCGTTCTTTTCTTCTCTGCTCGGATTAGACTCACACTGTTTTTGAGAAGGCGTGAATGGTGAGTAAATTAGCAGGCGATGCTTTGCTTCAAAGAGATCAATCACTCAGGCGATTCTTGGCTTGTTTTAAGAAGCCTACAAGCCGGCTTGTCATGCTTATAGCGCCATCGTAGATAGTTTCGTGATAATTTCTTTTTTTTAAGAAACTTTTATATTCCGCAGTATTATCGTTTACTAACATGCTACCTTTGTGCCAGATTATGCCAATGTTTTGGTCAAGGTGGTTGTTATTTTGGTTGCTATTTTGTGTGTGATTTTGGGTGTGATAAACCGTGTACCTGCAGCTATACCCGAACACGTTTTTTGTTACTCCGCACTTGCGCATATCTTGACTCCCTCGGTAATTTGGCTTTCAGGCCTCAATCGGGCTTCAAAAATAAATGTCGCGCTCGAGCCAGGTTAGGGCTTGTAATTTCGGGCTCCTGCAGGGTTCAGGCTTCAAAATGAGGCCCTTTTACAAGTCTGTGTGGATATGTATGCAGGGGCCAACAAGGGAAGGTTGAAAGGATAGGTCATCCACCCACCAACAGTAAAAATAGAGTGAAATCATTTTGTGAAGTTGGTTACGCTAATTTTAGGGCAAATGTTTTTGGTGCTGGTAAGAGGATATCAGTGGAGATTTTGGTAGGGGTGGGCCTGCACGCATGATGCCCAGTATCATTAAAAAGATCTGTAGCTTTTTCAAAAAAAGCAAATGTGCAAGAAAAATATTTATCGTCTTTGTAACGTTAAACGACTTGAACAAGACAACAAATTGCGCTGTAACCCACACTTCTTATAAAATGCATGAAAGTTGAAAATGTTCTACTGCAAGAGTGACATGGACATGCGACCACTGCGATTCAGCATTTTGTGCACTCCAACTGACAGCTCTGATAAAACCCAGTTGATGTGTTATGCTATATTGCTGTGCTTGTTTACATCCAAATGCGATAGTAATGGAAGCAGGCTAAACTACAGTACCGTGTCCAGCAACAAATTTCATTTATTAATATATAAATAATCTGCAAGGAAAAAGCAAAGCGTGATTAGTGTTGCTCTCAAAACACCTCTACAAATAATATTGGAATCTGTATATATAAAACGTCACTTCTGCATCCACCTGATGACCATGTTGGTTTCACACCAAGCTATCCTCCCCACATTTTACAACAAAATTGCGCCCATGTACATAGCCTATCTGAAGATCTCCGACATTTTTTCTCGGCGAGCAGCATCAGAATTTGAATCAAACTTTATTCCATAATAATTGGCTCTCTGGGTCTCACAAACAAGCTTCTCTGACAGAAGATCCAAAAAACTTCGTGTGTTGTAGTTGGTGGGGTTGATGAGCAGCTGACTCACTTGAAACTTTTGGCGAAAGAAGGCACCTCATTTACATCCTTTATTAATTGTACCTTACGTAATCGGGCATGCTCTTCATATTAGTAGAGCCCATGCCAGGCAAGCACATAAGCTTTTATGTTTTGAATTTTAAATACAGTATTTGGATGAACCCATTTTGCCATACTGTTTTTTGCATATATATGCAGCTGATCAGACGATATTGTGAGACTCACGACATAGTCATAATATAAATAATATGATACATGCCACATGTATCACATATCAGAGAAGAAAGCAGATTTAGGCCTACCGCAAGTAGGTGTGAGATTCCTTGCTGACAGTAACAGCTGGAATGTGAATGGAACGCCAAACTTCAGAACTGTGAGGCAGATGCTCAAGAGTACTATATGCTATCTGGCATAGTTATGACAATGTTCTTGCACAGACTGGTGCACTTTTGTCAGTTGGGTTATTAAGAACCAAATTTCAAGTGCCAAATTTTCTATTTTGAAGTCTGTGGCACCTTGGTAGAGGAAAATATAATGTACCAACACTCAACAGCTACAGAAAATTCGTAGGGAGAAAGTTTGTTGCAAAACGTTTTTCGGGGAAATTTGGCCAAAATATCCTTGCACCCTTACAAAATTACCTGCTCCTCCACCCATATATGTCTTGCAAAATGGATGATTTGGACTAGTCAACGCACGGATCTTTCGTGGGTACATTTTCAAGTAAATCCTACATTCTTCGTTTGGTAGTTGAATTTCCATTGGGTTCGCCAGTTTGGCTCTCTGTAATAGTCCGAGGTTCCAGACAGTCACCTTCCATCTATAGATGGGAGTTGTACCTGTAATCTAGGATCAACCTGTTACGGAAGTTAAGGACTGACAATGGGGGGTTTCTACACTCCCAGACAGGGTATGTAGAACTACGAGAAGACACCATATGACGATACGACGACAAATCTGTCTGAAGACTCGAGAAAGTCATTAGTCCTGCTCAACGATAGAAGAACTCAGCAACGCACTGGAGAACAAAAAACACATCCGCACACCGTGGCAAAGACCCTGTGTAGATATCAGCCCATAAACTGCACTTGCAACGATTAGAACGAACTGCCTGGAAACGATAAGTAAACGGACGAAGTGTCTGAAAGTACTGGAAGAGGAAAGAATGTTCAATGAGGCGCAGAGACAAAACAATTAAAACCAAGGAATGCCAGCGGTGAAACGAGATTAAAACATGATAAAAATGAAGGAAGTCAACCCGCGCGGGACGCGAACACCAGCACATCACCCACAGAGACGAATGGATCACAACAAGCATGACAGCAATACAGGGGAAAATATCCTCGCTAAAATATCCACCAATTCAGCCAAACGCTGCTTTATAAACATTCAGAAATAAATCTGAAGATTTTTCCCTGCTCAGGTAACCTCTGCCCAATTTGGGCAAAACGGTTCTTCTACTTAAATTAAAAATTAGTTAACGTTCACGTAGAAAGCTGATTCTTTCAGTAGCTGCATTTTTTAGACGCCCTTTCGGGCAGTCCCATCGAAATCTGCACAAGTTTTGTAGTTTTCGATGGGGAACAAAAATTTGCCCAAATTGACCCATGATGACCTGAGGTGTAACAAAATTCCTACACAAGATCCTTCCTACGGTAACCTTGACCAATTTGGGCAAAAGGAGCTGGTGCATGTAGGTTCACTAGTAAGTCACGCCAGCAACCTTTGACCGAAGCCAGCACGGGAGTAGATCACACGAGTGCAAACCCTGACCACCTCACCACGCAGATCAATCTGGCGCGAATAGCTCCTGTTCATCTCGTGGTCTTCACTGAGAAACAGGCAGTAGCATGTATGACGCCTTCTCCGTCAAAGGAAAGAAATTGGAGCCAGAAAGAGCCCGCACCTTGTTGTGTGTGCACTTGTGGTGAAAGGTCAAAGCATTTTATTGAGGACATGAACTTTGAGACCAGACAACGCTGTGGAACCTGTCCACCATCAAAACTGCACAAAACGAGGTTCACGTGCCAACTGCCAGTACCAACGATAGGAGCACTTGCCGGCATTGATCACTTTCAAGTTTTCTGCAAAGATTACTCGCACCACTGGAATACCAACCCCCGGTGATTTCCACCCAGACAGGAGTGGTGGCCATGTGGTACCTAGCTGAAAATCGCCCGACGTTATGGTTAGAGTGACTTTTTTGTTTCCCTGTCGATTCCTTGACAATGTAAAGATTTACAAAACTGCACTTATTTATAGTTTATGTTTCAATTTGGGGCTTGAAGCATTGTTTGGAGGGGCTTAGCCCACCACATCCCCCCTGTGGCGACGGGACGAGCCCTATGTGAGACATGAAAGTCAATAGCAGTGCCGCGATCAATCTGATTGCCTAACAATTGTTGTAAAACATTTGCCCATTTTGGGCAAGGTTGATTAATGTGGCTGAAAACTGCAATAAAAATAGAAGAATTTCATGTCTCAACCTAATTTACTTTTATTGCAGATAGAACCACAAGCTTGAAATGAGGTTCTGTTTAAACCTTAAACCGACCACCAATGACGTCTTCTGGCGGAATTGTTGAATTTTTCTTTACTTTTTCGTTCATTTGTTAAGAGCACTTCCCACATTTTTGTTTCGAAAATTGCTTTTGTTCTTCACCATATAAAAAATTTTCCAAAATCAACACGTTGTTTTTTTCTGAAAAGATGAGCTTGAGAAGACTTGCTAAGTTGTAAAAAAAAACGCGTGCGCGTCTAAACCAGAGGAGTACAGGAGTCGGAGTGTCGGAGTAGACTCCGGCCGAAGTCTTAACGATTTTCGAAAACAGGAGTGGAGTTGGAGTTGATTTTTTAGGGAAGGGCCGGAGCCGGAGTGGAGCCGGAGTCAGTTTTTTAATAAGAGGTTAGTTTGTTTATTTTTTATGATTATTATTACAGATTGCTTTTTACAAAACATGTTATAACAATACAACTTGGATGTAAGTGAGGTTAGGTTGGTGATGGTGAGTTTCGTGTGTGTAAAGATTTGGACAATTTCTTGTTCATGTTGTACGTTAAAAATCTGTTGGCCATTAAAATTTAACTCACATAAAAAGTTTAGGTAGTGTCTCATCAACCAGCATTTCCAGTTTTCTGTTTTTCGAAAGACAAAAGTACCCTATCCCGCAACCAGTTTTCTGCCAGAAATAAAACTGAGTTGGATAAAATCTCACTACTATCAACATGGTCGAGTGGGAAGTGACCAGACAATCCTCAGTTCGGGTGACTCCTTTGTTGTATTTAGTTTTTCTTTTGATGTACTTACACAAGAAAAAATTGTAAACCGTAGCCTACACTTCGAAAAGCAGACAAGTGTTTATAATTAAATTAAGCTTTTGGACTAGAGTAGGGTTAGGTTTAGCATTTAGGATTAGGGTTTTGTGTGTTACTAGTGTTTAAAATTAGGGTTTATATAGTTAGCGTTTAGGGTTAGGGTTCAGTGTTAGTGTCTAAGGTTAGGGTTTAGGATTAGCGTTTAGTGCAGACAGTTAGGGTTTGCAGTTAAGGTAAATGGTTAGGGTACACAGGGTAAAAAAAATTATGGCCACCTTAATCCTTTATCTGAGAAACAACTGACATGTATTGCAGTAATCAGCAAATTCGTTTGACACGGTTTTTTAGTCTTTTTAATGCGAAAACCGGATACGGTCGTTTAAACTCTGCCAAAAGTTTAGATAATTCACTTTGGAGTTTGAGCAGGAGTCGGAGTCCAAAACTTTAAAATGTGTCGGAGTATATTCAGCCGAAGCAGGATCGGAGTCAAAAATCTCAGACTCCGTACACCTCTGGTCTAAACCTGTCAGTTAGTCCAGTATGAACGAATAAACAAAATCTGCCCATTTTGGGCAAGGACAACAAAAGTGTTTGTGTTTAGAGGTTACCTGAGCAGGGTTAATACTAACAATAGGTAAGCTGTTTATAAAAAAACGATTCCGTGAAATGATTTTTTGAAAATAGTCCTCAAACACAAATATTTATGTCTTAGACCAGTTTATGAATTGGTCCTGGTTCAATTGTTCACTTCAGTTGCATGTTTTGCAAATTTTTTCTGGGTGGCAGTTTTAAATATAACTTATGTATATTTGCGTTTCTTAACGTCGGCGTTGTTTTAAATCAACAGCTGAGTAAAACTTTGTTTTATATTTTAGCTTTCCTGTTAGGTGACTCTGCTGTTATATTTAGTATTTTTGTTTAAAAAGCACGAACAAGACAAATACAAACGCGGTTGACTGACGCAAATAAGTTAGAACCTCTGAAAGCGGACCTGACATGACTACGAAGATATGGTGAAGGTTATTTTACTCAGCGTCTTCAAACATGCAGTGTACGATGTCAATAAAACTGTTGCTGTCATTGTTTGTGGAACCATCCTATACGTTCTTTACAAGTTTTAGGCACATCTTTCGTATATTCACTATATAAGGAAATTACCATGCTTTCTTGACGCCAGTGCTAGGAAAATTGATGCGACAAGCGTATGTGAAAGTATCTTCTTTGTCGAGACGTTGAACATCGTTAAAGATTGCTGCAGGGGTCATGATCACACAGCAAAAAATCCATAAGCCTCCCACTACCTAAAAATAGCATTGGTATAAAAGAAAAACAATAAATTTAATTTAAACAGAAATCAAGCTTTAGCTTTTGCGCAAAAAGTTATCAGTTAACAGCAATATTAACTTCAGTAATGTTTCCTCAATTATAAAAATACTTTTTCGAAGTGGAAAATTACACAGCTTACACAGCTATCGGTAAAGGGTGTAAACTTTTTTAGACCACACGGACAATTCAAGTCAATTCTTCCTACTGCAAAATGTCAACATTTTGGTAACAACACTTTGTCGGCAGGAAAGTGCACCATTGTTGAATATTCCGCATTAACAGTTAATCGCCAACTGAAAGAAAAAGCGTATTTTGATTTTGTTTTATGTCGCGCAATTTAATTTGATGAATTTGTGGTAATGTAGTGCAATCTGTAATAGTTGGCTTTTGATAGGTAGAAACAAGTGATATACCATACAAGGAAAAGTAAAAGTAACAGCACAAACGGACAAGAGGACTCTAACTTTCCCAGTCACTGAATCAGCGGGTTTGATGCGTAACTACTTTCTGTTACGTTGCTTTTTCCAATTGACAACAATTCTTCAGAATTGTGCAATCAGAAACATTTACGCTGGAAGCTAATCAAAATATTGCCTAACGTTTACTTGTGCACAGCACAAGCACAACAAGGAAAACTGGTAGCTTTTTACAATGCTGCTGGCGCTATTGTTGAAAATGGTGTAGATGTTACTGTCGGTTTGCTTACTCTTCACATTTTACAGCACAAGGCCTCTGTGAGAAGAATAACGCTATTGTAGAAAGCTTACGACGAAAACACTGTTAACTTGTTAATTCAGGCACGTTAATGTCTCATTTCTATTTAGTAATAAAGCAATTGATCTATAATTATCTAATAGCGAACATCAGAACTGTTATCATAAGCTAAATTAGTATTAAGCGAAGAAAGTGCGTATGTGCTCAAATGTACAAAACAGCTCTCCGCTGTTTAAATACTGGTGAAATTAGAATCTTTTCAAGGTATGCCACGAAAGCCTTTTTTCGTTTGCTGGTAAAAATATGTTGAAAATAAACCGCGTGAATGAAATTCTCTGTAGCAGGCAAATAAAAAACAAACGGCATCAGGCCAGGAAAACTTTTCACTAAAATATGTTTCGAGATTTACCGGACCGCTAAAAGTAAACGTGGCGATTGCGAAAAACTGAGTTGTTCGAAAATCCCGTCGATAATCACAAAGTGCAGGAAAAAAATCTTGCAGTGCATATCAGTATATGTGCCAGCTGTCTAGTCAGCATAGATAAAAAATTGACAATGTATTCTTAGAAGACTTGGCTGCTCTTTTTCAGCGAAAATGTAAATACTTGCCTTGCTTGCCCGTGCTCTCGTCAACCATCCTCGAGATGTTAGTGGATGGCACACAGCGAAAAATCTCTCGAGGGAAATGCACAGCATTGTAAAAGTTGAAACGGACACGGATATTCCTTAAACGCAAAAAAATAGAAGACAGCTGCTTTTTAGGAAAATACTGATTTAGTCAATGTTAGAAGTTTCTGTCACATCGCGCGGAATCAAATTGCGCCATTCCTCAAAAATTTCTCTCATACTAATTTACTGGCTTTTCTTCAACTTAAATGCCACTCACTGCTGCGTTAAAACAAACAGCAGAAAGGAGCTGTTGAGTAAGTAGCGATTATTGCACCTCAAGTGTTTCGATAACTCAAGAGTAATCATCGGTGTTCTGACGTGGAAGCTATAGAATGATTCAAATTCTTTCGATGCAACCTTGCAAAAATTGTATTCATAGCGTATTACAGCAAAACCTAACAATTCATGTTGCAGCAGGCTCGAACCCCTCAAGTTTTTATGTGAAGTGAGAACCCCCAAGACCAGCAACCATTGTGCCCACTAACTAGAAACGACAATGTTTTAAAAAATATTCTTGGAAGGTAAGTCACTTGATATTTACCGAAGTTAATATTACACATATATACAATGCACGGAACGTAAGCAATAAAAAGGCAGTTCACGGCATATAGCCTTACTGCAATTTTCTGCAGCGTTTTTAGATGGGTATTGAACATTAAGCGAAGCCGCATTCAGCACATTTTAAGTGTCCTAAAATTCAAAACCAAGATTCCACACATGGTTTAACGAAGGACAACCTTAACTCACAAAGTATCTGCAGCAGTTTTGTTTCATTCTATAACTTATGGTGGTTGACAAATAGCTTGCCCTTCCTGACAAAAACTCAGCTTGTATGGATATACAGCGTCTTCTAATATTAAGGCATAAAATGTTTTGGGTGAGATCATGTCATCAAACCAGTACCATTTCTACTTGGAGATGATATTATAATGTATTTCATAGAGATTTTGAAAAGTTTTGAAGTATTATCCCATGCACAAAAAATTGAAGTCAAAAAGAAGAATGTTTAGCCATTTAAAAAGCTATTCTTGCTAAATCTTTGAAAAAAGTCAACCGTAACTGCGAAACAACTTTTTCAAACAAGAACAGCTCCTTCTTTCGATTGCGGCGATTACTTTTTCCCAGTGGAATCTGCAAAAGTAACTGCCGGAACGCAAATCAAATGCAACTTTATTATGACCTGAAGCAGAAAACTCTTTCGAAGTAATACGGCTTACAGTGTTTTTGCAGAGCAGGTGGCACTAAAAACGTGAGATCAACTGAGAACAGCTTTTTTTCAGCAACCAAGAAATTCTTTTCAATGCGGAAGAAGGCGTCAAATCCATTATCAGATTTCTCGCTTTTGCCGAAAGCTACTCCTTTCATTTGAAAAAAGTAGTGGAATGTTCAATGGCTCTTTTGCAAGGTGAAGGCTTGGCATTTAACCCAGAATGTATCTTTTTCTGTACCAGGTCTTGTTTTAGATAGCTGCACAATAAAGAAACTCTTTACAATTTTAGCAGCAAAGTAGCGTCTAAATTAGTGGTTCTTAACCTTAACTTTTTTCTGCCACGCCTTCCTCAAGTAATTGTTCTTTGTTTCAAGCCCCCTGACTTTGAATAATTAAGTTGGACGGAACACATGCCCGTTCAACAACTTTCTATGTTGTAGAGCGTGTAAGGGCTTGCGCCCTCCTGGAAATTAATTGACGCCCCCTGGGAAGGCGTGTCCCCCGGTTAAGAACCACTGATATAGGTTGTTTTGAGTAATGGGACACTGTGTGTGTGTGGCAGAACCTGTAGAAGAGAAGATGATCGCTTTCAGAAATTCCAAAGCTAGCTCGGGAAAGGATTACAGTTACTAAGCTGCCCACTCATCATTAGACTGCATTCCGCATCCCCCAGGAAACCACATGGAAAGAAAGCAAAAAAGCTTGGCCAATTGTTGGAGTCAGGCTCAGCTGCAGGGACTGTCACTGCAGCGTGGAGAAATATTATCCACCAGCCTATCGGTTCCCCAAACCCAGTCTGATTACATTGCATGGGTGAAGACCTCAGTCTACTCTTCAATATAACTATTCTATCCATAGCTGAAGCTCTGTCGGGATTCACCTTCACCGCTGCGAGCCATCACTGGATGCAGCTTAGTGGAATCATTGTTTAGCATTTTCAGCATTGCCAGAATAAAATTGAATAATTTTATGTGCAGCGCAATTGGCATAGTTATTTTCATTTTTTATTGGAATGTCCTTCAAAATATTCGGTAGGTGTTAAAGATAACTTCGTATGGCTTGTAGGTTTCTTATATCTTGAAGTGCACTACGTGCTGGACAATACGAAGTACAGTAACTTTTACACGCTGTAATTAAAATAGCAGCTGTCAGCATAACTTCCGCTTGATGGAAACAATACGTTTGCATGTTTCTTTTTTCTCCTACACGGATGTCTTCTTGGCCATTCAACTTGTGAATGGTAACGAAATTTGGGAAAGGTTAGTGCTTTTTAACGTGTTTTATTTTACTTCAATTTTTTCTTTTGTTTACATACATCTGACAGGTGGTATACAGGACTATGCGGTAAGGTCTAAAAGGAACATTTGGGAACGTATTCAATCAGATCTTCTTTGGTAGTGTTGGTGATGCTGCATGGAGGGACCAGAGCATGACAGAGGATGGGATTGGAAGTCTCCGCACACACAGTTTTAATTATCATTCAGCCAATCCCATTCTGTACAGGTTTGCGTTAAACCGGTCGTGTCCAGTGCGCAAGCGGTTAAGTTGGACTCATGCTTTGCGCGCCGCACTGCATCCTGTTACCATCATGCCAAACTTCAAATAGAAAGACATCTTTGAAAATTGTATATGGCGCCGTATAAAATACGCAAGTAAGGTTTGCGTATTGATTTCGTGAAAACGCTTGTTAAAAATGCGGGTTACTATCAAGATTTCCGTTGCAGAGTTCAAACCTGTATTGATAACGGCAACCCATCGAAAAGGCTGCATTTCACATATAGTTGGTTTTGCCCGCAATAGGAATTGTATCACCATAGAAATGTGCCCGATAATCTCGACCAGTTATGTCAAACAAAATTATGTCACTATCTTAATGAGGGTCGCACATTAGATGGCTTACTATGTTCTAAAAGCAAGCTAACCTTCAGTTATAGTTACTGAGAGCGTACGAATCCTAGCTGAAATGATACTGCATGATTGCTTGGCACCTTTTATCGCACCCTATCTGTGATATCACAGACACGCTTAGCGCCAATGAAACAACCAGGGTATTGAAGTCATTTATTGCTGGTGGAACAACAGGGGTAGAAAGCAGCAAACTACAAATCAGATTTGCACCGGGGTGTCATTGGACACATGGAAATCTGCCATGTAGCAGTGCAGACTTGACAAAGCGGCATTAAATATCACTGCACAGTGGCATAGCCAGCCCAACCTTTTGGGGATAGGTAAAAAATTTGGGGGGCCCAAGTGTTTGACTGAGGCGAGCAACAGTATTTTTGTTTGGGACGCCGCTTCTCAAAGCACAAAATCACTAGTTCTGCTAAAAATTGGGGAGAACGACCCCTGGTCCCCAGGGTATTATATAGCAAAATATTGCACAGCCGTTAAGCACATGTCACTTCATACCTGGTAATCTGTAATTACTACACAAAAACACGGGTTTCATCATTTGTATCGAGAAAATAAGAACTTACCCATAATATATGACATTATTTTGCACATAGCACGGCCAAAAACAAAGCGTTGCAAAACTTGTCCCGTTATTGACACAGGCATACAAACTAATGCCACAAGCAAATCGCTGACGGCCAAACTAAGCATGAATATATTCGCTGGTGTCTGGGCCCTTAGATTGCAGGTCAACGTTGCAATCACTAAGACGTTCCCGACCAGAGCCAGAACGAAAAAGACTATGTAAAGTATGATGCTGGTAAGAACTCTTCCTGAAAAAAAAAACGTGTTGCATTGTTTCGTGTACAGTTTACTAAAGAATATGCCGCATATGGCATATGATACATTAACATTCAGACAGCTGTTAAACACATTACTTTAAGCATACGCTGTTAGCATCTCCGGAGCTCTTGTACTATGCATTTGAATGCCAGAAAGCTTAGCTATACGAATTTGACTGATCTAGAAACGTATACAAAATCTTTCTATTCTGAAACAGCATACGAAATGTTGTCACAAAGTGAATAAAACATTCTTTTGTGCAAAAAAAATCGTGTTGCTCCTACTGAAATTAATTTTTAAGTCTATAAGTTTTGAACCGTATAAAACTAAAACAAGAATTGCTTCTCGTCATATTTTAACCCGTTTCTTCCACGAAGAAGTTTACTTCAGGAAAGAAACAGATTGGCAGCTTTAATATTGCTGACCCGCAGCCATCACGTACAGATTGCTACCCGAAAATTCTTCTGGTGAAATAACTTAAACAAATGTGGAGGGTTTGAACTTTGCAATATAAATATGCTCATTTTGTAAGTTCTTGGGTCTTTCACAAGAATTTGACTTCGAATTAACTACGGCTTCTTCAAACAATTTCTATTGCATACCACACTTGATAAGCGCATCCATTTCTCACTGTTGCCACTTCAAGACGGCATTTCTCACCTGTCATTTCTCGACTTAAAAGCTTTCCTCCTTCCTCGAAGATTATGCTTGTAACATTCTCCAGAAGTAAGTAAAGCTGGTCGCTTGTAAGCAAATCTTTCACGGTTACAGAATTTGTTAAGGTGGAATTTGCCATTGCCACGTTGGCGTTTTTTTCACCAATCCAGTCCTTTTGACTTTCGTTTTCTTGCCAGCAATATGTCAAATATCAGTGAAAGGAAAGATTTAGCAAACACCTTTCGGAATGGTTTCCTTTTTTCTGCTTAAATAAGCCTCGCACAAGCTTTCCAAGTTTCTCACGAAACTATAACAGAATGCTCAACCTAATATTTGCTACTGCTTAAAATTTAGAGTTTCTTCCACGTGAAAACAAGTTTGCTTTAGATAGGAAAATGAATTAGACAAACTTCAAAATTCAGAAAAGACAAAAAAAAACTTATTTCGAACAATTTTTAAACTTTTATTCGATTTTGTCATTAAATTCAAAAAGATTCTGTTAGTTTTCTTGTTTCGCCTTTTCCGAACGTAATCACTATCATAAACCTTGAATGTGCTTATCATCATATATGGCACTCCCAAAAAAACTAATTTATTTTTGTTACAAGTGATTGTTTCTCCGGAGACACAGCTTTTGCCTGATTTCCAACAAATGCACCTGGATCTGGGTAAGGCTAAAGCAAAAAAATCTTGCGCTTCGAGTTGACTTAACTACACTATCAAAGACGAGCAAATTTGGCCACAAGGCAACCTTAATTTTTTCTTCGTCTTTTTTAATGGCCTCTGAGGCACACGAGCTTGAAACCTGCTTTGCGCACGCATGCCAGTTACATTCAATTAAGATCGATTGGGCCCTTGAACACTTTGACTTTTCAAGACCGGTCGCAATAAATAGTTAAAGAAAAGCGATATCAGGCCTTAAAGCTCCCCGTCCAAACTTTTCAGCATCTTCGTTCAAGCCAGACGATCTTACGGTGTTACTTCACCATGTTCACCGTCACTTGCTTTGCATAAAATCAATGATTCATGTTGTGAAAGTATTGATCATAATGCCGCACTAATCTGGTTGCGAAATTGCGAAAAGCACGTCCTACGTATGCAGATGCTGTATAAACCAGCGCATGTTGTTCTATTGAATGTTGACGGCATTGCACAGCATCTTTTGCTATAGCATCCTGTCCAACCGCATTCTAAATGATTTCTGTAACGACGACTAAGTATGAGTACTGTAGAAATGATTGAGGGTATCAAGTGATGGCACGATGAGCCAATTAACCTGAAAAAAAAACAATCAAGAGTTTCTCAAAGTGCCTTTGCCCTTAAAATTAGTTGTATAAACAGCCTGCACCCCAGTAATAAAACAAAAACGTAGAAACAGACAATATTGCAATTATGAACCGATTGGAAATATCACATATCGTGGTTCAATAATTCTGCGAATTGCAAAAATATAGAGGATGGCTGCGTAACAGCGAGAAACAGAGTATGAGAAACCGTTCCTGCAACCTGCGGTATACTTAGGCTACTCAGTGTTCCAATATTATGTTGGTTGTAATGGTTAAGATTTACAGCTGACGTGCTGTTCTCTCGATGTGTGAATTATCCCAGCGGTTGTCAATTACATTCCTACCAGCGTTTCCCCTTGTTTGTATGCCTCGTTCGATGATTGCAGTTATCAGCACCGTGCAACTGTTATGTTCACTCTGAAACCAACACGCAACGAAATCTTTTAGGTTGGAATTTGAGATTTTACGGGTGCCATGGCCAAAGCTTTACGGGTAGAGGATTCTGCGCTTGTGAGATTCCTACCAGCTAGGCTGTGCTTAAGTAACACTGATTGTTTCTTCCCTTGTTGACTGAAGTCTGCAACCCATTTGTGGTTTTCCTTGTTTCTATCGCGAGTTTCTTTTTATCACGATTTTACTGTATAGCGAACTTGTAATTGCACATGATTTTACACTAAGAATGAGAAAAGTGAAGATTAACTTCTGACTTGCGGGAAAGTAGTTTCATATTTCACAAAACAAAGTACCAAAATTTTTGTCCCAATTGACAGAGTTTAGCTTCCCCATTATTTTTCCCAGGGTTCGTTGGTCTGTAAGAGATACGGTAGGTCGTCAAAAAGAGAACCACCTTATTGTTGCCTTGGGCCTAGGGCGATGAAATGACGCAATATATAGTTTCGCTGTCAATATTGCTAATTTTCTCGAAAGATTTGCTTTCTTCGCTTTGAAATTTCCAGATGGCGTGCAGCTGCGTGTCGTCAGCAGTAGCGTGCAGAGTTCTGGTGATAACCAGCGCGACTGCTTGATTTTATCCCCCTACCAAATTCTAGTATCAAGCAGTAGCACATGGTGGTCATTGTTACTGGTATACGCTGTTTGTGGCGTCACAATATGAAGTTATATTCACGTTTGCAAACCAACGTTTTGGCGAAGATTGTTAACACAACATGCATATTATTCAACACACATTCTCCTTACTGGTTATTGTACAATGTGTCACTGTAATTAACATAAATCATCAGCGCTCCAAGTTAGGAGAACGGAATAGAGTTGACATATGCTTGACAAAGAATATGGCAAGTGTTGGTCAAATTTATAGCAAGGTTTTGGCAAAAAATGTTTGACAACGGCAATTTTTTCGCAACATTGTTTTTTTGGTTTTCAATGTTTTTTCCAATTAATATTTTTTTCAATTTTTTATTTTTCAATAATTCAAGCACACTTTTCAATCAAATTTTTAACATTCAATATTTTTTCCATACTTTTCAGTTTATTTCGTTCAATTTTTTCAATCACGACGCCTACTCAGTAGACAGGACAAAATATATTGCCTGTTTAATTCATAGTCTCTGATTCTTAGCTATGAAATAATTTCTTTTGACTCGTAGGCCTAGTTAGAAACAGGAATTAATATTTCAGTTTAATTATTAATCATTATTCACAGACACATTAAAACGCCACAAACCAAAGCATTGCAAGACCTGAAACACAATAGCAGCAAGTCAATTTTTAAATAAATACAGAATTAAGATTCGTTGTGAATGAAAGGTAGCACTGCAATTGCTACAGCAATTCTTTAGGCAATAGGTCTACTTATATGCAGACATATTATTTTGTGCACTTGTAGAAGATGTTAAGTTGTATTTTCTCTCTAAAGTTTAGGTATTCGTTTGATAAATAATCCAAAATGGACTGTTTTGTCAATACTGGCAAATGATATTTCAAAAATGGCAAAATTTTGGCAATAAATAACACTGCCAAAAAAATTGACAAATTTTTTGGAAAACAGTGATTTTTGGCAACTTTTGCCAAATTTAGCACCATATGGCAACCCTGGACTGGAGCAAAACACAGCACTCAACGCTAAGACAGAGCAGTTCACAACTGCAAAAATATCCGGCAACGCGTTAAAACAGGGGAGTAGAACACACTCAGTGTGCTAGCCTTGCACTATAGTGCGGTGTTCGCAACGATTAAACTGGTTTCAGCTGTATTTTTCTGCTTTGTTGCAATGTTGGAGTCGACTATAGCCAACGAAAGTGTTTGAACAAAGTTTTTGACACTACTGCTTTGCTTCTTTTATGTTTCCTCAATAAGATCGTATTGTATTGCTTTTCAGCCTTTGCCGTTTGTAGGGCTTCAGCTGCCGGGGCCCAAAATTGTTGATTGAAACATTTCTGTCAAACTTTTTTTGACTCTGCTAACGTTCACAACAGTGTTAAAAACTGCAGGATTTAAGTCCAAACAATTGGTTTGTTGAAACTTCTACTTGGAGAATAACAAATTTTTTTTTATATATTACTTGATGTGGAGATACTGTTGTGAGGTGAAAGAAGGTACGTTGCGAACTGGTTCCGAGAAGGACTGTCATCTCAACTGAGAATATTATTTTTAATATGGATGTTCAAAACACCAACCGGACCTGCTTATGTAAGCCAATGCAGTACATATTTGTAAAGAAGGAAGATCATAAATACAACAAAGTCTTCTCAGAAAGCACGCTTGACAAACGCCGGGATACTTCTTCAAGTTTTTGCACCCCAATGCAAAGTCTGTGTTTGAAACACCTGGATGATATAGTACACCGAATGCTTTCTAAAATGTGTTCATTGCTGTATGCTATTTTTTGTTTTTTAGCATAAATTTTCAATTGGAAAAAGTCAGATAGGCTTGCGAGTATGGGTGGCTTGCGAGTATGGGTGGTATTGACGCAACTCAACTTTTTATGTGCTATTGTGAAGTTAAAATTGCCTCACGCTGTACAGATGCGTGAGTACAATCTGATTTCTTTTCAGATTTACAGCAGCGACGCTTATAATGTATTTATGCATTGTGATACTGTGTTTGTTTTAACAAATATTTTGGGCGCCTCGACTGGACAACTGTAAGGTTGTTTCAGCATACTAGTTGCGAGTGCAATGTAACAGTGTTTGCTTCTTCGTTGCTATGCTGTATCGTAACAAATAATCGCTACTTTATATCTTTTCGAACATTTCCTCTTACGTTAATTTGATGTAGTTTTTACCTTTTTTTCAACAAATTTTTCACTTATAAATGAGCGAAAAAGTAAACAGCAACTTTACCGATAAACTCAGCGTCACTGCTTTCGTGGGCGTACAATCTGGGGTTTGGGAGAGAGGGTGCCACCTCCAGGCGCCTGAAAAATGTGAGAATTAGACGATTAAGGGCCCTGCTTGTGAATGTTCAGGGCAAGGAAACGTGTTTTTCAGGGCCACAAGTCAGGGCAGACAGGGTAACGGCATTTGCGAAATTGCACGTGGAAGTAAAAACGGAGTGATGCCGAGAGTTTTCAGTAATACTCCGGTTCGTAGAAACGGAAGACCAGTTTGTTTGCTCTTCGCTGTAATTTTCGGAAAAATGCGTGGAACATTCGTCATGTTTCAGTCTTCGCACGAAAATCCTTAGTCATAATAGTCATAACCGAGGCCCTAAATGCGGGAAGTGACACGTTTTTCCGGCAAACAGCTTCCGCCCTTTCCTTGACAAAACCCTACGCACACCCATATGACACTTATGACAGTGTCATTCTCGCCAGGCTTACCCTGAAACCTCAAACGCAGAAACTTCAAAAACAGAACTCCGTTCTCAACAAGCTTGGTTGCAGAGGGTCACATGGGTCATGCCACGCACAGAGGTGAGTTCGCATTAAGTTCTAACTTTAGCAGTTGCAATGTTATCGTGGCATTAGGCAGTTATTTGTTTGCTTATAATTATAAGTCTTCTCCAAGAATCGAGGTCCATGCAGGGGCGTAACAAAGGGGGGCAAGGGGGTCACAATTCTCCGGGCGCTGAATCACTACGGGGGCGCCGAATCATTGCGAGGGCCGCCGAATGACCGCGAAGAGCGCTGAAAAGTTCCAACAATGTCACAAGCACTTTCTTCAATACAGTACATTTGCTTCCGAAAGACCTCAGGTTCGAACATGGGGGCACCAAAGTTCTTGCCTTGGGCGCCATCTAACCACGTTACGCCCCTGGGTTCATGTCTTATGAAAACATTTACTCACCACACGACACAGAATTACAAAATGCACACAGGCAGGAAGTTTTGGGTTCTACCTATGGCCCATTCCGTCGTTGACGACGATGATCTCCGCGCTTCTCCATTTTTTCTACGCTGTTTGTAACAGAGAATGAATATCCGTCATTCAGGGAGGCACGCCATCTGTCGTGGCTGGCAGCAGGTGTTTCCCAGGAATGTGGAGAGACTTGGAAGCCAGCCATATCAGGCTTGATGACGTCCTTGCAGCGCAGCTTCTTAAGTTTGATTGTGAGGTAGTGATTGTTGCAAACCCGAGAACTGAGTCGCCTGAAGTTGGTGAAAGCCTTTCCAATTCGTTCGTCGTCCACACTATTGGAAGAGTTGACAACAGCAGATCCCATACAAGAGAATTTGTCGACAAACTGTAAGCAGTGAGCCGTTGATGAGAATGCGTGGTGGATTGAATGTACCGATTGACATTAATAAGACAGTTTTCTTCAAGCTGATGGTCATGCTGAAGTCAGTGCAGGCCTCGGCGAAGTGATCGCGTAGGTATTGCAAGTGCGGCTCGGAAAGCAACTAGAGCAGCGTCATCGGCGTATAGCAGTTCACGAATCAGTACGCGTCTGGTCTTGGTTTTAGCACGCAGCCGGGATAGGTTGAACAACCTGCCCCTGCTACAAATGTGGATCATGACTCCGTCCTCTTCTGGAAAAGCATGGGTGAGAAAAGCTTAAAAAATGATGCCGAACAGCGTCGGGGCTAGGACACAGCCCGGTTTTACTTTCTGCAAATGTGAGTTGTAGACATGGAGCCGGCAAACTGGATTGTCATCTTTATGTTCTGGTGGACTGCTACAAGAACGGAAAGTAGCGTTTCAGGGTAGCCGGAGCGATTTACCGTATAAACGGCTTTGGTCATGTCTATGAAAACCACATACAAGGGACAGGATCGGTCAATACCAGGGTTGCCAGGTTGGCCCTTTTGGGGCCAAATTTCAGATTTTGACCCAAATTTCAGATTTTGGCCCCAAATAGCACTTGTTGGCCCCAAAATTTTCGTTAGCCCATTGGCTCTTTTCTGGCCCTTTTCCAGGATAGACTGGTCCCTTTCAAGAATTAAATCTGACTCTACGTCCTGTCTGAGAAACCATATTTTTTACTTTTTTGACTAATTCATTGCAGATTTTCACGAAATTCCTATATATTTTGAAGGTTTTTGATCACAAAATTTTGTTAGGATCCTTGAGAGTTTCTGAGTTATCTGTGAAAGTAAATTCATCAGAATACCTGTTTGTCGCAGCCAGATGTAGAAGTAGCAGTGAGAACTGTTACGTTATCTAACTTATTGTTTTTCAGGTGTTGCACGTGTTTGTTGGTTTTATTCAGATTGTTGTTGCATTAGCACTTATCGAAGGATGGTAAATTTATCTCAGTTTATGGCTACACATGGAAATTAAGTTGTTTTCTTACGATCTTTCATCACGTACTTCTGCTTGTTTTGCTGACGTGCTACAACTGTGACTTAGGAACATTGCCATTTAATAGGTTGCTAAGTTCATTTGACTTTGTAACTGCTGATAACTTTGGACAAAATGGTTGGCCATTTTTTGGCCCCTTGTCTTAGAATTTGGCTCTTTTTTGGCTGTTTCTGGACTAGATTTGGCCCCTTGGCAAAAAGTAGATCTGGCAACCCTGCTCAATACTTTTCTCCTCTGACTATCTACGTGAGAACACCATATCAGCTGTACTTCTGGATGTGCAGAAGTCGCACTGACTCTTGGAGAGAATCCTGTCAACGATCTGACGAACAGGGTTTCCACTTTTGGGGAATTTGTCCCTAGGTTGGGAGTTTCAACGTCTTTTGGGGAAAATCTGGGGAATTGAGGAATCTAGGGATTTTTTAGGGAAATGGCATTTTTGGAATGTGGCAATATTTGTGGTCACAAGCAGTGGCGTACGCAGAAAATTTTCATGTGAGGGGGTTCATTCATAGGTGGCGGAACCGGGGGGGCGCATGGGCCTAGGCCCCACCCAGTTTTATTTCTGTGGGAGCTTGGTCCCACTTTTTTGCCTAAATATCCTAAGTTTAAGTAACACAATTAGTACTGGATCCACTGACAAAGTAAATCGTTTAATGAAAAAAACGTTGCAGAATTTTGGCAGTATTTTGTCGATATTATTTCTAACATATTATTTGTAAGTTGCCAGTGAATTTGGCAGGATTTCGTAATAGTTTGGCAGAATACACCGTGCACAGACTGTCGTCCTGCTATGGATTGCTTACCGCATTGGTGTTGTTGAACAGTATTGCCAGATGGTGTAATACAACAAAATTTCTTACAAAAATGGTGTAATTTTACATGCTTGTATGCATGGGCGTCGGAAGGAATTTTTCCAGGGGGGGCCACTAGTGGATTTTTCCAAATGTGTTTCTACGGGAGGCCAAAAGTGGTGAAATTTGTTTTTTACCACTCGAAATTAAGAAATCAGCATTTTTTGCTGAAATTTTCAAATTCCTGCTCCTCTTCCGACACCCATATGTTTGTGTGTACAAAAAGTTCTTGCCACACCATTAAAAAAACACCATTTTAAAGGTATTTTTTGAAACATAATTCATATCGGACTGAATGTTTTTAGAAGCCATGGATTTGTATAAAACATTGGATTTGAAGTTCAATACAATGGACAGTTCCCATTTCGAGAATAATTTCAAATGAACGATGAATTGTCCAACAACTAGGGCTTATATGAATGAGCCTAGTAAGTGGATGACTTACTGGCGTTAGAGTGGCGATTCTAGAATGAAAAATGTAGGGGAACTGCGGGGCCAAGGAAAAAAGTATGGGGGCCAACATAAATATCTCTCCTGCATGGTGATTTTCCACTGTAATGAAGATTGATTTGCTATGATTAAACTTATCAAACCCAACGTAGGCTTGTGAATATCGTCAGAACCGTGGCCAGCAACTCTTCAAATCGTTTAAAATTTTGCTGGCTGAAAGTTATCTGCTGTATATGTCAATCAAACGAACTTGAAAGTGAAATGAAGCAAAAAACTGGGAGGGACAAGCAGGGGGGCAGCCAAAAATCTGGGAAGGCCATGGCCCACCCAGGCCCCCTTTAGAACCGCCACTGCGACGATATCATTGCTCTGCGACGTACGTTACTCGACAATGGAGAAGTTATCATGAGAATTTCTCATTTATTGTTACATAACATAACGTCACAGGGCAACGATAAAGCCAGCCAGAATGAAAGCAAATGGAAATTTCAGTGACGCAAGCGTTTAACGGTTTTATTCAGTCAGTCAGAATAAATCGTATGATGAGCCCGAGTGACGCTGATGACCTGGCTCGCCCCTGTAACAGCATATTTGAATTTCAGGTGGTTCACCGATACGTTTTCATAGTGGTGTAGTTTTGTCTAAAATAGTGTAATTTAGACCTTCATATGGTGTATATGTAATGACGTCATATTTCAATGCTTGTGACGTCACAGTTGCCAATTCAAACCACAAAATTTGCTATAATTTCTTTTTAACGTGCACTTGTGCCCCCCACTTTGAAAAAGGTTCCGCCACCCATGGTTTCATTCAGTGGCACATGGTGATTATTTGCGTTTGGTACGGGCTGTTTGTGACGTCACAATTTGACGTCATACTCATGTTTCCAAACCAACGTTTTGGCGAAGTTTTTTGACACAATATACATATTCTTCCACACGCATTCTCCTTATGTGTTGTTGCACTGAGTATAGTTAGGATATCGGTGGAAAATACACTCAACGCTACGACACAGCAGTTCAAAATTGCAAAAATATCAGGCTTAGCGTTAAAACATGGGAGTAAAACACACTCATCACTGGGTCAGAGCATTTACGACTACAATTTTTGCATTAAGTCGACAAATTAACAAGAAAAAAGTGTGCAAAAACAATTAATCTCCTTTTCGCAGATAATAAAGTTTTTGTAACATATCAAACTAAAGTAGGGAGGTTAACCCCACACCCCCTTGCGTACGCCTTGGCAGACAATATAAAGACAATGGTTTTGGATAAAGTAAACCACCGCGGAACACGATCTTAACATGCGTAGTGGACGAAAGGTCTGCAAATTGTGGTGAGATGGTTTCTGGACGCAGGCGATAACCCAGATTCCCACCAAACTTAATCATTACTTTTTTGGCCCATTTACAATGTTCCTTGAGATTTGCCCATGGTATTTGCATTAAGTCGACAAATTAACAAGCAAAAAGTATGCGAAAACAATTAATCTTCTTTGCGAAGGTAATAAGATTTTTGTAAAATATCAAGCTCAAGGGGGGGTTTTAACCCAACCCCCCCCTTGCGTACGCCTTTGGTCACAAGTTTCTAGGTGATGTGAAAATCAAGTTGTTGTTTTCTGTCAGTTACAGGAAAAAGAATCAGTGCACAATTGCATGAAAGTTATACATTATATCTTCTTTATTAGAGAAGCGTTAGACCTACCTGGAATTACCATCATGAAAATGTTCGTCAAAAGTAGACCCTAATCATACTTGAGTGAAAAATAGAGCCTAATATTACGTCAGTTTTGTGAAATCATATTATATTGTGGTATGTATGAAAAGTAGGAAGCCTGCTGGTATGTACTGGTTTTACATAATAAAAATGTAGTTACACTGAAATGATCAATGCTTTATAGCAAACCTATCTCATAATCCACAGACAATGTGGTTCTTGAGGTGTGATTTAGCTTTGCTTGTGTGATTGTTTCGTTCCATTTTTCAAGAGTTCCTAAGTCATTATGCAGTAAACGTGCAATGGAGCACACTATGCTGTTTGTTAACACGCCATTAAAAGTTCTTAAAGGTAGATGTAAGTAATGTTAAATATTATGGAATTTTTATGAGATTTTAGGAATTTTAAGCTCAACTTCAAGGAATTTCTAGGAAATAATTGTGGGAACCCTGCTGACGAACTCAGGACAACAGAAGATGAGCAAAACTTTCCCGGCAATGTACAGACGTGAGATGCTACGATGGTTTTTGCGATCCTTCCGATCGCCCGTTTTTCTTGTATAGAGTAATGATGATAGCGTCTTTGAAATCGTCCAGAAGACAATGTCTATTCCAACAGTTCGTGAATATGCGGAAGAGTGCCGTTAGCAAAGGTGTACCACCACATTTCAGAATATCGAAGGGTTTCAGAATAGACAAAAACATATGTCGCTCATGTTGTGTTTACAACCAGTTGTGGCGTCAAGACCAGGATCTGCAGAGAAAAGACCGAGGTTGTTAAGTTTTGCGGAAACCTCACGGTACACTTGCAGATCACGAATGAAAGTGCAAAGCCGAGTTCAAGATCTTTTCCACAGGTTTTCGAAGTTTGGGTTCATTACGAAGACTACGCTAACATCAAAGAAACAAAGTGTTGTTTTTGGTTTATTTGTTTTTGAAGTCGCAGTACATGAAAACTACAACGAATGGCTTTTGTCGCACGAAACGTTAACTTAATTTTCCTAGATTTTTAAGCGATTGAAATCTACAGAAAGTTTGCTTCAAAAATCGGGACCATGACCACTATAAACCAATCAACGAGACTGAGGCTATTCAAACTGTTTGAGGCTGAAATCCAAAACATGCATACATCAAAGGACTCAAGAACTACTGCACCGATACGATACCACGGAAAGCCGGTTGCAATTACAAATTCCTCCATACGTATTACAATTTACACGTTAAGCACTGTTTAGTGTTTCAAACAATTTTCGACAATTTTTTTGATGATTTAACATTTGCATCTTTTGTAATAAAGTGACACCTGGTTCAGATGCGTTTCAGTCAAGCTAGCGACATAAACTTATGTCATAAACAAGTATTTGACTTGATATCTCAGATGTCATCAAGAATTGTTAACTGCTGTGAAGCAAATTGCCTAAAAATTGGTCAAGACAGGACTTTAGCGTTTAGGATCTGCTTCGACACTCCCGCTGCTTTTTAGCGACGCTGTGGATATTTCGCGAAAGCAAAACCGGCACTGTTTCTGTACTTTCTAAAGTAACACATGGGTGTAAAATGATTTCAGACGCGTGTGTCATGCTAAGCAAAGAAGTATTACTGTGAAAGCAAAAAATGGAAAACATGAACAATGAAAGAACATCTTCCTTGAATGATGTACAAAATCTAAAGATAGCACGCTCTAGGTCTTTCCAGAAAAATGAAAGTTGAACCGTTTTGTCTTTTACAGCTTTACTGTTGAGACAAAATCTTTTGGCAAAAGAGTTTGTCGACTTTTTACTCCACTTTTACGTTAACGTGTAAATCACCGGTGGCACTTCTTCACAACCTTTTCCTCACATCAATGTTTTTGTGAAAACCTCCCGCAAAACAACGTAAAAGTATATATTCTGTACGTAAGATGCTTTGAACACTTCAGAAATAATGATTATTAGCATTTTCCATAAAGAGATTGCAAATGAGCCCCTATAGATGAGGTGAAAGGGATTATTTCAGTTATGCACTATTTCAGCAAGACTGCTGGGTGACGTCAGGGATGCATCGCATGTGCAAACCAACTTATAGTTCAATTTTCACGTCACTATCTCTTGAATTCTTCCTTTACTTTCCAATTAGAAACAAGTGCATGAATTTAATCAATACACCAATGCCCACATTGATTACAAAGCGTCTTTTCTTCACGCAAATCAACCATTGTTTTTTGATTCTATCCGTCTCTCATTACCGTACTTAGAATTCGCAGGCAGCCACACCCGCATCTCTTTTCCTCCTTCCTGTGTGTGTCTGTGAGACAAAAACTTCACTGAAGTTTTCTTTTTCATAACCGCAGGAAAGCTGACCATTCAAATTTTAATGTTTTTTGAATCTATGAAAGAGACTGCGAACGACTTTTAAGAATTTTGAGAGAAGCTTTTATCTTTGATCTTTCAGCCATCCAGTCTTCGCTGTCAATCTTGCTTTCAACTTTTCGATTTTCGATGATTGCTGGCAGCGAAAGGCGACGCATTTCGAGTGCTTTTGCCCTGAAAAAGATGAAACCTTCTCAGAAACAAAGCTTTGTTTGTGGTAATGTCAAAAAATGAAAAACCTAAATGCAAAACTAAGGCGAAGAGCAGAGGGCCGAAACTTTTGTCGAAAAGTCGCCAAAGCCATGTTACATTTCCTTACGCTTGATATCCATGTACCTCTTTCCCAGTACCGCATTCTGCACTACACCTTCACTTTAAGTGCGCCATATCTTCAGATATATAGTACAAAGTCAAGAGGAATAAAGCAAAGAGTTGGGTCATACATAAAAAGTTGTATGTGTGGGTCGTGGGTTTATGCAATTTAGGATACTAAAAACAAAGTGCAATTTGACCGACCTTACCCTGCAACTCGTGCCAAGACATACCTTTATCTGCAGACTTTTTAAAGATTAACATTTCAAACTAAACTGCGGTCAAGAAAAATTTTCTTGACTCAGTCGCAGTGTATTCAAACAGTTTTGTACAATCTTTTCGAAAACTTGTTATTGCTTTATTTGCCGCATTCATGCAGAAATAATTCAAATTTACTTACCGCCTTCTCTGCGTTCACAAAAGGCAGTGCTAGAAATTTTCAAATATCTCAGATTTTTGAAAATTCCTAAAAAGATTTGAGATTTGTACCCACATTCATCCACAGTTGTCAAATTCAAATACACCGTGGAACAAAATTTAAAACTTGGGCAAAGCCGCGGAACAACATGAATATTTAATGAAAAATATCCCTTCACGTGAGATCATTGCGACTGGTTTGACGTCACAAACACTACAGGGTCCTGCTGTCCTCATCGACGCACCTAAACACTAACAGAGCATCCTGGGATTTGAATTTTTAGTGGCACATACGTTATATCACCCCAGCGGGTCAGCTCTAGTGATCATTTGATGTTGATTCGGGGCTGGCATGTGGCCTGCAGGCCGGAGTTTAGCATTTATGATCTAGAACCTGTTAGTGACAAAAGCTGTCTTAGAATGTGTTATTGTATTTAATAGACAAACATAGTGTGAAATGTCTGAAGAAAGGTGCAGGAATTACGATTTTGAACACACCATTTTTATCAATGTGATACATAAGCTCCACTGGCGCTGAAAACGTTCAGCAACGACCAGGGTCTAACCAAAATGACAGCCGGCAACAGTGAGATGCATAAACTCTAACCACTGGTAGAGGAACTGTTGTCAATGTTTCTACACTTTTACCGTCAGTGAAGCTTTTTCGTTACAACGGTAGTATTTTTTTCAACTGAATGAAATCCCAAACTTGTTTGGTAAGTTTACACATGACACTAGGTAAGACAATTATCCCTTGTCAAGCTGGACCTGATTTTTGTTTCGTTGACAGTCGCTCCTGCTCCAGTAGTCCGGGAATATTTGAGCGCGACTAAGTGAGGAGTTAGTTTTGTTGGATAAACCCTGGCTCAATTTTCAGAACGTGCTATAGAGAAAGTAGTTTTACAGCGAGTTGTTTTTTGAGGCACACATACGAGAAAAAGCCGAAAGCACTTTCTCGATAGTCATCTCAGCAACAGTCTAGAGCAGGGATTCCCAACCTTTTTCTGGCCATGTACCTCTTTCAACAGTTTAACAGATGAGCATGTATCCCTAAAACGCCCTATCAAAAGCTGAGTAAAATAACAAAAATCCACTGAATTTTTAATAGAACTTCTAGATTTTTGGAACGATACGAGTACACTCCGTTTTTATGACTCATAGTCAATTTGTCGCGGCTGTAAAAAATGTACCCCTAAGGGTACATGTACTCCAGGTTGGGAGCCCCTGATCTAGAGGGAGAGGCCAAGAAGAGACACTACATATAGCGCAAAACAACGTGCATGACATGCATCATGAAGCGAAGACCGCGCGGCACTCTACAAGGATTAAACAACCCTAACTGACTGCGCTACTGCTAAACAATTGTGCACGGCACAAAAATGTTAATTACTGTATTACATTAACAAGTTTTGAATAAACGGTTGAATGAGTGATCTTACAAGAATTGTGTGTATTGGAAAATGAATAAAACCTGCTTCACGCAGCTTTGTACAACTTTTACAAACGCGTTTTAAAATCTGAGCAAGCAGGTGCTGCTTTGTAAGGCAACTACAAAAATGCTTATGCCATTGTGTCATTTGTGTATTTTATAGCTTATAGTTGCCAAAATTCAATCCCAAAATATGAACTTTTAAAAATTTGTATGTAATTCCAGACTGACGATGTCCAGGTGTATTGTATATTTTTTGAAAAGCATGACAAAATTACAATATATGTAGATCTATCAGCAAATTCTTTAACGCTTCTCATAAGAAATGGTTCTCCGGCAAGTTTTTGAGAAATATCATTTGATTCTTCCAAGAAATAAGATTCTGCAAATTTTGTAACGTAAACTAGTTCTATCATAAAGTGATATCTACAATATATGTACTACAAGAAGAACAACGTTGATCTTATTGAAGTTAATCTAAATGAAATTTATTTATACTCTATCACAAAACACTTTGAGTAAAACATGAAGCATTTCAGAATGTTTTGGTGTGCTTTACTGCACAATTGAAAATCAGAACATCACAAAATTGTGTGAGATTCGTACATAGGAAAGTACGGCACAAAAGTTAGTAGATGTTGCTACTGTTGTTGATCGTGTTTTACAACAACTCATCAGTAGTGGAACACGCAAGCACACCAACTCAAGTTAAACGCTAGCAGTTGTAGGCTATTTTTTGTTTTCCAACGACTACCTCTCGAAGACCAGGATGTTACGAGGTGAAGGATTAACTCCTATTGGTTGCTATGTTAGATCAGGCAACATGCCTTGAAATGCCCAATGTTTTGAAAAAAAAACAAGTCCCTAAACAACGGTCGCAATTTGCTAATTATACGACTTTTTTGTACAAATATGGTAGTTCGAGCTCGTGTCTTAAAAACTGCTGAGTGTAACAAAAAAGTCTGCATTTTTACCTTTCACCGATGGTGAAATGAACAGCCTTTCACATATATTCCTACCGCTTTTGACCAGCCCGCTTCTTCACTCTTCGCAAAGGCGTCAATTCGTCGCTGTCGTTCTCGCTTGAGTCTGAATCTGAATCTACGCTGCTTCGCCTTCTACCCTTTGGTCTTGGAATCTGCGGCGGCTTCTTCCGAGCCAAAGTTTTTGCCGCTGCTGCCGTCCAAGGATGAACTGTTCGCACGGGTACCGGGTTCCCTTCGCACGCCGGGCTGATAGTCGGCGTCACCAAACTGAAATTCGACGCACATGAATAAAGCACCATTTTTAATGGGAAAAGTATTTTTCACGCAAAGATCCGACTCATGAAGTAAATATGTTTTATGGGTGATACGCAACCTTCCGTATCAAATATCAAATGTGAGCTGCAACGTACTTTATGAAAACGTACTTTATGTCTTGCAACTAAATGCGTGAGTATTTTCATTGCAAGAAACGGAAACAGAACATTGTCGTCTATATTGACCGCAACAGCAGTGTCTTAATTTAGTTAATCCCATGGCGCTTATTATTTCCTTACTAGCAAATAGAGCGTGAGGCTCAGTTGTTCAGAATTATAGTTCTGCAGATACTGTATATTGGCATCGAAACCAGTGATGATGTCAATTGTAATTGTAATTGAATGTAATTAATTACAGTTTGATGAAGTAATTACATTTCATTGTAATTGGGAATTTTCAAAAGTTGTGCAATTGCGATTAACAACACTGTAATTGAATCCACAGAAACTCCATTTTAATTTTTCTTTCACCAACAGTTCATTTTCACAACACAAGTTATTAAATCTGCTCATATGGAGAGACTCCAAGTAAGCCTAACATGTCTTATGTCTTTTTCAGCAGTGGTCCCCAAACCCCGCGCTGCGGATCAACTGGTACCGGGCCGGGAAATTCCAAAATGTATACTGGTGGTGACACCACTCACTTTCTGGGCATGTGATTGGTCGGTTTTTCCCATGGAAACACTATTGCGTGCATAAAGCGAGAGCGTCATAGAGTAGACGTACTCCCGGGTCGCGGTAAAACTGTCAAGCGTTGACCGGTCCGCGGTTACAAAAAGTTGGGGACCCATTATACACAACAGTGTGGAGAAGCGTTGTGTAGATAGCTTTGAATATTATTTGTTACACAGGCGCGGATTTACCATTAGGCTAAAAAGGTTTGAGCCTCGGGCCCCCGATTTCGGGGAGTCCCAAAATTTTGGGAGCGAGGAGAATTTCCAGCACTTCTGTAAGCGATTACATTTGTATTTTGTTTTGGTTCAACGCACGTTTTTATATTTAGCCGCTAACAAAATATCTCTACAAGAGAAGAATGAGCGCGAAGGACTGAAGTGAATGACAATTAGCATTCTCTTTTTATGGCGTTGAGAATTGGTTATTGTTACGTATAATGTGTGGAACAAATGGCCTGAATCCATTTTTCAGATTACACGAGGCCAGTGGGGCACTCAATAAATATGTAATGGTAGTGTGGTCAGATAACTTTACCGCTGCTTTTTTTGTTAGTTTCACTGTGACTGTTTTTGTTCCTGATATCGAGCAGAATTCAGAACAATGTAATATGTTTATGAATTGGGATAACTTGTTCAGTGAATGTAACGAGCACGCGTAGTGCTAATTTGCATGACAACAGTCGTCGCAAATCTTCCAGAAGGACCCCCAATTTAAAATAGCCCAGGGCCCCGAAAATGAAAATTCGGCTCTATTGTTACATCACGAAGAGAGGTGTTATTTTGTCTGTGAAAGAATCTGAGGCATGCTGATGATGTGCGGTGGAAGATAAAAGTTGAAGACACACTGCAGTGCTAGCTTAGTAACCAGTGATGGACTCAATTGTATTTGTAGTTGGATGTAATTAATTACTCTTTGATAGAGCGCATCTAATTTAATTGCAGTTTTCCAGGGTGATGTGATCATTTAATTGATCATTTCCATTGCGATATAATTATAACTGTAATTGAAAAAACGTAACTGACTCCATCATTGATTGCAATGGCAAGAAACGGAAATCTCCGCTGATACTTGCATTTGCATAGTTAACGTATCGAATGCAAGCCACCTACGCCACTGATATTGCACAAGAAGCTTGTATTTTGCTGCGTGAAAAACATTCTGTTTTGACATACACAAATGGTTAAAAGATGCAAAACAAACTATGCATAGTAGCTGTTCCCAAAGTTGCAACCAGCCAGAACACGTGAAAAAATTTCAAATAAAGAAGTCATGGTTGAAACAATAATTCGAATTCTTAGATAAAGCTTCGACTTTTTAAAACAGTAAATCCAATTATAACTATCGGAATATCGGAAAATGTGTTATAAGGAAGAAGAGGTTCAGTTCCTACAAAAATAGGTAAAAGTGTTGACGTTGTTAATGTATAAAGCTGGAACACGATCGTTTAATGTCACGACACGAGGAATTACGTTTAGCCAGACAAGTGGTCCGCATCTTTTTTCGGCTTGCGGCGCCTTTGCCGCACAACCAGGTGATTTATGCTGCATCTTTGTCAAGCAAAGTGGAAGCTGGTAAAACCCTCACAAAAATAGTTTAAACGTTTGAAAATTTAACTTAGTGTTTGCTAATAGGACCTTGCGAAGCACCTCATTGGGGCACTGTGACAACCGTCGGTGCCATGGCACCCCCGGTTGTGTGCCACTGATTTGAAACCTGCAAGAATGGTGTTTAATTTCTAAAGCAGCAATTTCCTTCAAACAAATAGGGAAGATATATGACGGACTTTTAGTGTTCGGTGTTCATTTTAGCACATAATTTTTTACGTATTTTTTCGGGAATAGCCGTCTTAACACGCAACCGCGAAAAAGGTCTGCCCTTAGTCTCAATCAGAATAATTTTTGACCAATCGATGATGCAACTCACTTTCGGTTTATAATTAAAGATCAGCTGAGACAAGTGACCTCAATATACGTTATTAGTCAACAGATGATTTAAGGTTGTTTACCAGAATGAAGCATTTAATGCGAATGAGCACGGGCCTCTGATGATCACATTAACACGAGAGTGCTTCTAATTTAGGTAACGAAACTTTTGACGCGAATCACATTAAATGGTCACACGGGCCGCTGGTTCCCCTTTCTTGCAATAAACCGTCACTGCATCCTAAAAACTTCAATTTAAGGCCGTTTTGAGGTGTTGTCTCTAACAAACTTATAATATCATTAAAAATGAATGCCCCAGTCGGCCAGGCAAAAGTGGTAATAAATAATTTTTTTAATTATATTGATCATTCAAATTTTGTGCTGGGCAACTTTTATCATTACATAATTGCAAAGTTTCTAAGAAAAAAAGAATGGAAATATGATTCCACAAAATTACTTGATGTAAATTTCATTTCATTAAATTCCATACCTGTGTAAGGCCCAGGGTTTTGCCATTAGAAAAACTTCACTAAATTTTGTGATTAAACGAAAGATTACAGAATGATTGCAAACGAATGAAACGTGCTAAATCCGTGATACTCTTACCTGTTTGAAGATTCTTCTAATCTCTTGTGTTTGTAATCCACTTTACAAAATTTCATTTTCTGTGCCGGTTGAAGCATGGTCTTTATTTGTGAAATTTCCTCTGCAGCAGGCTTGATGCTTGCCTGTGAAGCAATACGCAATATTCGGTTGGGTAAGCTGTATGGTATAGGCCGGGAGCATGTCCCCCAGTTTCACCTTTCCAGCAGACTTCAACGGACGATGTCGTAACATCCAACAAATCCATTAGTTACTACACACAAAAATATACCTCCAGAGAGGAGATACTTGATTGTGGTGCGAGCGCACACCCAGAGTTAAGAATTTTACAACAATAGCACAAGGTTCTATTTTCGATGCCGAGCATACTATACATGGACATTCTGCGGCTTGAACATTTGGTATGGTACTCTGTTGCAGTGGAACTTAGAAGATCGTGTCAAGACCGTGTGGAAAACTCCTTTTGCGGTTGCAGGTGGTTCTTTTCGGGCTAAATAGTCCCTAACATTCCGACCAATCACACCTGGTCATGTAGCAGGACTGTTTGTTAATCCAATGGTTCCGAGAAATTTTGAATTTTCGTCCTCGCAAGCCCAATCAGATGCACCAGCTTCCTTGTTCGTCAGACTCAACAAATTCGAAATGATTTATCTCACTTCCCGTACATAAAGTTGCACTTTGTCTATATGGCATAACATCATCGCGCTGGCTTCCCACGTTGTCGCCATCTTCACTATGGCGTGACTCTTCTAAGGCTTATGCATTTTCTGAGGTAATTCTAGTAAAATATTGTCTAACAAACCTTTCTCTTTTTCTGCTTCGGCCTTTTTTTGCCCTAGCTTTAGCCCTCTATTAAATAATGCTTAACAGTTTGACCCTGTGCCTCTCGGTCTTTGACTCAAGGTTTTATCTTAGTTACAGAAAAAAATATATTTTTAAATAAATAACCCAAATTCGATTCTTAAAAACGAATCACCAGTATAAAACCTGCCTATTACTACATACTTTACACTTGGAAAATGGTTACAGTGAAACCCGCTTAATTATTAGAGCACGGAATAGAGCACAAACCGCTCATTACAGCAGGTTTTTAATATCCCGGAGAAGGTTAAAAAATTCGTTTCACTGGAAAACACTAAAGAAATATATAAAGTAATTACAGATTTCCCAAAACTAAAAACTTGTTTTCAAAAAATTTTTCAGTATTTCAAAAGCCTTCAAAACTTCCCCAAAAGTCGTCAAAGCCTTCAAAGCTTCACCAAAAGTATTTCAACAGCCTTCAAAACTTCCCCAAAGTCGTCAAAGCCTTCAAAGCTTCCCCAAAAGTATTTCAACAGCCTTCAAAACTTCCCCAAAAGTCGTCCCACCTGTGCATATTTTCAATCTTTTTACAACTTCTAATTTGTCAGGATATATCTCAGGCACTACGACTCCAATCTGTGTGAGATTGAAACGATAACCCTTCTTAAGTTTGCGTAATTGGAACTAGATATATTTCAAACAAAAACTCACTCTAACCATAACGTCGGGTGAATATCACCTAGGTACCACGTGGCCACCACTCCTGTCTGGGTGGAAATCACCGGGGGTTGGTATTCCAAATCTTTGCAGAAAACTTGAAAGTGATCAATGCCGGCAAGTGCTCCTATCGTTGGCACTGGCAGTTGGCACGTGAACCTCGTTTTGTTCTGTTGTGATGGTGGACAGGTTCCACAACGTTGTCTGGTCTCAAAGTTCATGTCCTCAATAAAATGCTTTGGCCTTTTACCACAAGTGCACGCACAACAAGGTGGAAGCCTTTTTTGGCTAAACCAAAGTTCTAGAACCTAGAAACTTCAATCAAGAAAAGAGAGACACAAGGTTCATCATGTCCTCAATAAAATGCTTTGACCTTTCACCACAAGTGCACACACAACAAGGTGCGGGCTCTTTCTGGCTCCAATTTCTTTCCTTTGACGGAGAAGGCGGCATATATTCTCATGCCTGTTTCTCAATAAAGACTACGAGCTGAGCAGGAGCCATTCGCACCAAATTGATTTTCGTCGTCAGGGTTTCCACTCGTGTGATCTACTCCCGTGCTGGCTTCGGTCAAAGGTTGCTGGCGTGACTTGATAGTGAACCTACATGCACCAACTCCTTTTGCCCAAATTGGTCAAGGTTACCGTAGGAAGGATCTTTGTGTAGGAATTTTGTTACACCTCAGGTAATCATGAGTCAATTTGGGCAAATTTTTGTTCCCCATCGAATACTACAAAACTTGTGCAGATTTCGAGAGGACTTTCAGAAAGACCGCCTAAAAACATGCAGCTACTGAAAGAATCAGCTTTCTACAGTATGTGAACGTTAACTAATTTTTAAATTAAGTAGAAGAACCGTTTGCCCAAATTGGGCAGAGGTTACCTGAGCAGGATTAACAATCAACACACAGAATGACAGCATTGAGCTTCAGGAAAACGAGATTCAAAAGCATACGTTCAGCACAACAAATCTTCATACATTTTGGTGCCGTACCAAACAGAAGGGTATCGGCGCATCACTAAATTTACCTCGTTCTCTTGTCGTTCGTAACAGCATATTTATGCGAGCATGCGTTTTCTATACGGGTGGATGTTAAAACATAAAACGGAGGAGACTTCCTTGTAAAAAGGGCATGGGGATTGTTCTTTTCCGAAACAAAGCCACAAATCTCTCAGATTGCCGCCAGAAAATAAAACAGAAAATAACATTGACAAAACAACGTATTGTTACGTTTGAATCTTGGTTGACTTTGCTTCAGTAGCCTACCTAAAGTAATCAGTAACCTATTTTTATTTTCTTGTTGCTATTTTTTTCCTGTTATCATGCACTGTACAACAAATTGGTGTTCGAAACAAGACTTGAGAATAACGTAGGTGTTCAGCGGGTTTGTAAAAGTTAAGAACCAGTGAGGTAAGCGGATATGAGAAGAGCAGCCGCTGGCGGTCTCACAAGTTTTGACAACGAAGACTTTTTTTCTACAAAGGAACACCCGCACAAAAACGGACGACCTGCTTTTAGTCATCCTGCTCTTCTGCAAGAGAAAAACGAGATCCATGTGAAAAAAGTTTTGCTACTCACCAATATAATTTTCTGCTCGTGGTTGTTTGTCGCATTTGATTCAGCACAAACATTATTTGCTGCCTGTCTAATGACTTGACGTTGTTGAAAATATTACAAAACATAACATATTTTGGTTTCAATAAGAAAATGGAATTGGTGCTATACATATTAGTTTTGAACCAAAGGCACTGGTACGAAAGAAAGCATGTCTATCTGTCAGAAAGTCACAGAGGTTATATAAAGAACACGCTCATTATTCCACCGAAGCAACTAATCCATCGTTCCTACTAGCAATTGGAAATGAAATCATGCACTGTAGCCTCTGGATATAGGTCTGCTACCTTTTATCAAAATTTGCTGTTTTCGAAACATCTTGTGTTAAAAAAAGCGGATAATGTGAAAGGACCTTCTAATGAGATTAAACTGTAATCTATAAACCCGCTACAGCCTAAAGGATAACGTGCAGTGGCAGCGTCATATTTAACACACATGGACAATCAATAAATGAAGTTGGTGGTTGAAAAATCAATTTACGAAACGCAACATTTAACTTGCCAACAAGTTAGAGTTTGCACTCCACAGTGCTTCCCAACACTACCAACAATATTTTTGTCAGACGTTTTGTCGCATTTCAATGCGAATAAGCCAGTACCTGATGAGTGGTGTTTCGCATCAATATTTATGCGAAGAAACAATGTTATAGTTTCAATTATATCATTTTAGATTTCAGGACAAGTGTTATGGGTATTGTTTGAATTAATTCTGGAAATTGCAAAATCTTTTTCATCCTTTTCGAAAGAAAATTCCATCAGTTGCAAATCAATGCTGAATGCAACGGCCCAATGTCCTTTTCTGTGACCCTGATCTATAACTGGCTCGATGCAAGAAATTTTTTGACATCAACATTAGCAAGTAGTGTCGATATCAAATGATTACATCTCGCGAGAAAGCTATAACTCTACAAAGCCGCAGCTTTTTTCTCTTTGGTACTCCACCCACACGGACATGGCGTGAATGTACGATTTAATGGAGGACTGTTTGTTCAGCCCCTTACCTGTCTCCGTAACGGTTCTCTAATCTCTAGTTCTGAAATTATGTACCAGTAAATACTTAGCTTCTGTCATCAGATGTTGGGAACTTGCGATAAGGAAAGCACTAACAAGCGTTTCTTTGAGATGAATATTCTGGCCTAAACGAATTGCGCACCAGTTTGTTTGAGATCGCATCGCTTTCCTAAAACTTGATGTAAGGCCTATGTTGTATGATACGGTGTTCTGTCTCTCAAGTTTGGCTCATATTCAGCGCAGATTTTTTCAGCAGAAAACTAAGCAGAACCTACCTCTGGCCTTTTCGGACCGCGCACCACAAGCGCATCTAATATAGTGAAAGCATCCAAACCTTTTTGCTGGCTGTCCTGCCACTGCTGCGATCAAGAACATACTTGACACCAAGTGTTATCTGTGTTGCTCTCAAGGTCAAATTCCTGATGCATACAGCTCTGCACAACACAGAACGCTGCCTAACTGCTTGAAAAAAACGACGATCTTGGTTTGGCACAAACGCAGTTTTTATCAACATCTTAAAATTTATTTCGCTTTTGATGGTTTAGCCCAGTGGTTCCCAAACTTTTTTCTTTCAAGGCGCATTTTAGAAAAAAAAAGAAATTATTTGGCGCACTTGGAACATTTGAATAAAAAATTTATTTGAATTTGTAATTTTTTCATATCCTAACGTAAAATCAAGACAATATTGCTTAAGTTCCCAGCAAATTTAGTGTACTTGCGTCTTTATGACAAGAGTGCGACAAATCTGTCAGTGAGATACGATTTCAATGTTTGGACGTATTTCAGAGAGACAAACCCTCATTTCTTCTTCAACACAACATACCCGCTCTCCTTTTTTGGGCTTTATATTGTGGAGTGTTGAAAATCCAAGTTCACATAGATATGATGTTGAAAACTGCATCAAAATGGTCAAAGTC
>Ga0210059_1000466_pt1 | contig 51379 bp, 28 predicted proteins | sample Ectturendosymbi2_FD_188042 | JGI IMG/M metagenome (GOLD analysis project Ga0210059, IMG submission 188042) | Ecteinascidia turbinata endosymbiont from Florida, USA - Sample 2 (SPAdes) (version 2) | ecosystem: Host-associated > Tunicates > Ascidians > Unclassified | place: Key West, Florida...
TTTGGATGTCAGTATTGTCCACAGAAAAATGCTGTTGCAATTTACATACAAAATTAACGGCCTGGTAGCCTATATAGGCTAATTGCTGATGGTGCTTTGCTTCCAAAAAGTACTGTAGGACACCACGTTTGCTGGAATGCAACCTAATCGTATTTCAGCTGCAGAGAATTGGGTGTTATAGTAGGTATCTGTAGGATTGTGATAATCCCTTTGTGTTGTCTGACGCATGCTGAAACGTTGCAGAAACCTGTGCAAAGAAATGATTTGTAATCCTGGCATAATGTTTTTGCCTTTCATCAACCTAGCAAGCTGGGTTTTGTGAAAAGTAATGACTACTGTGGCTCTTAAGTGCTGTCGCAGAAGACTGAATCTCCGTTTGTCATTTGTAACTGGAAAACCTACAGCTCTACAACGACCAAAAGAATTAGTTTACTCGTGAAGCTAGCGCCGCTAGCCTAAAGTCAGCAGCACAGAACACCCAACCCAGTCGTTCTGAAGCGCATGTAAACACACAGCTGCAACGTTCTCGTTTTGGTTCAATTGCACCCAGCTCTTTTGACGTCACAACTCCCTTCGACCGCACTTGCTAGCACGACCATGTAAATACGCCTATTGTCAATCAGCACTTACACAATAAAAAGGATCTGCTACTCACGTTAGAGTTTGCTGCTGACCCTTTTCGTTGCAGCTGGACAACCGGGTGGCAATTAACATCAGGTTAAAGTTGAAATACTTTGAGACTATGCGCAGGTCGGACTCTGACTACTGGACAAGACGATATTTTTTATCGCGGGCAAGGTAGTGGGAAATCATTGCTGACAACGTTAAGGCTCCACATAATTGTGATTGAACCATCACAATACATGCCTTCACAAATATATATCTTGAATGAATACTATTGTTGCTGAGCAGTGACTGCGGCGTATAAAAGACTTTTTTGGCCTTTCTAATGATGTCGACAAAAAAACATTGTTTGGTATTTTTCTAAAACTTGGCTGTTTTGAGCTTAAACTTTTAGATGTTTTTAGTCTGTTTGGCATTTATTGAAGGTATTTGGCATATTTTGCCCAATAATTTGGCTTGTTTGGTCCGTCGGAAAGCCTGATAGTTTTTCTGTGCGTTCTGCGTAGCTGCATTTTTAATAGATATTTTGTGGAATTTTGACATTTCTTTCAGAGTTAACAATTAACAATAACGATTTGCTAATTTGTGCGCAGTAATTCTAGGCTTAGTTCCATAGCAACATTGCATCTTAGCAATTGATCATCCGAGTAATGCAAAACCGGCAGTTACTGGCTTGTTTTGAAACTATATGGCATATTTTGATCAGCGATTTGAAAATTCTTGTAGCCCTATATCTGGACCGAGCACCCTGGAATCGCTTCTTAGCCAAATTTTGAGGTTCTATACATATGAAACGTATATCACCATCATCTTCACGATTTTAGTTTTAGAACTGTACCTACGATATGGCTACGGCTGACACTGCAAACAAGGATAAGCATTATCTGAAAACACGCCAGAGTTAGAGACGAATTTCTGCAATGGTCCTGAAATGAAGCTTACATCACCATTAGGTGGGATACAGCAAGCTGGTGCGGCAGAAGCAGCTGCGAAAAGCGTCACTGCTTGGTTTTACTTGCAGTTAGTACTTAGTTACAAGTGATTAGATACAACTTTCTATTTCATAATCACCAACTTCCACACGGAACTACCTCAGGTAAAGGTCAGCCACGATACGAATCCCTAACACTTACACTATATACAACGTTTGATTAATCATGGACCATTGCTTAAACATACTACTTTGATCAGGTTTGACTAAAATGTCAAGCACAGGATAGGTTCCTCAAGATTTGTACTGAAGTATCTCTTTGGCTTATACATCAAAGGCTTGATTAATCTGATTATTTTTGTGTAACGTTTTGGAATAGCATTCAAGTAACTTTCACTCCACAGCACACCGATTTTCTGTCGATCAGTGTGCTGACTAGCCGTATGCGATCGTGGTTTGTTTAACAGTTTGCAGCTGTGTTTAGTGGAAGCGTTCTAATTGGGCTCAATTTTGTAATCTTGAGTTTTGATCTTAGCAACAGTGCGTTTTTCTATTTGTTTCAATTGTCGACTTTTTGCGCAGGACTGACGATGTGTAACACACGAAACTAGTTTCCTTATTACGCAGTAAACTGCGATTGACTCGCTTGGTGTGGGTCACTGCTGTGACCATGGGCGCAATTTTGTTGTAAAATGTGGAGGGACAACTTGATGTAAAACCAATATAGCCATCGGGCCGATGCGGAAGTGAAGTTTTGCAAATACACATTCCCAATCTCGTTTTTTAGAGGTGTTTTCAAAGCAACACTAATCACGCTTTGCTTTATCCCTACAAATGATTTAGAAATTAATAAACTTAATTTTGTTGTTGGACACGGTACTGTTCAGCTTGGTTGCACTACTATCAGATTATGGTACAAACAAGCACGTTAAAAATACGATAAATTGCAAGGTACGATGTATATAATATTGCAAGGTATGGTAGCTAAATATTTTTCTTGCACATTTCCGCTTTTGCTACAAATCTTTACCCACTGGGCATCATGCATGCAGTCCCACCCCTAGCCAAATCTCCATTGATATCCTCTTACAGTAGCAAAAACTGTTTGGCCAAAATTAGCGTAGGCTACTTCACAAAATGATTTACAATTTATTTTTACTGTTGATGGGTGGACGATGTATTCTTTCAATATCCCCTTGTCCGCCCCTGCACGCTGTTGGGTACCCTTTCGATTATCCAAACATCGTTTGTCTAGTAGCCTTTCCCAATATCAATCAATCTCCCAAGCAGAATTATCCAAGCCAACTAGAGAAGACTTCAAGATACCCAAATGAAAACGAACGAGAAGTCTTTCTGAATACATACCCATATAACATATAGCAATCTAGCCTACAATGTGATTTCTGCATACTTAATAATCTAGCGACCAGGTCCGTAACTAAGGGGAAGGCTTGGCCCTCCAGGAAAAACTTTCTACCCCCTGAAAAAATGTCTTGGACATATTGTATGCATAACCATTGTTTTCGTACATGCTACCGATGTAAAATTTGGGTCTCCCATAGAAAATTCTTCCCCCCCTGGTGTCCAAAGCTGGTTATGGGTCTGTTGCCTTGTGACTTCTGTCAGTTATGCCACTCAGCTCAGTCTTTTAACAATAAAATTTTTCAGGTTTGAAATCAAATTTCAATAGGCGAAATTAATGTCAAAAGTTTTATTCTAGAGTTGTACATGCATAACGACACGAAGATATATTTGAGATGAAACAGAAATCAAAATGAACAGCGGTGAATTGGCAAATAGTAACACATTTCACCTGAAATAACACGAAAAGAATGTCCAGCAAAACTAGATGTTACCTAGGCTCATAGGTGGCGGAACCTGGGGAGCCGCATGGGCTTAGGCTCCCCTACTTTTTTTCTGCGAGAGCGCGGCCCTCCCACTTTTAAATTTCGAATTTTGCCTAAATAATTTTAATAACACAATGCGTATTGGGTCCATTGTTAAAGTAAATTGTTTTTGTGCAAGACTAAGAACAACTAGTTACATTTATGTGTTCAAGTCAGTGTAGTGTATGATAGATAGGGTGTTGTAGATAGATAGGTGTCGTTGAGGGTTTATCAAATTTTGAATAAAATTGCTTAAACATGCTGACACAAGTTAATTACGTCATATTTCAGTGCTTGTAATGTCACAGTTGCCAATTCAAATTACAAAAATTCTAGTTTTTTGACCCCCACTTTGAAAGTAGTTCCGCCACCAATGCGTAGGCCACCTATAAAGCAAATGATTCGCACTTGGGTGAAATCATTGTTGCATTGTGGCTATAAATATATCTTGAATTGGCTGGTCACCCTTGTCGTGACATGCAAGAAATACGGCTAAATGTATAAGCTATCTTTTATTCCTAGTCAAGTCAATAAGTTTTGAGCTATAGGACAACGTATGGTCAGGTCAATACTTCTCTAAAGTTTTGATGGAAATCCTGCTTACTAATATTTGAAAACAATCTTTTGCAAAACTGCCCATCCTAAAACAAAGTCTTCACAATAGTGCTGCTATTTGTCTTCAGCAAAAACTTCGCAGATATTTGCCTGAAAATATAAATTTCTAACATTATACCAGGGTTTTTTAAGGTGTTTTAGGGACCCGCTTCAGGCCCCTAGAATTACAAATCGGGTCCGTAGAATCAGAGAAAATTATCATCGGCTCCATAGAATCAGAGAAAATCGGGTCCCTAGAATCAGAGACATCGGGTCCCTGCCGGGTACCTAACATTTTCCTTAAAAAAACCCTGATTATACACTTGCATCTTTAAATTTTACGCTGTCTGTTTCTGAATACGTGACAACCATCGTTACAGTAAAGCCAGTTAGCGAACGTTTTTGTACGAGACAAATCACGACTGTAATGTGGTCTCTCATGTGTGCAGCCGTTAAACTTCACTGCTTCAAGACAGTGACCTCTGTTGCAGTTGACCACACTGAATAAATGTCGGACAGAGGCAGTCAACAATCTTTTGTGGTCTGTAGAAACTTGCAAAATGCTAAAAATCATTTTTGAAGTAAAAATTTATAAATATATCAGAATCAGTGATACCACACCAAGCTCTGTCAACATCAACATAGCAATGTGTAACATCTAATATGAAAAACTCTTCACACAAAACGTGACGAACGTCACATTTAGTTTTGAAACCTCTCCAAATACAAACCCTAAGAGAAAAAAGTGAGGGACAAGGCATATTACGTACCCCCCGTACAAAAAAGTGGGGGGCCAAGTCCCCCGTGTCCCCTACCAAATTGTGCCCATGGCTGTGACTTAACTATTTTTGCTGAATGATGGGTGCAAGCTTGAAACATTGCTAGAATATGGGAACAGAACCAGGCAGGATATTCCTCAAACAGCGTGCTACAAAGCTAGTCTGTAACTGTTACTAAGAATTGGCGTCAGTTAATTTATTCGAATTCATCCTGACTACAGTCGTGTGTTCTGTTGCCTTGTGTATACAACTTCGAAGCACCTTACGTAAATGCTTCGTAACTTCAGTTATAAGTCTACCCACACGTATCCTGCAACCTCATACAACTGTGTAAAGATTTTCTGTGATGATTCAGGAGCAATTCTTCCCGTTATTTTCTGTCAGAAGAACACTTGAAAGACTTCGCAAATGCATGTTCAATCAGCGAAAATGATTTGTAACGTGAAATACATCTGGCAAAGAATTGGCTTCAGGAGTCGCAGCTGCCTGCATCGCTCGAACAATTTCTTTCATTTATAGCTCCTTACAAAAGCTGCGTCGTTTGATTGTTAATAAAAAATGTTACTAATAGCTGCAACTCTTCACGTCACCAGTGCTTCATGCAAGAGAAGTTTTTCAAAAATGAAATTAGTGAAAACATTTACAGTATCAGAAATCCCATGACCAGTGAAAGACTAAGTAACACTGATCTACTTTCAACTGAAAAGGTACGAGCTGAAAAATAGATTTAGATGATTTCGTTGATGAATTTGACAGTTGACGTGATAATCGAAGGATTAAGTTACATTGAGTTGATGTTGATATGGAATTCTGAGGTAGATTGTGCAGGGTTTTGTGTGAGAATTATATTGCTCATCGCCTATTTGTCTGAATCTCTTTTTGGCTTATTTGAGCTGGTGCGTGTTTCGCTTTTGAGAAAACAGTCATAAATTAGCGCAGGGATTATAATTCAGCTTTTGAGGATCAGTCAGAAGAAAATTTAGTGTGAATATTGCAATGATCGACCTTTAAGGAATATTCTGCAAAGCAAGCTTACGCCCTGCTGCTACATCTTGCTGTCAGGTACGTGCCCTAAACGCCGATGCACATATGCGTATTTGCAGCGCAGCCAGGAGGGGGGGCATTTGGGGTATTTACCCCTCAGAAATTTTCAAAACATTGCATAGCAATTTTGACAATTGTGGAAACTTTCAAAGAATAAAGATGAAATTTTATATTTTAATCATTTTTAAGAAATCTCATTTGAATTTTTCTTTGTCTTGCTCGTTAATTATCTCCTTACAAGATTTATCTTGAGACAGGTTATCTGATCGAAAATTTTGTAAATGATTGGTATTCAACCACGAATATGCTGCAAGTGTCAACTTGGGGGATATTTTTAAGGCATTTTTTATCTATTTGTTCGTGTACTATTTTGTCTTTGACAGGCTTCAATTTGCCCTCATGAAACTTTATAACATTAGGGTACTGTTGAACCGTGCAAATTGCTGGAACTTTCAAATTGATAAGAGAAATCTTGACATAGCAGTTAGTGCTTTGTCAAAGCGCTTGTTCTTTTACGACCTTTTGATTATTACTTTTGTTAGGGGCAAAGCGGATGATAAACATTATTAACGGAGTGCATTTCTTGAAAAAGCGTTGTTTAGCTGCATTTTCGCTTCGAAACCTGATAATTTTTAACTAAATTTCGTTGAGGACTGTTTCACGTTTCAGTGTCTTTCTGGGTTGATCCCAGTACCACGGCTTGGGAAAAAGGTTTAGTAAAGTGTCATATGAGTGCTAGTCAAGTGTTGAACGCACCTACCTACTAGACCACTTTGGCTCCAAATGACGCTTTACAAGATCCTAACTTTTGCAACCAGTGCAAGTCCTGACAGCTCATAACCCTAAACATGCTTCTGAAAACTTTCGCGCAACTCATGATTGCCAGAAAAAGCCGTTTTGCCCAAACCCACCTGATGAGGTATGCGCCAAAGGCACAAGACACCTGATCCGTTTTGCCCAAAATGGTAGCATTCAAAGATCCCCTCACCCGCTATCTTTCCAGTTTGGGATCTTCATTTGTGATAGAAATTCAAGCACATGCTAGAACAACAGGGCTAGAACGAATTTGCTAAAACAAGACGATAAATTAGGCAGGTTTACTACTGTAGTAGCCTATACATCTGTGACAATAAAGCCATGACTACACTATTTGAGTACGGAACCAGGTGTTTTTATGAGAATACCATACTAATTTTTACTCTGTCCTGATCGTTCGGTCTGCATCTTGTTCAAAACTGAGAAGTTATCATTTTCGGAAATGTTGCGAAGAGAACTTTTATCTGTGTGTCAGGCTTATGCAGAATCACATGGAAATATTTTCAACTACAGCAAAACTGTTTGTATGACGTTTAAGGCGAAGTGTGCAAAAAGCACAGTCACCCCATTATTGACACATGGGTGGTAAAAATCTAAGAGCTGTACTGGATACTGAGCTCTCAGATGACAAAGACATTCAGAGACAACTACGATAAAAATATTGTGCAGCAAACAATCTGCGAGCCTCTTTTTCCCGATGTTCAAATGCAGTTAAAAATGTATTTTTTCGTTCCTTTTGTACGCCCATGTATGCATCACAATTATGGTGGAATTTCAGAAAGTCATGCATACAAAGATTGCGTGCGGCCTATAATTTTGGATGCAGAGCTCTATACCACCTGCCTTGGAGAGCGAGTGTTAGTAGTCATGACTCATCAGGTTCAATGTGACATTCCTACATTTGAGGCTGTAATAAGAAAAAATATGCACTTGTTTCTCGAAAGATGCAGAAGGTCTAATAATGTAATGGTTGCCTGCTTTGACGCAGTCAGCTTGTTTATATTCTTCCTTATTCTTTGAACACTACAACCGCGTTTTCCTTGTAACTGAGTGCTCGGACATTGCAGTGTTTGTTCGTTTGAGGGTGTGCATGTCACGATGCATTCGTACTTTACCTGGCCTTGACCAGGAATTAGCGTCCCATTCTGCAGTAGTGTTGTTCCAAGTAAACAAATAGTGTTAAGTATCCGTCTGTAAGCCTGAGGCTCCGCCTCCAGCGCCGTTACATAACGTTCTGTTTAGTGACTTTCTGTAGCCCGGTGTCAAGCGAAATTTCTGACCTATTATTTTTTGTCAGTTATTTTGCTTTGCAGAGTAAAGGAATAAAGTTTGGCGATTCCTTTGATGTGTGTTGTGTAAATTAAAACTTTTTGGTTAGATGTCAGATAGCTACAATAAGCTACACTACGGGAATAAGTGAAACCAGTGAAAAATATTGGACTTAACGTTAGACTTCAATTATTTTCTTTTTCTAACTGTAACACAAACCCTAACCCGACACACTTACCTAAACACCAAATCCTAAGCCCTAATCATCAGTTTTCTCAGCGTATTTAATGTGTTGAATGTTGCTCTGTGCATTTGCATATGGCGCAAAGTCAGAAATTTCGCTTGATACCGGTGATTCAGCCTCCAACGCCGTTGTAAAACGTTCTGTTTTGTCTGTTTTTATTCACCAGCGTAGTGCAGAATGTGTGTTTGTACTATGGACTTCGTGTCTGCGGGCAAAAATACACTTTTATTATTTGTGACCGTTTGCGAAAATGTTGTACTACGGTTGATTAAGCATGATGACGTCATTGAATGAAATTTCATGAAAATCGCCCCCCTCCCCCGATATGAAGAGTTAGTTGCGCCCCTGAGCGCGGATATGCTACTTTAGGTGCCACTGGTGCCAACAATTCGCTGTTGCTAAATGCATAGGGCATTGAATTGTCCTTACCCTATCCACGGCATCACAATCGTAATAGTAGTTGCATAACTTTGTTGCAGTAACACCACAACCACAAAGTATGCGTAAGCTGCCACAAAAAGGGATTAGTTAGTAGTAACCACATTGTTGGCAGATGGTTTATTTTTTTAAAATTTGCTTTGAAGAAAGAATAGTTTGACCAAACTAGTTGGCTATCAACAGCTTAATTGTCTCTGTGTCAGGATGGAATTCGTGGTTGGAACCATTTCGCTTTCATGTGAATTGTTTTTACTTTCGTGCAGCTATTTTTATTCGTATGGGGCCGGCAAAATTGTGTACAGAAAATGGTGTTTCGTTTTACATGTCTAGTGCTGTGAAAGTTGCACGGTTAGCACAGAATATTCGACATAACAGTACAATTGTACGATTGTGTCAAGTGTCGTTTAAGTGTCTCTAGTAAATAATAACGCTAGGCCATATTTAACGATATTCACAAGCTTATGTTGGGTTTGATAGGGTTAATCATAACAAATTAATTTTCAAAACAACAGAAAATCACCATGTGCAACAGAGATTTATGCTGGACCCTCTACTTTTTCCTTGGTCCAGCAGTGCCCTCCCGCTTTTAAAATTCTAAAATCGCTACTGCCTGTGGAGTGAAGTTACTTGAATATAGATATGTGCAAGTTTGAATCATCGCAAAAAGATGAAAGCAGAGCCTAGTGGGCTGATTCCTCGAAAACCTCCAGAAAACCTAGAGCTTTTGTTTGTTGTTTTTGGAATTGGGTGGCGCAGTTGCCCCTTGGCTGCACGCCTGCATCGAGATGATGTCTAGCTTTGGTGACACGAATCATTTGATTTAACAACAAAAGAAAAAGTGTCTTCGAACACAATGACATGCTTAATGTCTTCCAACTTCAAAAATAAACTCTTTCTGATAACGTAGCAAATAAAGTTCACGATAGTCAAAGCCTTGACACGTTGACTAATGAAAGTAGTCATGTCCACATTCAAAACGTTGTGACATCATTATATAAATAAAAGCTAAAGTTACAATACATACAGTCAATAAAGAATTAGGAATGGTTGGTATTTTGCATGTTATTGGCTTGCAGTTAGTAGCTGTAACATCAGGTATCCACTTTCCATCATTTGAGCAAGTATGCGTACGCTGAGTAGTTCCTGGTTCATACCATGCACCCGCGTTGCACCTAAGAAAACAAACGGTACCAGACAGTACAGACACTGCAAATGTTTTGAAAACTACTGCCAAATGACGTGTAACAGCTGAAATATTCAATATCAGCATAAGATATCATGGCTGTTATGAATATGCGTGGTTGTAGCTATTTGCTTCGTAAATCCAGTTAGATGAGGCCGATTGACATTCTGACACTTTTGTGGATAAATAAAGGTGTTTTTCGTTTTGGTGGAGTTGGGCAGGTCATATTTTCTGGTAATAATTTCAGCCGGATTTCGGTTGTGTTTCACGTTTCGGATTGCATAGCCCGCAATATTTTGCTGTGTTTTCCGTTCAAGGCTTACGTTTGTCCGTGCTGATTTAAGACAGTGTTGTAAATAGGATTGAAGAAAATTGGAAGTCACTGTGCGTATGCAGCTCGAAGCACAAGTCAGACAGGTATCAAAGGTTTATTTGGTTACTACTGTCGCGGTAAATTACTGGACTGCAGTCTAAGCAACGTGCATTTCAACGGCGTGAAATAATTGACCAAGCTGTGCCAGACCCCAACACTGAAGTTCATATGTTTCTTGAGTGTCCTTTCACCTGTGCGTCACGCCGAATGTTGTTAACAAATGTCTCTAAGATTCTCGCCGAGGAAAATGTGATTTCCTACTCTGAGTTTGCTGCATTGAATCCAGCTGAATTGGTCGAAATAATTCTCTTCGGACACCTTAAACTTTCTAAAATTCCGTCATTGCGCTTGTTTAGACAAACGTGTTTGTTTTTGTCCAGAAATACACCCTTTTAATATGAACTCGTTTTCTGTTTTTACTGTTTCATTTGTGTGTATGTGTGTCATTTTTTTTCTGTGTTTTTGCGTTGCCAATGAGCTCTTCAGGCCTTGGCCTGCCTTCATTGGCTGTTTGTCAATAAATTCAATTCAATGAAAAAAAAAACCCCAACACTCAGTGATGACCTCAACACACCAAAGTCTGTATAGTCACAGAAAAATTACTCTTGATAATAATCAGTTTCAGCAATGACTACAGAAAATATACACCTTAACATGATGCAGTTTGGTCAGATATGTACAAAGTGTGCGTGAATCTATAAAATTGACAAACTTAAAAACAATGTCATGAAGTCTGTTTTACAAATTAACCTAATTAGTTTCTGGTTTTCTTCAGTCAAGAATTTAACAAAATATGAAAACTAGTTTTTTAGCGCTTATTTCTATAATGGGCAAAAAGTCATACTAATTTATTAAAAACTGCAGAAGTTGCCAAAAATAGAAGCATAATGGATAGAAAACAAACTTGGTAACTTAAAGTTGAAATCATACAAGTATGGACGCAAACAAATTGATTGCTATTTTTCAACAATACATTAACTAAGCAAAATGGAGCAATAAATCAGAAATATCTAAATACTGAAATGTTGCTTCTCCATCTAAGTTCAAACTTGTCAGAGTTGTGCGAGTTGCTAGAGGCATGCTGTAGTCAGGGCACGCAACTGCTTGACATCTGAGTGTTGATGGATTGGGAAGAAAAGTTCCAGCAAGACCACATCTGGACTAAAATAAAGCAAAAATGAACATAGTGAGTGAATGTTAAATGAAACTGAACCATGGTTAGCCAAGAAACAATCAGCTTAATGTAACAAGTGAGCAACCGCTTGCATCTGATGTAGAGAAACATATTTCATTAATATAAGGTTTACAATAAAAGGTTTTGGCACATTCATTTGGATTGTTTCGGTTACACAACAAATTCTTTTTTTCATTAAAAAGCAAAAAGCAAGATAAAATGAAAAATATTAATAAGCAAGAAACCTAGCATTTTTGTTGTTTTATTTGCAATATACTTTTATAAAAAGCAAATGTTGCAACTTGTTCAAGCACAGTGTGCATTGCACTGCTGACCTCCACAATTTGAAGCTGTTGAGAACGGAAATGCAAACCTGGAGGACATTGGTATTTTATGTTATCACCATAAAAGTAAGTTCCACTTGTCCCAAGCAGTGTAGCACCAGGAACCTATTACCACAAACAATACTGCATCATTCAATTCATTATTTAGTGTTAAATACACTAATCATCTCAATATCTACATCACTACCAAAACCATTTACTTCAGCAAGAAATGTTAATGTTGAATACTCACTAAAACTGTTGAAGAAAGAAAAGAAAATGAGAAAAGAAAAAATGTAATGCATGTTACTTACTGAAGGTGGTGCAGCACAAGACACAGCTATGCAGTCACTGAGAGAAGTGATAGCAGGACTGTAACTTCTGTTATTTAAGCATGTCACTGTCTGAGAAGTAGCATGACTAGGATTTGTCCAAAAACCTTCTCTGCACCGAAACTCAACATCGTTACCAACAGGGATGTAATATTCAGCTGATTCTATACAATGCAAAATAACGAGTGAAATTGAGTCCTCATTTATTTCAAAATAATTTTTGTAAGTTGCAAACAATAAAAACACTGTTTATTCACCACAGCTTTCAGGAACAACCAGAGCTGTGTTTCCACAAACCATGTAACATAATTTGAGCAGTGGGTATCAAAATTGTGGCATGCATCAAGACCAAAAAGTTGCCATTGCCTAAAACCTATTTTTTAAATAACAATATTGCCTAGATTGGCATAGTCAAATTCTCCAGATTGCAGGCCATGTTACTGAATGGACCCCACTGGAAGAGTGTGCATGCTGAGGGTGAACCTGATTGATCACTTCCTTTGCTTCATACATGTGTACACTCCAAGTCATTCACACAGTAGTCTGTGGAAAAATTAGTGATGTCCTTTTAAGGGTTAAAACTAATAAAACCATGATCATCATGGAAGGCTTCACTGTATGAAAACAACAACAGTGTGTAGAAGGGTTTAATTGGTCAACACGGTACTGAAAATTTCAACATGTACACCATGTGCACTATTTTCAACATGTGTACTATGTACACCAAATCAATAGGGGAAATATGTCGTAAACATAATGTGTTGTACCATTGCTATGCTGACGACATCCAGCTCCACTGCGCAGCGGAGAGCAGCGAAGACCTAGCAGCAAAATTGAGTTCCATAAACGATTGTATTGACGAGCTGAAGTCATGGATTGGATGCAATATGCTCAAACTTAATTCCGAAAAAAACGGAGTTCATCATATTTGCTTCAAAAAAGTCTCCTGGTTGCAATATGACACCGTCGTTGCCTTGGCACTTGCGAGAGATAAGCATATCTTCTCACATGCGGTCTCTGGGTGTAGTTTTTGACAATGCATTGTCGTTTGCTAAACATATCGACCACATTATTAAATCCTGTAACTTCTACATTAGAAATATTGGACGAATCAGACAGATTCTCTCCAAAAAAGCCTGTGAGATGCTTGTTCTTGCATTGGTAACATCCAGCCTTGACTATTGCAACTCTTTACTAAATAGTCTGTCACAAACGCACATTTTGTGACTACAACGCATTCAAAACACTGCCGCACATTCGATCTGTCGTATTAAAAAATTTGAGCACACTTCGACATCTCTCCAGTCTCTTCACTGGGTTCCCGTCGTGTTCAGGCCACGTTTCAAACTTCTATGCATTGTATTTCGAGCTTTGCGTGGCGTTGGCCCCCTTTATCTTCAGGAGCTGATCTGTCTTTACCGCCCCACACGCTCATTGCGTTCTGAAAGCAAAAACCTTCTCTATGTTTGAGCCTGCCGCACAGCCACTTACGGCAACAGGTTGTTCACCATAGAAACCGCAATCCTCTGGAACGACCTGCTGCAGGAAGTGCAAGATGCTGAGAACCTCTCCTCGTTCGAAAGACTGCTCAAAACTAAATCTTTTCATTCAGCCTTTCCTCAAAATTGTCGTTCAAGTATGTTCGTAGTGTATTTTAACGTAAACATATTTTGAATTCGCTTTGCAAGCCACTTTCGCAATATCATTGTTTAGCGCCTTAGAGCGACATGTCCGGTTTTGGCGCTTTATAAATGCATCAATTATTATTATTTATATGAAAACAATGAACACCGTATTTTGCAAACAAGCAGCAAAACAGGGCACCAAATTGAACAGCTTAATTACCTGGGGGTGGAATTCACATGTGATGGAAGGCAGAGCAAAGGAACTCATACCAGACCTGGGGTAATTGTAATCGATTACAATCAGTTATAGTTTTTTGAGTAATCGTAATCAATGGAACTGACCAAAAATAAAACCTGATTATAATCGATTACATTGCCAATTTAAGTGTAATCGATGATTACATTTGCAATTAAAGATGAAAATCTTCACCCTGCATCACTGTGCGATGAACTGCAGTTGTGGTGGATGGGTTTCCTCCTTCATCATTGTTTGTCTGAGGAGGCTATTTAGTCGTCTGTGTGGGTTAAATCCAGATAGTCCAGGAGCATAATTAATTCTTGTTCCAGCTAGCCTTCCTGCTTGCTGCCAGAAGTAACATAGTGAGTCTAGTGAGATGTAGCAACAAAAATAGGAGCTCTTAAAAACAGGTTCACACTTCGGCAACAGAATAGTGGGATATTATGATGAGAGGTGTTGGTTTTATTTATATATATTCAGTGTGAACTTATGAATGTAAGTGCAGGAGTAGGCTATGTATATAATTAGTACAGTAATTTATATCAGTAAATTAACTTTTCTTTAGAGGAATAAGGTACTTTAACCCAAGTCAAAATTACCTTTCCACAACACTGATAACTACCATGTCAACCGTGACCCACCAGATACTGGTAAAAAAAACTCAATACCATGGACTTTTGGTCCAATAGACAGATGTGCAGCTGTATCAGCATCGCATTTCATTTCAAACTGAAAGGTGCACAATGCTGTGCTGGTTTGCAGACGATGGCAACTTGCAGAAGAAATTGTCAGCAATTTTTAAATTACTAACAAATGAATTTTCAGCATTGCTGGACGAATGTTCATGACTGATAGATGATATTGGACTGATAAAAGACTTGAAGCATTGATATTTATCAACTTTAACAAATATTTTAAACATTGATTATTTTTGTTTAATCAATATTTGAAATGTTTGTTGCAGTGGAGTAACAGACGGGAGGGAAGAGGGGCGATTTGACTCCCTTGGTCAGCTAAATGTAGAAAGTAGGCCCTCACATAGCTTGTTAGTGTTCTTTTAATTGGTTATTAATAGGTTTTCGTCTTTTTACATTTTTTGGAGTATTTTGTGTTGATTTGGGGTTTTAGTATAACCATCCACATCAGGATTCACCATCATTTCCCAAGTTTTTTTCTGTGTGTTGACTAGTAGGTCCTCTACAGAGGCCAGTGGACCTCTTTCAGCTGAGTTTCTCTCTAGGTCAAACCTCTCGTTACACCACTGGTTTGTTGACTGCCTGAACATCTCAGTGAAGAATCAATGTGTTTTTTCTTTATTCCAGTGCTTGATCCTTACAGGTAAGTAATTTCGTTTATTGCATTGATTCATATTGTATGTTGTCTGAAAATATACTTACATCAAACCATACAAATTGATTTTGTTTTCATTCTGAAGATGTTTCAGGACAAGTGTAATCGCAACTGTAATAGTGATTACTTTTAAGCTAATCATAATTGTAATTTATTACATTTGTGATGTAATCGCCCCATCTTCTTCTTTCGTTTGAGCGAGTTCTTTTATCCACTGCTAGCCCACCTAGATATTGGGGCAGGTGTTGAGCAGCCATTCAGTTGTCTCACTGTCCAGAACAGTCAGGCCGTGTAGTCCGTGGGGGTTGATGGATTGGACAGTGGAGGACAACACGGTGGACGGTTTGTTCCGCGCCACACTCACAGGCCGCAGAGGATGCCATACCCCATTTGTACAGGCAGGAGCAGAAACGTCCGACATCGGTGCGGAGGCGGTTGAGCTGAACCTAGGCTCTTCTTAGGAGGGTCATTCCAGGGGGGTATGTACCGGTGTCTGGAAATGAAGTGCGGAGTCTTGTGGGGTTGTCCGCCCACTCTGTATTCCATTGATGATCCACCCACTGCGCCGCACGTATGTTTTTGTTGTCAGAAAAACTGATGAGCTGTTGTGCGGCGGGTACAAATGGGTGTCTTGATTTAAGGTGCTGTGCAGCTGCACCAGATGGACAGGTGAGCGCTGAGTGGAGCAGGTGCCCCATATCTGACTGATACACAGATTGGAAAAGTAATGCACTAATGTATGAGCTGCAACATTGGCATGTTGTTTCTGGAGAGCTTTCCAACAATGGTCAGGAGTCAGCTAAGCATTCAAACGAATGGGAAGATGTTCTACAACAATGGAAAAATGTTTCAGAGGATAGCTTGGTGCCAACTTGCACGGTTACATCTCAAACCAAGCTTGTTCAGGCATTAGTTTGGAGCTGGCACATTTTGTCAGGGTTAGCACAAAACAGTGAGGTATTTCAACATGCATTACTGTCTGCAACTACTAGTGTGTAACATTTGTTTGCATCTTTACAAACAACCAATGTCAAAATTATAGAGCATGAATGGTTTTACAAACACATGATAGAACAATACCAATGCAGCAAAGAAAAACACTTACTCTGAGGATCAATTTTCAGTTCATTCTGAGTATATGCATCAGCATTGCTTAGAAATACTTCAGGTGGAGCACATGACAGTGATCTGCATTTTCTTAAACCTGCATAGTCTGGAATCCAATAACCTAAGCAAATACAAATAATTATTAGTTTGTAGCAGAAAGGGACAAAAACAGGAACCATCCTGTCTTGATGAGAAAAGCTTCTCCTTTTAAAGGTGTAGCGATTGCTGTATGACTGGGCTAGCAGTAAAATCAATGCAAAGCATCTCTTGGGCTGTGGCACATATGTGTAGGACCTACACATATGTGCTACAGCCCACAGCAATGTCTTCCTGTGGAACTACTTGGTATCGAAAAATGGTAAATAGCTGGTTGGTCCCATGCAGGGACCTTGGGACTCTATCACTGATGCTACAAAACCAACAATTGTAACAAACCTGAATAAATATTAAAAGTTTTTGCTCAGCTGTTGTAAAAATTTTTCAAAAACAACAGCTGTTTCAGCCGATTAGCAGTAGGTTTTCATCAGGGCAAAAGGCGATGAGAATGAGACAGCCGGATAATTCACCTAACACGGGTGACTGCATGAGACAGTGATAACATGACATGCTAAAGGAGTGGTTGCACTATGAAGAAAAACTGATGTTGATAAATCATAACACCTTTGGAGCCGGCCGAGTTGCAGAAAAAGTTTAATTTGCTCATGTCTTTGCAACTCCATAACTCGCCAGTCGTTTGTGCTAGAGAGCTGTTTAAGCCCTCAGTGAGTCTTCAAGTTTGTAATGAAAAAATGATTTTTGGTTTTGGTTTTTTTGGGAGTGACATTTTAAGTGGCGTAGGTTTTGGGCCATTTTGGCTCAGGTCACCTGGCCCTGTGCCCAACCACTAGATGGAAGTACTTTGCTCAAGTTATTTATTGGAAACTAGGCTAAAATCTGAGTCTTTTAATTGTGTTTATAGAATTTCTGGTTCAAAAGTCACGGATAAAAAAACATAATATTGGTATTTTTCAAAATTGGTAATCCAGGGCCAGGTAAACTTGGCCAAAAAGGTGAAAACAAGCTTCCATTGTGACGTCATCCACAAGAAACCCCAAATGTAGAACTTCTCAAATTTTTTAAAATCTAAACTACAAGACTATCCGGGTTGAACAAGTCTCTAGCTTTATCAGCTGCCAAGTTATGACTGGACATGTGATAGCCACTATTGTGGCTTTGTGATTTGCAGTTTGTAAAGTGTTAAGGATAAATACCACATAAGCAAAATATACTGTTTGTTCTGGCTTCTCACCAAAGATGCTTAATAAATAAGAGTATGACTCTCTGGTATTTTAGGAAAAAAGGTAGCTATACGATGGCAACAATAGAAAGTGCAGTGGAAGCCAGATTGTGTGTCTAAAAAATGTAAAGCATACCTGAATATTTTCACTGCTTTACATCTTGTATATGAGCAATGACATGTTGAAGTAAGCTTAAGAAATTATTTTCTGGAAAAATAATTCCACCTTAGTTTAACAATTGTTTAATCATGTCATACCTTGCATGGAGCACTGCATGGAAGTTGTATTTGATGAAGTTGATATTTCATAACCAGCATTGCATGTGTATGTCCATGTACTGCCCGCAGTATCGGAACCAGATGATCCTGCATTTGGCATGGCAGGTGCTGCAGAACACCTACCACAGTTTGTTTCATCAAATACCGAGCCAGCAAAATTTACAAGTATTCTTCAGTGCATATATAACAATCTACAGAAAAGGAAGAGCTCACACAGGAAAAGCTGAAACCAGTTAAAAACAATAATGTTTTACAATTTTTCACATGATCAATGTGGAAGAAAGCTGCAAAAATTATGGTCAGTGTGTCCCACTGAGAACAAAAATTGTTTCTCTTACTAAACTACATACATCACTTTCCGACAAGAATGTCCTTTAGAGTCAGTTCAAAAACGGTTTGGGTAAGGAAACAGTCTTTGAAATCACAATGTTGCATTTCTTGCAAACTGATGGTACTTGGGCTTTATTTTGGTTTCGCACACCAGAACAATTAAACGGTTGGTTAAAAAACAATTATATTGTCAGTATTCCGCTATCAGACAACACGAAAGGTGATTCTGTTCATTGCTTTCTTGTGTCTAATCGGAATTTTTTAGTTCTCTTCCATATTTTACAAAATAATCAAGAGTTACTTGCACTTTTTGTTGTAAACAACAATTTATAAAGGTTGGAAAGTTTAGAAAAATTTGAAATTAATGCACAATGCTAAAACCATTGTTTTGAAAACTCTAATATTTACTACAGAATGTTGTATGTGCTAAACCGGTGAAGTCCAACTACAGGCACATGGCTGCATGTGGCCTGCCCCAGCAATATCAGTGGTCCATGGAAGCATTCAGGAAAAACCTTCAAATCTGAAATTTGTTGAAAAGTGAGGCTACATTTGTCTCACTGAATTGTTTGTGCTGGATAAAGTACATTTGCACAAGAACAATCTTTTCTGTGTACCTTTGTTTTTTTTCAAATTTATTTTACGATCAAATCAGAAGGTAAAGCCCACCACTAATCCTCCGCTGGGGCTCATGTCTGGATAAACATTGTTCTTTCAGTGACACGGCGTTTGTTGTCTTGAAAAGTACATCTGGTGCAATGAACTCAGTACCGCAAAATAAATCTGTCTGTCTGTTAAACGTGGCTTACCCAAGGCGGCCCTTGAACCAAATTAATTGCCCATCCCTGCAAAAGGTGATTTTAGTTTGAACAAGCAAAACATCTTTTAATAAAAATGTACAATAATAACAGTGTTGGAGATTGTAGAGAGCTTCTGGAAACTAGTCAGCAAAGATAAATTTCCCAAACTGAAAGATTTTGCACTAAAAATGCACTCAATCTTTGTAAACACATGTGTGTGAGAGTACATTTTCTGCAATGAAGCAAGCCAAAATAGAAATCCAATGGCAGATGAAACACTGGACGATAGTCTGTAACTTGCACCACTAACACTGGTATTGACAATGAAACGACGGTGTCAGAGAAGCCTCAACCACAGGCACCCCACTGATAGACAGTTGTAATACATTGCTATTTTGTGATAATTTCAATGACACACTCACATATCTTCCTTTATAGTTTTAAGTGTTATGTATTGTTTTATGCATCATTTTATTGGAAGTGGCCCGCGACTTGTCACATTTTTGTAAAATGGCCTGTAGGTCACAAGTTGTTGGACCATGCTGTGCTAAACCATGGGTCAGCAACTTGTGCCTCCAGAGATGCATGTGGCTCTTTAGCTCCTGTGAAGTGGCTTTCTGGTTTTGATAAAACTTGGAATTTAAATTTGCTTTTAATTAGAATTAACTTCATTAAATTTAGCCTGTTCTCCTATGAAGTCACATGAAAATGAAACGGTGTCAGCATTTTGTGGCTCATCACTGATCCTATATGCTGGAAGATGTAGCAGAATGGCACTTCTGTTAGAAAAGGTTGTTGACCTTTGTGCTAGACAGCAGGTATAACTATCAATAAAAATACATACTTTGGAAGAGTTTCAATGGGATTCTTTTTGTCCTAATCAGAGGTTTTTGTGGTCCGATATGCACAAACTCTTGAACTTTGTAATGCATCAACATGATTTTTGTTCATTGTGAAGGGTTTAAAAATGAGTGTTAGTTAAGGTTGCAAACTACAACTGTTGCTTTCAGACAAGTTTATGCATAGAGCTTATGTTCTGCAACAGCTGCCACCATTGTTGTGGAAAAATTAATGCAATGGCTGATTCTCATAGTGGATAATACTTTAGAGTGAAACAGAAGGGTTACATTTTTATCACAGCAATTAGCAAATTACAAGAATTGCAACTTTTGGTACTAATCCTAATCAACATTCATTTCAACATATGCCACAAAGGATGAAATAGATAAGTATATGTAGCTAATCCCAAAAGAAAAAATCCTTTTGTTATGTAGAGACTACATGCCAATTTGCAGTATATTTTAAGCAAACGTGAATTTGCTGGCTACAAATGCACCAATGATAACATTTATCTAAAAATTTGAAAATCTTGTTTCAGATGAAAATTGGCAGCCAATGATAGTTTGAAACAATGCTCTTAGTTACCATATGGCAAAACCAACAGCCCAGCAAAAGAACACAAAAAAATTAAGGTTAAGTGTTGGAAAACTCACGTCACTTTTTCACATATAACAGCATTAATATCAGGCTCCCACTCTCCATACCACATGCAGTCAGTTTTCACAATATTTCCAAATGCTGTTGTTGAGAATCCCACATTACAAGTTAGAGTTGCTTGAATTCCAACAGACACAGTGGAAGATGGTCGAGAATATGTTATTACAGCATTCCCTCTAAACACCAAATAATGGCTTTACAGTTCACAGGAAAACAACTTGTCCAACTAATTGTTTATTAACAGTACACAAAGAACGTACATAGTGGGAAGAGAAGGGCACTCAGCAGGTACACAACTATACTTGGTATTGTTCACTGTTTTCCAACTACCATCTCCACTGCATATAGCTACAAATGTTTTGTTTTTGGATCTTCCACCAGGGGGATAAGTTCGAAAGCCTGGTTTACATCGATACAAGGCATGTGCCTGTGGAAAAATTAAACAACATAGCACAAAGAAGTTTAATAAAACGTAGCTAAAAATTTTAAAAAGCTTCCAACACACCATCAAATATTTTTGTAATCACATATGAATCAAAGTAAAACTGCGAGGAAACCCATGGAAACAAAACAAGTTTTTGGAATGAATGCTGTATGCCACCCTGTTGTCATTGGTGCATTGGTGTCCATTTGATTTCTTTGGTGAAACAACTGGTTTTAGAGATAGATAAAAACAGTGTTTACCTAAAGCATAATCATAAACGATTAGTCAGAGCAAACATTCCACTGAAATTGTACTACATAATTTCATGCTCATAACAAAACATTCCGTTGTTTCACGCATTTTTGCTCAGTTATTTCATGTGTTGGGAATTGCATGTTTCATGAGAGAAAAGCTACTGTTCTTAGTTCTCACAATTATACTGGTTTATGCAATACCTAAATCGCTGCATGTAAAAAGTCCTTGTATAAAGTAAATTTTGATGACACAATACCTTCTGGGTTATTCAACAAAATTCAACACCCTGTTTTTTTCACAAAATCAACATGTTTCAATTAAACAAAAGTTTTAACTTTCTAGTTACCGACAATATTAGTGTTAGGACCCATCTGCTATATGCAGAAAACTTTATCGTGTTAATTTTTGCACCATCTATGTGGTTCTTGCTGGGTATTACCAAAACATGTTGAAAACTTTGGTTTGGTTTCTTTGGTTTGGTTCCACACTTTGGTTTCTTTGTGTAATAGCACATGTGCTTTACTCAGCACTCTGAAAAAAATTTGTGAAGTGCAAATCAGTCAAGAGTTTTTTTTCCAAAGGCATAACACATTACAGTCAAATTGTGTAACTGTGGCATATTTTTTAAAGAACTGATGATGCATAGTTTTACATGAAATCGATTTTGTATTAAAATTTGTGATTGATTCCTTGCTTATTTCACCTGTGGAGTGAAGTTACTTTTGGCATATTTACAGTCATTACAAAATGGTTTCACTTGAACAAATGATTTCAAAATTATGTTGACCAAATTGAGAAGTCTACACATGAATTGGTGGTAAATTATTGAATCTAACAGAGTTTAGATGTAAAACACGCTTGACCATTAATTTTGAAGTAATTGTAGCAAAATTGCAATCCATACAGATGAATTTAACAACTCACTTGAAAACTATATCCTCCAAGAACAGAAACATAGGCATTTTGCACTGAAGATGGTTCACCACATTCTACAGCCGAACATTCTGAAGCATTGAAAATACCACTAATATCAAGAGCACCAGTTGTCCAGTGACCATCAATTCCACAAATCACTGGAGACAAGAAATGAAATATATTATGAAGCACAACTAATTAATTGCAACAAAACACCATCAGAAGTTTTTTTTATGTACAGGAGTTTTTAACTTAGTTGTGAAACATTGGCACTTGCATGTTGCAAAGTTTAAATTCAATTTTTCAAAGTAACGACATGAATAGGTCGATTTTCTTGCAATCCTGATTCTATTACTGATGCAAATCATCAATTAGAAGGTGTAATATATGCTTACTTCTTCTTTGAAGCAAACTACTTTTTTATATCTCTAATATCGTACAGTGCAGCCATATAGATCTGGTATAAATTCATGAATGCTGTAACCAGAAACAATCAGTGCATTCTAAAGAGCTTGTTTAAGACAATACTTTGTTAGGGGAGCTTTCTGTAGCCTACTGTTGCGAACGGAAAGCCTGAGTGGCAAGTGCGCAAAGCTTCACACTGTGGCAGCAAGCAACAATAGAAAGAGATCACATGCCATGATCACTTTAATATTGCTCGTTTGCACTACATATATAGGGGTGTTGTTCCTTGCGCACATCCCATTCGTGGTGAATCGCGCATTCAACACAACGCCAATGGAGAGGTTGCAACAACATCCCCTCCTTTTTACAATAGACTGCACTGATCGCACATTCTTTTTGTGAAGGCTGCACCAGCCACGACCTTCACATCCTGGTCACAGCACCATTTTGTTGCAATCAGATAGCCTGAGCGGATTGTGCGCAAAGCTTCACACTGTGACAGCAAGCAACAAGAGATCACGTATTGCGATCACTCTATTATTGCTTGTTCACACCACATACACATGGTGTTATTCTTCACGCGCATCACGTTTGTGGTGAATCGTGGATTCAACGCAACGCCAATGGAGAGGTTGCAACAATACCATTTACGAACACCATTAGAATTGAGTTATCAGGCCAAATAGTGCCAGCAATTAGCAGATTTACACTTACTATGGGCAAAAACTTAAAATAAAGAAATAGGCTGAGGATTAGCATGGCTTCATCCAGCAAAGCTTTTGTTACAATTAATGCAAATCTCTAAATTCTAACTGTTATTTTGTTTTTAACTGTTGTTGAAATATTGATTGTTCATGTGATTTAGGGCTACTTTGGTAAAGTATTGTTAAGGCAGAGTTACTTCCTTTTATTAGCAGAGCAACTGGCTTCTTAACCTAGGTTTTTTACCAATCTGCATATATCAGACACTGATATTTGATAAACGTAATTGAGTTTTTTACATAAAACACATACTTAAGGGGCAACATCACACAGAAAAACATGGCATCTACTTCGTTGGTCAGTTTGTTAAGACTAGCAACAGTTTCAGCCTCATCTATTTACCACTTTGTGCTTACTTGGGCAATGAGAGGGTTGGCTATGCAACTTTTTCAGACTACTAAATGTCAGTAAGCCTAAAATCATCATGAGTCTCTATTTTGATACAGATGTTTTGTTTGTGTGTCCACAATTACTATAAGACGGCAAAAGATAATTACTACATTGCTTCCTATGTTGTCCATATTTTGCTTCCTTGGTAGGAAGAAACCTCTCATACCCTGACAATTGTTACAGTATGGCTTACTGCATTACAGTCAAAAACGTCAAGTTCATTTTCTAGTAAAACTCGTGGTTGGGGAGGAAAGATTACAAACTGTGTTTGTTCATACCATGGTTTTACAAAAATGATTGGTGGTTTTGAGGAGGTATGTCTATGGAAGTATCTCCTGAAAATAACTAATCATTTTCTTAACTTAATAAATCTTTGCAATTTTACTGGACTGTGTTTGCTATAAGTCAACTAGGCTGGCCATAAACTTCTGAATATCTGCAACACAACCTTTTTGCTTGTGTATTACCTCTCTGGGAAATGAACTGTAGTTTCATGTGTTGAGGTCAATAGTCCAAATATATAGATTAGAATGTACAGTATGCCTGTATCCAACCTTTCAATCTACATTAAGCATGCATTTTAAATTTTTTTAAAGAAAATTAAGCAGGTTCACAGATAGTTTTTGAAAAAACAGTATTACAATATTAGGTTTTTCTGTAGATGAGGTTTTTCAGTATACTGTTGAGCAATCTGCAACTCTGTAATACAATCACAAATATCATTGTTTGGTGACCTGTGATTTACACTCAAACAATCATATTTTAGGCGGGTGGTTCCATTCATTGAAATTAATGATACAGGTTTATCAATATAACTAAGTTGTTGATAACAAACTTGAAATCCTCATTGTAATAACTAATGTGTAAAACTTCCTGAAAAGCAAATGCATTTGACCCATTTTCTGGCAAACCAACAAAAATACAAATGGTTACACATAAACTCTCAATTCAAATATATGCTCAAATATTCAATTGTAGAAATATACCCTAGTCTCCTGTATTTGTCAATATCAATGGCTTATGCTTTCTTGGAGATGTTCCTGGTGTATCACATAAAGGTGCCTTTTCAAAAACCAACACCAAGCTGAAGAACATTTAATTGTGGATATTGGATACCTGTGGTGTGGATACCTGTGTTTGACTTAGTCTAAGTTTTGCACAAAACGATTGCTGCTTACCTGAGATATGGGATTGACTGTTTGCCTTGGTATCTATGAAGTGGAAACCATCTTTGCAAGTGATTGTAAGAACTGAGCCATACGTTGTGGAATTATAATGCCTGCTTTTTTCATTGGGCACAATCAGGTTGCTTGGAGGCCCACAATCAATCAATGCACAATGCATTAGACTTGGATCAGGAAGCCAAGCATTATGACCCAAACAAACTGCTGAAAACTTGGTGTCATTTGCCAAAGATGTAAAACTGAAACCAGGCTTGCACAGATATTCCACCTATGAATACATTCTATCATGTGAAAAATCTTCTCAAATAGCAAACATTGATCTAACACCTTGTCATTAAACAATCTAGTTGGTCTTCCCTGAGAAAACAACCACTGCTGATATGAGAAGATCAGCAGCAAGCAAGTGTCTATTTGAGGTAGCTTTCATAGCCTCATCAGTTTTGACTAGAAGAGACTAAAAAATGTACACATCCTAAACCAGGGATGGGAACTTATTAACTGTTATGGGCCGCAATAATTGTGGAATATTGCTGGTGGGCCACAAAAAATGACTGATTTCATCTGAAAATCCTATCTTTATCTTCCAATGGAAAAATAAAGAGAAAAAGCTGTGTCATGGGGTGAGACACTTCTCTTGACTTACTCTCCACTTGTGTAATTAAAATTCTGATGTGGGATGCATTTCACTCGCAGGCCGCAGGTTCCCAACCCCTGTCCTAAACAAATAGTAAAATTGGTAACATACATCCGAAAGACTACATCAAAAATTGTGCTTTTACAACACCAACCGAGAGTATAATGTGAGGCAGTATGTTGATTTGTACGCCGATTGTGACTGTATGCTGACTACACTTGGAACAGCTAAAGAGGTGTGCATTTGTGGATCTCACAATAAATAACATAACCACTTTAAGAGCCGGGGTACGATATATTCGTACGTCGATTTTGGCCTAAAATCAGGAGTTGTCAGTTGCCTTACCAGCGCCCTAGCACCTCTGCCGATTGTGCTAGAGAGCTGTTCAACGGCTCAAACAAATTGGACAGTCTTCTAGTCTGCACTCAAAAAAATTTTTTTGGTTGGGGGTTGCGGTTTTTCGTGAGTGACGTCATAAGTGAAATAGTTTTTAGCCCATTTTGGCTCATGTTGCCTGGCCTAGGGCCCAACTGCTAGTCCAAAGTATTTCACTGAAGTTTTCATTGGAAACTAGGCTCGAGTCTAAGTCTTTTGAGCCTTTGATCGACTTTCTAGCGTTTCTGGTTCAAAAGTTACGATCTAAAATGAACAAATTAATTAATTAACTAATTAGTCAAAAATTGTTACTAACTTAGATCATAACTTTTGAACCCGAAACCCCAGCAGGTCATCCAAAGTATCAAAAGACTCGGATTGTAGCCTAGAATCCAACAAAAACTTCAGTGAAATACTACCATCTAACGGTTGGCGCCCAGGGCCAGGTGAAGTTGGCCAAAAAGTCCTCCACTTATGACGTCACTCATAAAAAAAACCACACACCCCAAGCAAAAATTTTTTTCGAGTGCAATCTACAAGAGCTGTATGAATGGCAAAGAAACATGACAAGATACCAATAAATAAAACCAGAAGGCACCATGAGTTACTGAGCTTACTGTGTCATGAAAAACAGTCCCATTGAAATTAGTAATTGCGTTGGAAATATTTGGGGGGATTGAGCAAGAAACTAAGGAACATGTGAAATTCGAAAGAGGATCTGGGTTCCAAACTCCTCCTTTTGAGCACCTCACTGCAGCTGAAGCCATGCCTGGTTGTATTTCAAATCCATAAAAACATCGAATAATAACAATTCCTTCCAGATGATAAGCCGTCACTAAAAATGCAGAAGAACCCAAAACATTTGAAATCTTCATACATTTGGATTATTACTTATATTCATTCTTTCCTGCATTCTTTAAACACTTCATATACCACATTACTTTGTAGAAATCACAGTACTCATAGCAAATAAGATACTTGATCAACATCAAATTATTAAGCAACCACTGCATAAATAAATTTATGAAATCTACAAAATAATTCTCAGTGAAAAAATCTACAAAATGTATCAAGAAATTTATGAAATTTGGTTCAAAATCAAACCTAACAAAAATTTTAAAGAGATTTGCACATGTTTTCTTGATTGGGATCCTAGTCAGATAAAACTAACCAGTTCTACATTTTTTAGAAAATGTAAAATTTCTAAAAGCCAAATGAAAAGGATGAAATGTGTCCCAGGATGCAACCATTTCCAAATGTGTCCCAGGATGCAACCATTATCAGACTCACAAGCTTTCATAATGCAATCACTGGGGTTCCTCAGTGTCAATGAAAACAGGACTCTAGATTGTAAGTACAAATACATTTGATTATTTTGAAACAAATGCTGGAAAAATAAAAAGTTGCAGGAAAGCCCATAATTCACGAGTTCCATTGAGTTCATGAGAAATCATACAACAGTACTGAAACAAAGAGCAACTCAACATAGGGCTATACGGATTGATTGTTTTCATGGTCAAGTACATGGTCTTGTGAATTGAAACTTTCAAAAAAATTAAAAAACGGAAAATTCAAAATATATTATTTATGAAAATATTCAGTTTTGCCTGTTTAAATGTAGCATAAACTTAAACCATTTTGCTGGTGGGTAGTCAGGCGATTAGATTCGTAAGGCGATGTTTTGTGATAGGAACAAAAATTCTGCAATATCGGTTGCTAACTTTGTTGTTACAGATGGTCATGTGATCAGACCTAATATGCTTTTTTATAGTTCTCACTTTGAAAAGGTGTAACACATCAGGTAGTTTCAAATACACAGCATCAAAAGCTGCTAATACATATCAACTAGGAATAATGCAAGCCAAACTAAACAAGAAAGACTTGAAACATACAATCCAATGTTGTATTAGGAGGTGTTTCAGGCAAATCACAACCCCATTCTTTTCTTGGTAAACACCGAATATGTTTCGGAACAGGATGCCAAATTCCAAAATCTGAAATAAGAGTATTATATTGTGAACCCTCCTTGTATATATGAGCTCGATGGTAAGTTACGCTTGAATGTGGCTGCTTATGCATAAAATGATCTTTGAAATATATATATTAATTAGGCCACCCTTACAATTGCATAGAATCAGCAACACTAAATCCCAACTGGTCTAACACTTTTTAACAAGACATTCGCAGCAACACACAAACAGTTCACACATTCACAATATAATACAAACATTGAAGAGTTCTTAACCCATTCGATGCCACTTGTTTTCCCACCACAATATCCACTGTTACCACATCGTTTTGGTGGGAAATTCAAATGCTTTCTGCTTGTGCAGAGGGTAGATATTGCTAGTTGTTTTCCAGATTTAGGCAAAAATGATAAACCTGGCAAATGTTTTCATGCCTTTGCACTAATCAGTTGCCAATATATTAAATCATTTCCAAAATATTTTAGACTACATATCACTGAAACAAGCCTGGGCCTACTGGAGCAACACTTTTTCTGCTAAAGTTTCACTGTTTTTTTTTAAACAATAAAAGCAGGTAACACTGGCATTAAGCAATTAAACTTTATATATGTGCCTAAATATACTTACAGAAACGTTTGTGATACATTTTTCATGCATGCCTAGCATTTCGCTGCATATCAAAGTACTTCCACCAAACTAATCGCAAATATGGTCCAGTCAGCCTGGTCCTGGCTAGATGGACCAACTCGTAAGTACCATGCTTTGAAACAACCTTTGGACCACGTAGTGTTTGGATTCTCACAAAACGCAATGTTACTTAAACTCAGCCTAGAGCCACATTTTTAGACCATTTCCAGCAACGAAAAAAGTGAATGTACACTGGCGGAAACTTTTGAAAACATATTAAATTTACGTCAGCCGAGAACAGTGGCCAGCATATCTCTGGTGTAGGTCTATGTTGACCGGTACACACAGTGTCAAAGTAATAGTTTGAAAATACAAAAATGATAAAGCATACTTGTTAGAACCTTTCCACAAAGAAAATGAAAACTTTAATGCAAATTTTTGCAAAAACATGGATGGAAGTATACATTTCAGAAGAAATACATGACACTTACTCTGAACACAACCCTAAACCCACATATCAGAGAACAAGTATAGCTGTTAGCAAACACATACATTAGAAAACAGAAACGCACACTTAACAGGACTGGCTAACACAAATACACACTTACCTGTGCACTTTATAATCGCAGAGGATACATTGAGTGCAATGTAATGCATTGGAAAGCACTGTAAATGAACTTTTTCTCCCACTTCAAACACAACTAACATAGTTGTATTTCTATTAGTGTTATTTGAAACGAGGGTAATATTATCAGGCAAATCAGGATATGCACAGGTCAGTGGTACAAACGTGATATGTTCCTCTCTCAGAGTTAAACCACCCGAAACAGACCTAAAAATGAACAGTTGAAACAGCAACTTTCTTGCAACTTTCAGTAGAAAATAAGCATATTTCAATAAAACTGAAAAACAATTTGAAGACAAACAAATGGAAGTATTTCTTTAATGCAATTATTTTAACTTTAGTTATTTGAATTAATAGTAAATTTCAGTTATTTGAATTGGTAGCAAATGATCAACACTACCAAGCACACATGCACCACAATATCCCAAAATGTATAGTTTGGAAAAAATACATATGGTTTTCAACCAGTTTCACAGGCAAACCATTGTTTCAAATATCATTGATACATTAAAAAGTACAATGCATTTAGTTGATTTAATCAATTATACAACAGAATACAGAAGGCTGTGACTAACATACTCTATTCCAACGTTCTTTGCAGGGCTAACATGCTTTATGTCATGCTTACCCCTACACCAACATGCAGGACACAACAACGTAATGCGCTTTGCTGACATCAATATCTGACAATGTCTTAAGTCATTTTATTCGTCATTTGAGCCAGCTGTCCACTGTTTGGCTGCACAAGACCTCAGGGCAGATGTTGAGCTGCCATCCAATTGTCTCATCATCCAGAACTGTCGGACCATATGCTCCAGAGTGACGTTCATGGTTTGGACATTTGGAGGACAACATGGTCAATGGTCTGTTCCTCTGCACCACACTCAGAAGTCGCAGAAGGGGTCATACACCTTTTGTGTTAGTAGGAGTGGAAATATCCAACACTGGTGTGGAGGTTGTTGAGCAAGACTCATGTTGTTCTTGGCAGGGCCATTCTACAAGGATGGGTGATGATGTCGGTAGTGTTTTCCAGCCACTCTGTATTCCATCAGTGATCAACCCAAAGCTCCACACTTCTGCTGTCATCAAATGAACTGGTGAGTTGCTGTGTGGTGGGTACAAATGGATGTCTCCAATTGGGAGGTTGTGCGTTCCCACCTGGTGGACAGGTGAGCACTAAGTGGAGTAGATTTCCAGGCTCCATAGAGACAATTACACACTATACACTGCACTGTTATCAGATTCGCATTGGATTGGGAATCTGACAAGTCACTCAGGAATGACCTTGAGTGTTTCACCAAGGTGCTTGAATGCACATTTTTTTCAATCATATCCGATTCAGCGAATCCAACTAGCAGAGGTAGGTTGAGAATCCGATAAGGCAGGGGTGGGCAATTATTTGCTTTCAGTGGCTCGCAAAACCATTCAGAAAAAATTCTTAAATCTGCAATTTCCTCCAGCTTAGTGCTCGGGCCAGGCATGGATTTACCATTAGGCTAAAAAGGCTCAAGTCTAGGGCCCGCGATTTCAGGGTTCCCAAAGTTTTTGGGAGTAAGGACAATTTCTAAGAATTTCTGTAAGCAATTATATTTGTATTTTTGTTTTGGTTCAACGCATGTTTTTTTACTATGTCGCTACCAAAGATTTATATAGAACAGGCCAGCATAACTCAGAAAGCTCCAAGGGCCAAATCATCAACATGAATTTGCTGTGGGCTGCAAATGTCTATTTCATTTGGGTGTGGAGATTTTGTTGTAGTATGGAAGAAATTCTGGAATGACAATTACTTATTTGAGGTCGAGCTTTTGAAACATTTTCAACAATTGAGAAAGTTTCCGTGGGCTGCAAGAAAAGCTTTTGTGGGTTGTTTGTTGTGCAGGGCTTCTTTAGAATGAGCACGAAGGATTGAAGTGAATGACAATGAACATTCTCATTTTATGGCGTTGAGAATTGGTTATTGTTACGTATACATGGGTGTCAGAAGGGGGGACAAGGGGGAAAAATCCTTCCAACACCCATGTGTGTATAATGTGTGGTACAAAACGCCTGAATCCATTTGTCAGATTGCACGAGTAAGTGCAGTACTCAATAAATATATAATGGGAGTGTGGTCAAATAACTTCACCACTGCCTTTTTCATTAGTTTCATTGTGACTGGTTTTGGTGCTGATATCAAGGGAATTCAGAATAAAGCAAAATGTGTATGAATTAGAACAACTTCTTCAGTGAATGTAATAAGCGCATGTAGTAACAATTTGTATATCAATTGTCACAAAGCTTCCACAAAGGCTCCCCATTTAAAATAGCCTAGGGCTCCGAAAATGAAAACTCACCTTTGGCTGACGCTAACTTGTCAGAGACTTGCTTCTATTTCCATTAGAAGGTATATGGCCTTCTGCTAAAAGCCGCCTTCCAAAAGTGGGCCCTGAGCCAAATTAATTGCTCACCCCTGCAATAAGGGATTAAAGTGGAAAAGAGGTTAGGTGGTTTGCATCAAGTCACAGGCAACATTTTCTGTGCTTGTTTGCAACAGTGGAATTGGTAAGCTTATTTAAGCGCATGTAGCGAAAATGACGGTCTGTATTCTAACTATACCTAGTTAGGGAAACAATCATCAAATTGCATCAGTTAAGTTAAGGATTAATAGGTCTTCATTACACCTCAGTATAGTGGAGTGATTCTACCTCTGTACAAAACATGTAATATTGGAAGTGGATGACTTCAGTATACACTTCGAACTTTGTATCCCAATTATCAAAACTTATGGTGTGGCATAAAAGTTTGTGAAATAGGTTACAGTTGCAATTTGGAGAATTGCAATAGCCTACTTACTGTACGTAGACTGCAACTTACAAAGTGCTGTGAATCCTCATAATTCACACTGTTGTATTGTGCTGCAAAGAGTAGACTGGTTTATGATCTTGACTGAAATCAATGAAGTGGCTTTGAATGTAAACACAGACTCCCATTTCATGCTCTGTAGAAGCTGTTCAAATTATATTAAAGTCACTTGAAAAGTACGTTTACAATGCGACGCATTTTTCATGACCTCATCGCCCAGCAGTTCACTACAATTTTCTCTGCTGGCTGTTATTTTTCAGACTAGACTAAATAAAATCACGTCTCAGCGATTCTAAGTACACCTGCAAAAAGCAACTCTCTGTAGTGGAATCAGCTTTCACCTTTTCATTTTAACCTATTCCCCAACTTCCACAATACCACAGGCCAAGCGCATGAAGCAAATCTTTGAGTACCTTGCAGTGTAAGAACACCGAGTTTGAGTTTGCAAGTGCGTTCACAAAGATAAGCCAAGGGTGATGAATCGCTCACGTGTCAATCAGATGCGAATCCGAGTGCTATCAAATTATCTAAAAGTGCAGTATAAAGTGGATAAGTGATTCGTAATCTGTAGGTCATGACCACGAGTTGGGTCACGGAATCAGTTTTAGTGGGTCGCGGAAAGTCAACTCAGTAAGGTAAACCGTACAAAATTTTTGGAACTTCAGGGGAAAACACAACAGAGATATAGGGAAATAGCTCTTTGGACCCCAATGCCTTGTTCGGCTTAGGAACTGCAATAACTAGTGCTCTTTTCCAGATCATGGGAATTTTGAGTTGAGATTTGCTGGAAGTAAAAAAACAAAACACCAGGATTTGAGAACTGCTCTGGTGTGGAGTATAAACTCAGGGAAAATAGAGAATCCATTCCCTGAGATTTTCTTGGCTCTGGGTGGTTAAGGGGTGTAGCCAGCGTCATTGGCATGAAAAGGGCCAGAGATGCTTTCTTAGGTGTCGGATGCTTCCACAGGTTGGACACCTCCTTGTTGAAGGGTCTTATGGCGTGGTCCTTCATCTTGTGTGCCTCATTTTTCATGAGTTGTGAAGCAATGGAGTTTGCTGATACAGGGCAAAGGCGAGAGGAGTGTCCAAATCTGCCAGCAAGTACATTGACAGTGCTTCACACCATACGGCTGCAGTAGTGTGAGAAGTTAATGGAATTGACAGCCTTTTCCGATCACTTCTGCTCATTCTGGTTGCAAAGCAAGAGTAGGGATGAAGCAGCTCTATCAAAGTCAATCCCACTACGGCTCAAAGGAAGGAGTGATATAGGGTCTTACACTCTCTTGAGCATGGCACATAGTCCAACTGCAAATAAAAGGCTCTCACACAGTTCCTGATAAGTTTTCAATGTTTGTTGTGTCTGGATGTGGCAGTAGAAGGTAGAAGATTCCAATCAGCCTTGCAAAAGTTCCAATGCTTCACCAGTAGCTGTAGGCAGGTATCTTGAGTGTCTTTGGCATTGAGGGGGTTGCGGTTGTGACTGCAGAAACGTTCTAGAACACGTCTATCAAGCAATTAGTTGTCATGACCAACACTCGCAAAGGCCAGGTCCAGGTTGGTGGTGACATTCCACTGGTGCGAGGGTAACTGGTGACCCCCATTGGGTTGTGCGCTCTCACCGTCAGGAGATGTTGTGCTATAACCCCAGTTGACATGCTGGCAGTTGAAGTCGCCAGCATACAGACCAGGGTGTAGGAACGTCAGTATATCTTGCAATGTCTATGCAAAACCACTCAGTCTCTGATTCCTCTGGAGGCTGATCAACCAGCATCCATTTCAGCCTGCACCGAACACATCTTGTACAGGTAGCAGTTGTTGCTTTTGTGTGACAGGTTTGGTAAGCATTTAGGAAATACCACAACAGGAAGGCCACCCAAATATACAAACCGATACCTTTTCACATTCGTTTGATATGCTTCAAAATTTTGCAAGCAAAATTGGTATGGTTTAGAGCATAAAATTGGGATAGAGTTTCATTACAACTAAAAAGCTATCAAAAAACAATACATGTTTTACTTGAGATGTTTGGGATTATTCTTGATCCATCTTTAGTCAAAAAATAAAGCAACACTTGATAATGCTAGCAATTCAAAAGCAAAAGGCTTGGTGATGCAAAACCAACACTGTGCCAATATTGCTAAAAGCAAAAGCAGGATGAACAGCTATGCAGAAAATGCTAAAACAAAATGTAGGTATGGTCATAATCTATGAAAACATGTCGGGACCAGCAACGAGAGGCTTTTTCACAGATCACTGCATGTGAAGGATGAAAAATAATTTTGACAAATTAGTATTGCAACCAGCACTATATCTCTACATAGACACCAACAACAAATACATAAAACTTTTTTCAAGATGAAGTGAGAACTGAGTATCAGCCAATATTTGACATAACAATCTATGTATTAAAGAGGAATAAAGGAGTGGACCAATTGTCTACATTAATCTCAGGTTGCTGCTCTTGCCTTAGAAGTGTCTCTTTAAAACATTTTAATGCAAGTGAAGAGTTGCTGAATCCGTAGAGGGTTTGAACACCTCTCTAGCTGCAGCAGCTGGCGAGTTATGGCAAAAAGAAGGCGGGCCAGTGCAGTGGCCGGTGCTGGCGTTAAAGGGTTCAATTATCACCATGGTTAAAAGCAGAAACCAAGATTTTGGGATGTTTGAAGTCCATGAATTGATCAGAATATGAGTGCAAATGTTTGACTACATCTGTAGTTTGGTGGTTAGATTTGAAAGGATTTTCTTCATCCAGGCAAAATTTCAAATTTCTTTGTGTTTAATCAATACAGGAATTGCCACATGAACATTTAAGTTTATTTACTACATTGCGTCATTGCAGACATGCTTGCTTGCCTTTGCGCTTAAAATGATCTCCAATTGTATGCGTTCTATGAATGAGACAGCTGAGCAAGTTCTTTCAATTAATTTCTAAGAAAGTTTCGCAATTCTTTTTCTAGTTTTAGTAATGTTTCAACAAGGTAGGGCATGTAAAGAAGAATAATTCAAAATCAGTCAACTTTTCTTGCTAGTTTTCAGGAGTTTTTATTTTGTTTATTCAGAAATATTTTGATTTGCTTGTCTATAAAACCGTCTGGGCATCCATTGCTAAGAAAATAGGATTTAATATTTTGGAATTGTTTGCGGATCAATCAATAAGACTTGCAATTTTGATAGAAATATGGTTCGAGATCATAATATTTTCCACATAAACAAAACTGCTGCTGAGGATTGGTCATGGATTAAAAACAAAAGCTGCATTTAAAATTTAAAAAAATTTAGTTTACTACATGTAACTAACCGTTGGTAACGTTGGTAAGTCTTGTCACTTTCTTTGTTCAAGACACTTGAAAAGTTTACCACAATCCACATTCCAGATAGATCACACTGAAGGGTAACAACTCTCTGAAGTTTACCACTAACATTTAGGCCAAGTGAACCATACCCATCGTGTGCAAAATATGTTATGCGATCAAGAAACTGATATCCCTCAACTAAACGCATAGAATGGTTTCTATTGCCAGGATCAAAACAATGTAGCTTTTTACATACAGTAAAACTGGGGTCAAATGGGTGCCAATCACCTGAAAAACAAAAGGTTGAAGTAAGGCTTATTTTGAAATAGCATTTATACATGCAGCACACTTACTGTATGATAGTGAGATCAAAATTATTGAGCACTTAACACTTCGTTTGAACTGCTATATCTACTCAGCAAGGATTTTGCAACAGCAGCCACAGATCTCAAAGTATCTTGCGATTTTCAGCTACCTTGTATGGTTACTGATCAAAATGCAAAGATTTTGCAGAAGCTGCAAAAGTAACATTTTGTCTGAGCTAAAGCATGGATCAAACTTTTTTCTAAAAATGTGCTGAGTTTGGGGTAGAACAGTTTTGAAAATGTCACGGGTATTGTGCATTTATTACACAATATTGAAAACACTATAAGGGCTGTGCTGTCAATGGCACTTGTGAAAATTTGTTAACGTTTGTGAGGTTTTTGCAGTGCTATAATTTTGATGACACAATTTTGCAATAATTGTTGTGGCATTTTGTTATGAGGGATACGTTTTGATTCTTAGCTTTTGCACGAAACAAACAAATGGTTGAGTCACCTACCATTTTTCGCCACGGTATTGATTTCGACACCTCTTTGTCTCCGTTGGAACTTTTCACACAAAAACCCTCTGGTGATAGCATGTAACTTGCTAGGATGACAGTACCATAATCCACAAGTGAAAGAAATCACACGTGAATGGTTTGACTGTTGTTTTGTTGGTGCAATGCTCAATACAGAGTAAACGAACTTTTTTCATGCACTTGGAAAAAGTTTGTTTATACAAAATTGGCGACTGTGCCATTCATTTCAGCTAAGTAGTTTGCTGGCGCGATACAAGTAAGAAAAATGGCAGCACAAAAGCTAGGTATTTGAAAGAAGCACATATTGAACATCTTTTCTTGAAAGATTCTTTTAGCAGTGATTCTTTACCTAATAGTGCTGAGAGCAACACTGAAGCTAAATTTTGTCGCGTAGCTGCACAAAATTTCAATAGCAGTGAAGACATGGTACTTGATAAATGTTGCGACACAAGTTCTGCAATCATAAATAAAAATGGAAGACAATGGTCTCCACACACCATTGGTGATTGTGGATGTGAATGACAGTCTCAGATTTTCGAAACAACAGCATGGATGAAAAATATTGTAAAAAATGAAGTTTCTCAAGTCACCCTACAAGGCTTGGAAGCTATACGTTGATGAGTCAATTGTTTGCAAAGTGCAGAAGTATATATGATTGAAGGAAAAAAGTTAAACTCATGCTGGGAGCTCAGTGCAGACATGCTCGACGCTTTCATTGCATCACAATATGCCAAAAGAATTTCTGAAAAAGCTCACTTCGTAGATTTGTTGTGGAATGAAACTTAGTCACAACTTGCGGAGTACAAATTGATACCAAGAAATTCATGCATATTAGAGAGCTGTTTGAAAAGTTGGCTAAAGATTGTGCATGAAAACATACGACTTACAGCATGACAATCGAGCAATTGACGCCATGGAAAAACCAGTGCCCATGTATTGTCTATATGCCCAACAAATTTTGGGTTTTAGCTGAGGTTGAGCGCAAATATGCTGTTAACATTCTATCCTACTTAGCAGCACAAAAAAACATACAAGGCAAGTAGTTCTTTTAGCTCAATACAGGGTATGGATTTGATTGCAAAACTACAGAAAATTTCAACAAGCATTATGGGTACTGTCAGAGCAAACAGCAAAGGGATAGCAAAACTGACGTCAAGCAGCATATTTTGTTACAACTATGAACAGCACACGCGGTTTGTCACCATATCTTTTGGAACCTAAGGTGACCTTAACACCCTTCATTTTTCTCAAAAATTGGGATGTGCCTATTGCATGAAGCTGGTTGTGCTTTTTCACCTAGGATCAATTTTATGTGGTAAACGGAGCTATCTACTTAATTGCTAGTTATGATTTTTTTGTAAACAAACCACTGAGTTATGTAATGAACCAACAACATTGCAATGAGCAATGCACGTGGTTCCATGAGTAGCTAGCATATAGCTTAATGTTGAAGCAAAGATTGTATTACTTCGTGAGGCTGCTGCACACAGAGCTATAGGTATTACTTTGCAAGGCTCCTGACTACATTGACACACATAAATCAAACATGTGCCCATCTTTTAGTTTATTCTGTTTGTGTTTAGTGCAGCGGTTCCTAAACTTTCTCTGACCGTGTACCATTTGTGGGCTCTGCATTTTCACCGCGTACCACCTTGCAAACACTTTGTTTCAGGAAAACTCAATCTACCCAACATCACTCGATCAAAAGTTTGGCAAACCAGACTTGACACAAATGCAGGAATTTATTACAGGACTCGATCAGTGAAAACGAATGTATTCTTTTTGTGTAAAAGAACAGAAGGGTCTCACGTGCCACCTTGAAGGCCTTCAAGTACCACATTTTGGGAACCACTGGACTAGTGGATTATGCATATGTGACAGATTAAAGTCCAATTTATGTGGTCCACCATTTTGCATCCTATAATTGGGTGCGCCTTATGTGTGAAAAAGAACAGCTAGCATTAAAAAATGAAAAGTGCGCTTTATAATCTGGTGCACCTCATGGCCTGTAAATTATGATAAGTGGCAATGCAAAGAAAAGTGTAAGTTTGCTGACAAAGCTTAAAGATTCCCCATCCGTCAATTACAGTGGAAACTGCTTAGTAGAGCATCGGTTTATAGAGCAAACTGCTTCTTCGAGCAGTTTCGGCTGAAAAGAAAATGATCCCATCTTTTTCCTCTTACAAAATCTTGATTTATTAGAGCAGGCACATTGTTTATTAGAGCAGTTAGACGTGTAGCAGCACCATGGCTTGCACATGAGAAATCCATAAAATGCAGAAGTTGATGTGTAGAGTCAAGCAACGGAAAATGAAGGAAAACAATAAAAAGCAACCAGTTCTTTTGTGCGGAAAAGGGACAAGAGTGAACAGTGTCCACCACATCAGCTACTGTGCAATACATTATGGAAAAATACAGTAACTTTTCTTTTTACAATACTGCATACAGTGCTCACAATGAGAATAAAATACAGTACCCTGATATTCACGATACATATGAAATTGGCAAACAAAAAAATTGCATATAATCATAAAAAATATAACAATCTGAATTAAGATAAACGCAAGACATAGGATGTCTCATGGTAATAAATTTCTGCAAAACATTGAATAGTTTACCAGAAGATCCGCATTCAAAGCTGCCTTCTTTATCTCCAGAAGATGATAAAACGTAACCAGTGGGACAGGTTATGTTGTAAATGGTATTAACAGGGAAACTTGAAGCTGAAAGTAAAGCAAACACATTTATAGTACATGAACTGAAATCAGAACAAGTACTAAATCTAACAAAGACAAATTTTTTGCAAAAGCAACTTAAAATAGAGACAAAATTATTACTTAAAAAAATTATAGGGAATCATAATCATTAGTCAAAACGATTTTTCTTGCAAAAGATTTTTGATCAGATTCTATCTAGCTTTTGTGCAGCATCCGTGAATTTGGTGTTGTTTTTTTGTTTATTATATCATATTTTTGAAATGAAAGTGATACAGCACATAACATTGAGTACAAATAATTTTAAGACGATCGTTTGAACCCAAAAATAGAAAAAATGCAAAATATCAAAGAAAACATTTTCTTTCACTAGCTGCTACTCTGCACATGTGCAAAAATACTGTTCTGTTCAGTAGTACAGTCAAGAAATCTATTTAGAGCCAAGGGAAACTGCACACTTGCACAAGGAACTGCGAACCCAGTATGGTTTAACCTAAAAACCAGCAGTTTGCACATGTCTTTGCATGGCAACATCGATGGCACTGAAAGCGCTGGAGACCTTTTCAAACTATCAAAAGATTTGGCAAGTCTTAGAGTCTGCAATGAAAAAATGATTTCGGTGGTTCAGATTTTTTGTGAGTGACGTTATAAGTGGAGGACTTTTAGGCCACCTTGGCCCATTTCAACTGGCCCTGGGCCCAAATTGTTAGATGGTAGTATTTCGCTCAAGTTTTTGTTCGAAACTAGGCTAAAATCCGAGTCTTTTGATACTTTGTATAACTTACTGGGGTCTTGGGTTCAAATCCACCAAACAGACAATTAGTAATTTTGTGGTTTTCAGGCCATAACTTTTGAATCAGAAACGCTAGAAAGTCAATCAAGGTCTTAAAAGACTCAGACTCTAGCCTAGTTTCCAATGAAAACTGGAGAAAATACTTGTCTAGCAGTTGGGCCCTTAGTCAGGTAACTTGAGCCAAAATGGCCAAAAACCTAGTGTACCTCATTTATGACATCACTCACAAGGAACCCGAAAGCCAAAGTCAAAACAAAAACTTTTTCTCCATTGCAGAGTTGGAGACTTGCCAAGTTTTTTGAGGGTTTGAACAGCTCTAGTGCAATCGGCTGAGGGGTTATGTGGTTAGTAAGACAACCGAAACATGCTTGATTTGAGTATGATTTCCAGCCACAATATATTTGAATGCTGGCAGCCAAGGTGTTAGGATAAAAGCTGAAATATTTTTGCAAAATCAAAAATCTAAACAACCATATCAATTTTAAAATGTTTCTCATCTTATGTGCAACACTGACACACCTGAATCCCAATTTCACAAGCTCTTCTCAAACCATGCTGATGGTAAAGCTAAAATGTTTGCATGCAAAAATAATGCATGAAAATGATTATTCAGCCTATGCAACAATGGTGATGCTAAGTGAAGCTGGAAACTGCAGACTTATTTCACTCACAACAACTATCTTGAAAGATTTTGAACACAGTATTTTATATTTCATTTCAATGTTTGTTGCCACCACGGACAACCACACTGGCACGAAGCCAAACATCTTGCAAATAATTTTTATGGTTATACTGCAGCAGTGTATTGTTTTTTTGCGACAAAATAATGGTTCAAACAACACACCACATCATACAGCACTGCATAGAGGAAACCACATCTGTTTAATGAATAAGTATACAAGTACAAGCAGTCTTTATGATGAACTGCATAATAAAATTTATTTGGTATGAAGCTACATGAACTAGTAAAATTTATGTGTAGCAGTATGTCGCATGCTAGGCAGTTTGTTCCTTGCAAATACAATGACATGAATAATCTGACAATCATGTATATAATGTGTTGCAAATATGATGCAGAAACTATCAGATTTTTAAAAGCAAAGTCCTATACAACATGGAACTGCTGAACATGAAATTATCATAAACTGTGACAAGATAGTCAATGTTTTATTGTCCACCATTAAATTTCAATTACCTGCCACAATAGTTGTTTTCCTGAATGATGCAAGTTTCAAGACACATATCTAGGTGCATGACTTCATGCCTCACTGAAATATGGTGATGAAATGCAGAGGCAAGTGACTTAACTTAATTTTTGTGCAGTGCAAGTAAGCTCAGAAGCACCTTTGTTCAGTGCTGTATCGCATTTAAAACAAAAACTACAGATTATATCTGCACTGCAGGCTAATGTATGCCTGGAGATAATGGTGCAAGTGTAACACAGTCCAGCATTAAATACATTTGTTTTGCCTACAACTTTGCCTATTGAAGTTGGGATTACATTTCCGGGGATGTGAGTGATTATTATTCACCCATATCGAGTGAACTACTATCTCAGGATATTTGATGCATTGATCAGAAATGTGTGCATTCATGTCCAATGCTTTTTGCAAATCTCATATTTTCTCACTCTATGTAATGCTTCTGCATGAAGAGCAAATGCAGCAGTTACTGGTGGTTTACTTCAATGTTCTTTCAATTTCAGTATTGAGTGTGTGTAGGAAATGAAACCTACCATGTGATGCATTGTAAGCATTTTATATCCTTGTGTTTTTCTATCTACTGTGATATGGACCTTATGTCAAACATCAACATTAAAAAATTAGTGTTCAAAATATTCCATTATTAGTTGGAGAAGAGTCGCTGGTGTATCTCATCTCTTTTCTGAAGGAAAAGATTAACTGATTTATGTGGGTCATTTGAATAGACAATTTCATTTTTTTATTGGTAGAGGATGTTTGTCTGCTTGGTCTTCTAATGTAATGCATGAAATATACAGTGTCAAGACGAACTAAAACACCTGAATTACACAATTTAGTTTAAAACTAAAATTGACTTTCTAGGGTTCAGAAGTTATGGTCTAAAAACAACAAATTAATTAATCCCTTACTAAGATAACCAATTTCTTCTTTTAGATCATAGTTTCTGGACTAGAAATGCTAGAAAGTCAATCAGGGAGTCCAAAGATTGATTCTAGCCTAGTTTCCAATAAAAACATGAGCAAAGTACATCCTTCATGTGGTTGGGTCCTAGTCCAGGTAACATGAGCCAAAATGGCCAAAAACATGTCTCACTTGCGATGTAACTCACGAAAAAAATGAAACCCAAAACCAACATTTTTTTCATTGCCGAGTTGAGGACTTGCTGAGACTTTTTGAACAGGTCTATTGTACAATTGACAGATGAGCTATGGAGTTGCTAAGTGGCACAAAAATAGAAGCTAATGTGGGAGTTTTAGGTATGATATATTTGTACACCAGCAGCAACTGTTTTCATCACATGAACCAATCAAAAGCATACAAAAAATTTATGATTTAAATTGTTGGAGATGGTTGGCAAACACAATAGGACACTATGTCTGATACGATTTTGAACTGATGTCATAAATCTGTAAAAACAAAACTAAATCACAACATAGAAAATTACCATATTTATTCGAGTATAACACACAAAATTGTATACCAAAAACACCAATGCAAAGTTTGGTGCGCATTATAAACGAGGTCTTAGATTTTTATGCCTTTACACCAGAGGGCACACGAGTTCAGGTGCACATAATAAACAAGTCATATGCAAGAGAATGCGCAAGTACGGTATATTTCAAATAGCTTGTTTCAGCATAGCGCAGGAGTGCAAATATCCGGTCGCACTGCGCAATAAAAAATTTGGTCAAAAAAAAGAACTTTATGCCTTGGTTACAAAATGGCAGCACACCTAATTTTCACTTCTGCTGTATCTGTGTTGCACAACGTTGGGTAGCTTCGGCAAGTGGCTGCGCTTTTCTGGAATTTGATGAGTCGTTGCACGATGCATGACCTGGATATAGAATGCGGCCCTAGTTCTTTTCACATACCAGAGCTTCCATCAAATGTGTCAGCACTTCCTGAAACTGGCGTGTTAACCTTTTACCGCGTGATTATCTGTGGATACAATGCGCTGTGGACAGACTTCCCTGTTTGCAGTTTCAACGTTACTTAGGCTCTATCATCCAATAATACAAAATGTTGCAACATAAATGACAAAATCGACGTTGCAACACAAATGTTGTGTTCAGTTTGAGCATTGCCTGTTTCAATTCAGTGTTTTCACTGGTAACATTTTTATTTGGATACCCCTTGGTCTGAGCTGAGAAAAAGTGAAAAAAAAGATTATACCAATTTTCAATCAAAAAATTAAGGGTGCGCGTTATACTTGAATAAATGCAGTATGTTAATTACAAGTCTGTGTTTCAATTGCCTTTTCTGTATTGTAATAATTTAAAGACACACAAAGCTAGTGATTATTTGTGAAGTTAAAACAACATAAATGCAAGACCTAACTGTTTCAGCATGAACTGCCAATGCATTTTGCAGACATACCTACACTCTCAGAATAAGTTGTCTCGATCAAAGCCATGGGAATAAAAGGTGGAGCAAAACATTCAATAGGCTGGCAAGACACGAAGTGATCTCCAGGTAACAACTCCCAGCTACCATCATGCAAGCAAGTTGTTATCCATACCATTTGTCCAGGAAGAATACTACAAAAACAGAGAAAATTAAATATGCAGATCATGCCAAAAGAGGCACCTAGAAATAACTAAATAGACAATTTCAAACGTTCAGCACAACAACACTTGGTAACAGCAACAATAGAAAGTATAACGCAATGTATTTCAACGTCATATAATATTACAAATAGCAACATCTTTGGTGCTGGCGTACATTTTTTCAAGAAAATTGATGTATTTCATTGCCTTTTGTTATTTTAGGCAGTAGGTTGGTGCTCTGATTATTACTTCCAAGTGGTACACTAGGAGCAATTTTTGGTTTAAGCGTTTTTTGAATATAGTTGATGATGTTGCTATGTGGTAACATGAAATGATGTCCATGTTTTCTATAATGTTGGTGCAGTTTGACTTGAAATTTATGAATTCACTTTGTATTTCTCACATTTGTAATGTTTTTTCCTTTTGAGGCTTCTGTCCTGTTACAGTGGCAGGGTTGCAAACATAGTTGCTTGCTGCATCACTTTGTAAACACACTTGTTTGTTTGCTCGTTGATGTCATGAATTGCATTAAATAATCCCATTATGTCAGTGGCGCATCTAGCCTGACAAAAGGGGGTCTGTTATGGAAGGACCAGACCAGAATAAAATCAGATTTTCTACAGGTTTCCTACGATCCAATGAAACTTGACTAGTAGCCTAGCACAATTACCTATTTACAGTAAAGTACCGTAACTGTGATAGAGCTTGACCGACAAGACTTATTTGGGCCGATATGTAGGCCACAAAAACGAGAGGAAAAATTACACAAGTTCAAATGTAAGAGCCGATTGCCTGGTTAGGAACATATTACAAATGAGCAATAAAATATACAAATGACGCAAGCATGAAAGCAAAGAGCAATTACAAAGATGACATTACACAATGCGGGACTAATTCCAACAGTGATGAAACCAATACTTTACTGCAATGAAGAACTGTACAGCATCAAATTCTGCACAAACCTAGGTCAATAGCACAGTCAAACACCACAGTGACAGCACATACCCTGATCTGTTCCCAGACAGTCAACTGCAATAACCTGTGAGCAAATGTTAGGTCATTGTGCAGTTTGTTGGAACAATTGCACAGTTGCCTGAATATTATGCACCACTTGATGCACTATAGTTGGAGGTGCCACCACACAGAACAGGACAAAAAAATTGTGATAATCAATCACAGACAAAGTACCAACATGGGCTTCTGAACACTATGCACTGAAAAATGGCGTAGAGGCTTTTATGAGCAAATGTTCCCACTTATACATCGCCATGCCGATACATTGGTGGAGCTTCATGTACTGGTAGCATTGTCGTAGCACACAACAAAATATTTCCAGGTGATCACATGTTTTTGTCAAAGCGTGTTTATTACATCACAATCGCTTTTTGTTCCTGCAAATGGTTTGCTGAAAGGATACGTCGCAAAATCATGAAATGTCAGCCGTACTGCAACGAGAACTCTTTATCCAAACGTACACACACAAATGAAATTTATGCTGACGATCAGCTGCATAACTGCACCTCTCAAGTGCTTTCTATCAAGATTCAGATCATTAAGAATATACTTGCGAAACCACTGCAGAGAAGAAGGTTTGAGCATAATTGCTCTAGTGAGTTTTCATCGTGGTGTAGATGTGAATTATGAGAAATTAGAAGACTTCTTGCACAGCAAACATAGTCACCAACTGTTCATAACATTGGAGTCTTTTTGAAATACAATGCTTGAATGGTATTTTGTTCAGATAACTGCGACAACAATAACTGAAGCTAGCTTAAAATAACGCAGGCTCTGCAGAGAGGACCCTGCATTACTTGGCATGACATTGAAGTAGGCCTAAACCTTATTTATCCAATCATAACTTAAGAGGTGTTAACAGCAGATAGGTATGAGGCCCTAATTGCAAAAACAAATAATTGGGATTGGATACTGGGTCCTCTTGCTATGAAGTTACATATTTCAAAACAGTTCTCCTTGTGTCTGGAGGTGTACATGCTTCTAACAATGTTGCTTGCATTGGAGCTGGCAGAGTAGGATGTTCTGAAACATGTGCATTTGATGCAATATCAATTTGTATTGTTTCTTAACATTCCTATGGATGCGGTTGCTTCGTAATAATGCGATGTAACTTCAACTTGTTTGAAACCCACCGGCATTAGAGAACCCCAGTGGCAGCTAGTCTTCCCTCTAAGAAAATTTTACATAGAGCACATGTTTTTTTATTGAGCATGCAATTGTACAACCAATGAAATGTTTCAAGTGTCATACAACCAATGAAATGTTTCAAGTGTTACAAAGGGCTTATATATGAGATCAAATTTGGAATGTTGCAACTGGGTTAGAATGAGATTACACTGTCAAATGGACTAGTGCAGGGGTCTCCAAACTACGGCCTAAGGACCAAATCCAGCCCGTGAAACCATTTTATCTGGCCTGTGAAGATATTTTATCAGTAATGAAAAAATAGTATATTTACGAAAGACTTTGCTGGTTTGGTAGATTGTAACATATCTTGAAAAAAACATTACTTACTGTAAGATGTCCGTCCCTTGGACTTTTGTGTAATAGCTTATGCAGTCCTCGGATGAAAAAGCTTGGAGATCCCTGGTCTAGTGGTACTGCACAATTGCACCCCTAAAAGGAACACTGGTGGCAGCATTTGACATTAGATCGGCATGAATGGTGCATACCTACAGTACTAAGGGGTCTGTCACAACATCCGAACAGACCCCCTGGATGCATCCCTGAATTTGTTTGGTTACTTGTGGTTGATGACGACATAATAAAATTATAGAATTTGAAAAAAATACAAGTATTTTTTCTTCAACATTAATTTCTTATAAAACGACTGTGGAAAAATAGAGCAATTTTAATAGAAATAAATTTTGAAACAAAACTTTCTTACAAATACTTTTCTTAAAAATACTTCACTGAACTAGATTGTAGCTTTGCAGAATATAATTGTTTGACTGATGACCTAAGTACATCAGGTTTATACAGGTCACTTTATAAATATTAACTTTGGATGATGTAGTGACATGAACCTTAGTCACAATCGCTTACTCTTCTCAGCATAAAATCTCACCTGAAATTTTTAACACCTTTGGAGCTGGCCGAGTCATGCTAAAAGGTATAATTCGCCCATATTGGCCATGTCTTTGCAACTCCGTAACTTGTTAGTCGATTGTGCTGGAGAGCTGTTTAAACCCTCAAAAGACTCGAGTCTTCAGATTTACAATGAAAAAAATTAATTGGTTTTGAGTTTTTTGTGGGTGACGTCAGAAGTGGGGTGGGTTATTGGCCATTTTGGCTCAGGTCACCTGACCCTGGACACAACCGCTAGATGGAAGTATTTTGCTCATTATGTTATTGGAAACTAGGCTAAAATCCAAGTCTTTTGTTTTGAGCCTTTGATCGAGTTTCTAGCATTTCTGGTTCAAAAGTTATGACCAAAAAAACATAATGGCCATTTTACCAACAATGTATATTTTTGCAAAGACTCTTGAACCAGAGGTGGCTGACTTGGCGAGCTCTGGATACTTTTATTCAATATGTAAATAACATGAACAGTTTCTTTAGTCTTGTGATCTTCAGCCTTCACATCCACCTAATAACATACAACATTTCATTTGTGTGCTTAACGCGTATCCCACCCCTGCCTGGACAGACATTGTTACATCAACACTGCAAAAAATTAATTTCAATCCACCACCAAGCTTCCTCCTGCTATGGCCATAACACAGAAGATGTTCATTGTTGATGTGTGCAATGACCAATGCAGAATGGTATTGCTTGCTTTTGCACAGTGAATGTTAGCACCTGCCCACGTTTCACAGTTGGATGGCATTGCTGCAATTGATTTTTGCATGAGAGGCCTTGTATTGTGTCTACTACATCAGTGCTCTTCAACAGGGGTTCCGCAAAACATGCAGTGGGGTTCCCTGAGTTTTAAGGGTTCCGTGAGGGTTCCTCATTTTTTAGGGGAATTGATTTCTTGCTTCGGTGTGTTGATGTGTCATTATGTAATTTTCAGATCACCGCGCTGCATCCAGACTCCAAGCAGACCAGTTACTTGTACAGGAGGTTGATTGCAGATAGTGGCACAAGAAACATTCAGAGTTTTTGTGTCACTTGTTCACTGTGCAATTAAGAAGAACGTTATTGTTGCATTATAGTTATACGATGTTGCCCATGCACAGTTTACAGCACTGCACATCGCAGTAGTTTGGAGTAGACAACGGACTAGAACTGCTGTTCAGCCTTTGTGGGCATGAAGTAACAACAGTGTGAAACCAAACCTATTACTATTTAGTCAATCCAGATTAAATACAATAGCACAAATTCTTATTTGAAGCGAAATAATACCAACTGGAGGTATGGACTGTAATGAGCAATGTAGTTCGAATGCAAAAGAGGCACCTGATCCAAATCACGTATTTGAGATACGGGTCATTTCTGCCCAATTCTTAACTGCACATGATACATTCCAGAAATGCAAGAACAACTGAGTCATTAAATTTCTTGCTTTTTAACTTCTGCAATAACTATTTACTTGTTGAAGTATCTAATAAAGAAATATTTGAGTTTCTTGCAGGTAGCCTAACTCAGGTTTTTAAATTTTTTTTAATGGGTGTTCCATGACAAACGCGAAAGTATATCAGAGGTTCCACGATGACAAACAGGCTGAAGAGCACTGCACTACATGAGCAAGCATGCAGTAATCACTATATCTGAATTACAGATGCTGTAAATCACTTTTTTTGATGGGGCATTACAGACATTAATTCGAAACTTAAGTGCATGCCTCATATTTCCCAGCCCAGTCCCATCCACCTTTGTAAGATCAACAATGAAATAAAGTCTTCATCTTGAAAAATAAGACATCAAAAGAATGGGCATCAGCAAATAAACATTGATATGGTTCATCTAGCAAAATTTGCAGCACCTGTTTTTCTTAGGCCAATCTACACTGAGGACATGCCAGTAGTTGTCAGGCACAATCCTGTTTTTCTGTTTATGTTTTATTGATTGCACTAGGCCATGCATGGCTCGGCGCAGTAACTCCTGTATGCAATAAAAGAAACAAAGGATTGTGCCTGGCAACTTTTGGCTCATCCTCAGTGTAGATTGGCCTTCAGAATACAACATGCAACCACAGCACTGATTTTCATTATTCAATTTTCGCAAAGGAAACTACAAAAATCATATCTATAACCAAATGAAATTATTGCATAAGATCACCAATTACCTCTGACCAACAGCATCTAAAAGAACGAAATAGTTTCCAGGACCACACTGATATTCAACTTGATCTCCATAAACATATGGTGGACCATTTCTGATGTCGGCAGACCTTATAGCCCCTTGTATATTCCCAGGATCATTGCACTGGACAGAAACACATGAAATGGCAGATGAAGAAGGCTCCCAATAACCCAAATATGTGCAAACCAAAGTTAATGACTGTTTGAATTCTTTCAATCCAAGGTGCTTTATTTTGTAACCAAGATCGCAGCTATATGTAGCAGTTGAATGGTACTCCAATCCATTTAATGTGAGGGTTGAATGTGAAATAATGCCTGAAAAAAAGCAAAATACAAACAATGTCAGTAAACCTCGGTTATTCCAGGTCTTCATTTGGATGACATTGGAGGTGCACATGATTAGTAGTGCTTTTCTTAACACCAGGTCTGCAGGAAGTATGGAAACCACGAAGGAGCTTCCCAGGAAACTGCACATACTTGCGGGAAGTTAATCAGCTGCAAGTCAAGCAAAATCAAATAATATGCCAAGAATCGCAAGAAAACCACAAAACGGTCTGATGAATTTCCTTGCTCAGTCACAGTGGTCCGATACCTAGCCTTGTGACGCAACAGTTACCTCTACCTAACAATGGAGGTCTCATGCAGTAGCTCGTCGTGTGGAGGGTTGCCAATTTGGCATTTTTCAAGCCAAATTTGAAATTCAGGATTTTTTTGATGCACTTGTTTTCTTTTTGAAAATCAAAAACATGAGTCAAAATCTGGCTTATCTTTTATATTTTTTGACAGTTAGAAAAGCTTGACTTTGGCAAAACATTGTCTCAGCTGCAAATTCATTACAAATCTCTCCTGACAGGAGTCTATGACCATGCAGGGTGCAAAGAATATTGCAAAGATTTTACTGCTGTGCTAAAAATTTGATATATTTAATAAGAAACAACTGTATGACACAGTATATTTACGGGGAAAGAAAATGCTTCTAAGAATTAGAATTGCTTTTTATCGATGTTTCTCACGAGTTTTAATATATATTTTCATTTGGTTATGTATGTTATATGTGAAACCTACATATCATAGGACTGCTATCTCAATTATTTTGGCTTTTTTTGAGACAAGGTCTGTTTTTTTGGTGAACCTGATCGCTTGTCGTAGCCTCGTAATGGCGACGGAAAGCTGTTAATTTTGATATTTCTGCTATGATGGCAGATGTAGTCAGAGGACTACATCCTAAAAATTGAGGGGCCAAACTGTTAGCACTATTTTGTTTGGGATACTGCCTTTCAAAGCACAAAACAACTATATGTTCTAAAGTTAGGGGGGAGAATGGCCCCATAGGCCCCCCGTGGCTACGCCTATGCCATAAAACCTCTCATATGTTCGTTCAGCAATAAAACCTCTTCATTCAGCAATAAAACAAAACGTGTGAATTGACTTGTGCTAAAATTTTTTTGGTGCCACTCTCTCGCAAAATCATAAATCTGGATTTGGCTCTCTTCAGCGAAAAGCTTGAGCACCACTGGCATACACTGTGCAGGACCCGCAGGCATGCCGTGATTACGCAACTAGAGAGTTGGAATTGCTCAACACTGCTGTGCGAGTTACGTACAATCTTGCTGTAACACATGCGTTAGAGATTATTAACATTTATTATCCATAGGATATATTCAGTTTTGTGTCCAGAAGTCTCTCAATGCTCTGTAGTTTTTAGCTTGTTTTCATCCAACAGCCATATACAAAATTGAACAACTCAAAAAGTACTTGCCCGATTCACCTCAAATTTTTAGTTAAGAGGCATTCTCACGCGAAGAACATTCATCTAAATTTGGTTGCAAAAAACCAAGCATGTTAAAAGTAATTGCGCCCTACTAACAACTACTGAACCCAAATTAGCGCGTTGCCAGCAACACACACAAACAATTCTTCTATTCCTCGGGAACAGAGTCCGGTTGCTCGATTCAACAAATATTAACTCGCAAAGTTCTTGATGTACTGGATTAAAATTTTCAGACAAAATTCAAAACAATTAAAAAATAATTCTTGTAAATTTTGGTTGCAAAAACTTTAGTTTCAAAAAACTTATGGTGCTTCACAGAACAACTGCTCAACCCTACTGAATAAGATAAATTTTGTAGCCTACGCGCATCTGCAGTTACGAAACGAAAGTACAGTAGAATTTGCCTAATTCGTCACCACAAGGGGTTTAGAAAAAAGTGACGAATTAGGCAAACAGGTGAAAACTATCATAGAAGCTTCTATACTTTATCATAGTAACTCGTATACATACATGGTGCTCTTATTGCAGTAAAGTACAAGTTTATGACGTTACGGTTGAATACAACAATTAATTCCTTTCCTCAATCTGGACTTCTCCATTTAATCAAACACTTCCAAATCTTTAATAAACTTTTCTGTGTTCTCTCAATGGGGAGTCGGGTCGCGCTTCACACCTTGTGTATAAATTCAATAAACAACATGCGAGGTGCAACATTTCTCAGATAAAGATCCTTATCACGTTGAGAGCCGGCCTACGATATATTTGTACTTCGATTTCGGCCTAAAAAACAGCAGTTTTCGGTTGCCTTGCCAACGCCCTAGCTCCTCCACCGATTGTGCTAGAGAGCTGTTCAAGGGCTCAAACGGATCAGCCAGTCTAGTAGAATGCACTTGAAAAAAAAATTTTTGGTTGGGGGGTGCAGATTTTTTGTGACTGACGTCATAAGTTAAGTAGTTTTAGGGTCATTTTGGCTCATGTTGCCTGGCCTAGGGCCCAACCACTAGGCCAAAGTGTTTCGCTGAAGTTTTCATTGGAAACT
>Ga0210059_1000468_pt1 | contig 51295 bp, 33 predicted proteins | sample Ectturendosymbi2_FD_188042 | JGI IMG/M metagenome (GOLD analysis project Ga0210059, IMG submission 188042) | Ecteinascidia turbinata endosymbiont from Florida, USA - Sample 2 (SPAdes) (version 2) | ecosystem: Host-associated > Tunicates > Ascidians > Unclassified | place: Key West, Florida...
CACTCGACATTCCGACACAAATGCAGTGGTACCATTTTGTGCACTCTCCATCACACTGCAGGGCCTCCTGTTTTTTGGAGACAGTGTCCTGACGCCCTCCACATTTATTCATCCTGGATGCCCCAGCGGCCTTTCAGACAAGTAGCTTTAGCTAAAATCTACATTATAATAAGTCTACAATATTTCTGAAACTTATTCAAATAGAATATGCTAAGGCTAACCTAACCCTAACCTAACCATGATAAGGTAATGCTAAACTAACCCTAACCTAATGATTGCTAATCCTAACCTAATGCTAACCCGTAAAGGTAACACGTAAGCTTGAAAAAAGTAAAGAAAAAAAACTAAGTCGGCAAGGTGAGAGTCCAACCGAAAACCATTGGCATATCAGCCGTAATGCATAACCGCTACACTATGAGACCCATACCGTTTGAATGACAAACTGACCCTTTTATATGAATTGTGTCAGGCATATCTGTAGTCACTTCCAATTGTTAATTGTAAACTGCAAAGCAGCTACTGGCTGTGCATCAATAATGAGGTGGATTACAGAAGATGTGAAAATGCATTGGCAGGTGTTGGAAGACTGAATTTTCCAGTGGTTAATAAATCTCAAATCTGTCACTGCTTAAGAAAAGTTAGGAAAGCAGAAATTGAGCTTGCAGCTTCTCTGTCATGATGGCACTGCCCAACAAAAACTGTAAATCATCTAAGTGAAGTCATGGAAAAGCATGGAAAATCAGCATTAAAGTTTAAATTCTTGTTACAGATAAGTTTGGTACATATTTTTTGGTACTACAGTATTTGTATTTTTAGACTAGATTTGGTATGTTCGTTGCAAGAAGAGTTGGCAACACTGACAGAGTCTTAAGAATCTTGTTTGTTTGCAGAGCGGAGGTGGATATTAATATTTTAATTTTTTTGCAAAGTTCTGATTCATTATTGCTTTAAAATTTTTCTTGGGCTTTTTTACGCTAACCTGAAAGTAGCCTAATGCTAACCCCTAAACCGAACCCCTAAACCAAAAGTTTGGAAAGTTTTGAAAAAAGTGAAGAAAAACTACTCCCACAAAGTCAAACATGCAAGCAATAAACTATTAGGAAAATGTAAAGCACCAAGATGGTAGGTAGGCTTGTCAGAAACATAGTAAACGTAAAACAAAGGTAAACCCTAAACCTAACCGTAACTGTAACGCTAACCCTTAGAAACTTATGAAAAAGGAAGTGGCTATGGAACTGTCACACATGATGTGTTTTGAACAAAACGCTAAGTTTTTTACTCAAGCAACACCTTTCATGGTAGTGTAGTGGTATCGTTTACATTTGCTGTGCCAATTGTTTTCGGTTCAGCTCTCACCTTGGTGACTTTTGTTTTGGTAATAGTAGTTGCACGTTTCAATTCATGGGACCACTTTTTGTTTAGGAAGTGGCTATGGAAACACCCCCATGGATCTAGTTATTTCAAAGCTTACTCGACCGCACTGCCTCGCATGACGCAGTTCGAATAAAGTGGTCAGTTTGTCACTCAAGCGTTGTTGTCCTGCTAGGGTAGCAGATGCTGTTTTTTTCAGTCATAGGTTAGCCAACTGCTTTTTTTCTATTTTCAATAGTTTCCTACTTTTAGGTTTAGGTGTTCGGGTTAGGTTTTAGGTTTACCTTTTATGTTTAGTATGTATTTACCAAGCCTACTATACTCTCATTCATTGTCCATTGCTGTCACGTTACAGGTGGCAGTTGCATAAGGTTTCAAATATGAAGAACCACAGACTGTTCTGTAGCCACTGCCTTTGAAAAAAGTAAAGAAGAACTGGTCCCATGAATTGAAACATGTAAGCAGTACTACCAAAGCGAAAGTTACCAAGGTGAGAGCTGAACCGAAAACCATTGGCACAGCAGATGTAAATATATCCACTGCGCTACCATGACAGTGCCACTTGAGTGACAAACTCAGGGTTTTATTCGAACCACGTCATGTGAAGCAGTTCGATAGCCACTTTCTAAAGAAAACTGGTCCCATGAATTGAAACGTGCAACCACTATTACCAAAACGAGAGTCGCCAAGGTGAGAGCCAAATCAAAAACCATTGGCATCGCAGATGTAAACATTTCTGCTCTACTATGATGGTGCCACTTGAGTGGCAACCTCAATGTTTTATTCAAACCTCATGATGCGAGGCGGTTCTGTACTTCCGAATGAAAAACTGCTATGAGTTCACTGTGTTAACTATGGTACTCTGATTCAACCACATGGTGCTTATAGAATTTTTGTAGTATGGGGATCACAACCATGGAGCATAGAGAGAAATGGTGTTTTTTTTACCATAAATATTAGGTATAATGCAAAAATAGCTATCTTTTACTACTGAAGGGTCTGTCTTTACAACCTTGAAGTCCCACATGTTATGCCCCTAATCATGGTTGATGTAGCATCTTAGAATAGGATATATTTTGGCTCCTTTGTTATTGAAATCAAGTTTTGTATCCTTCATACCAGATGCTATACTTTGACACTCCCCAATCACTGAACATGGAGCTGGTGTTCCCCTTTGCCTATTCATTGCCAAAGCACTGCCACAACCTATTTAAAATTCTAGCTGGAGAACACAACTGCATGAAGTAGGGCAGATTTAATTACCTGATGCAAAAAATGTGGTAATGTTGCACAGCAATACTCAAAAGTAAGATTCTTGCACAGTGCCTAAGTGACCAAACAACATTCCATTTGTCCCACCATAAGTGATAGTCTGAACAGAGATCGATCAATATGGCTTTTTTGTGGCTGATACCGATATATTGGCCATTCACAGGCCTGTACCGATATTTCCAAAATTTTTTATCTTGATTTCTGCTTGATTATCAACAATATTATGTATTGTATGCCTTACCTTTTCTTCAAAAACATCAAAAATCAGGATTTATGAGTTAAAATTTTCAAATTCTAGCAATTTCAATATCTTGCTATGATTTCTAATTAATCTGATTAATGATGGTGCTGTTGTTTTGGCTGCGACCACCGACACATGCTCCATGGTTTATCTTGTTTGCTTGTTTATCAAACCATATCTGCTAGCTTTGCTGCAAGATAACTGTCTTGACTTTCGTTGTTGTGCTTTCTTGAGCAAGTTGTCAGGATGCGTGAGGAATATAACAGCGTTTTGCCAACACCTACTGAGGCCAATAAAATCGGCCATTTTGGCTGATACCGATATATCGGCAAAACCCAAATATCGGATGATTACATCGGCCAAGCCAATATATTGGCCTATCTCTACTTCTGAACATAAGCTGCTGAACAGGAAATTGTTTTAAATTGCAAAAATTAATGGTAGTTTTCCTAAAAAAGAGTATAAAAATTGGAGCTCCAAATGTCTGTCTAAATTAGTGTATGTGTGTTTGCTGAGCAACTCAAATATGATATTCTTGTGGTGCTGCGTGTCTTGTAAAAGGATGAAAACAACACTCTGAGATGATATTCTATTGTGCTGTAAATCAACTAAAAGGCACATTCAATTTGCTCAACTGCAGTGAAAGGATTTTGCTTTGTTTGTACTGCATGCCAATGGGTTCATGACAACTTTGGAAGTTAACTGCCTATATACTGTTAACTGCCTACATACATAGCCATGAAAACCTAATATAACCAAGCATGACCCATTGCAGTCACTTACCATTTGCTTCTAGTGCACATGTTGGTGCAAGTGATTGTTTGTCAGTGTGTACTTTGCCTCTTTTGCTGAGATGTCATGGTAAACTAAAAAAACAATGATATATATGCAATAATCATAATGGAATGAAACATGTAAGTTAGGATTAATATGGTGGAGGTGACATTTTGGTAATCTGTTGCAGACAAATGTATGGCTTTATCTTTTTGATTTTTTTATTATATTTTTTAAAAAGTTGATACAGACCCACTTTGCATTGATTTGCCTTAGTCATAGGCAGCATCAGAAATCGGGGCAGTCACAAAAATTTTTAAAGGCAAACATTTTCTTCCTAATTCTAACAAATTTTTCCTGGACACCAGAGGCTCTCAAACTTTTTGTCGCTGTGGACCTTTTTCATTGTAACCAAAACCACTGCAGCCCCCTTTGCTTCGTCAGTGTTTTTTTATTATTAAGAAATCAGATTTGGTCGCTTCTTAGTGAGCACCTCAACCACTCCAGTAAGAAGCAAATGTCAGGCTTAGGCCTCCCAACACCACTAATTGGCATCACCAAAATCAAATGAAAAGAGTCAGTCGACTTGTAACATGAACATGTCAGGCTACAGTTGTGATGCAATAAGTTGAATAATGACCTAAATGGGCAAATAAAATTAAAAACAAGGAGATGTCATGATTGGATTGTTTTGTGGCCTCCCTAAAACATATTCATGGATCGCAAAGGTGTTAACAGATCCCATGTTAGAAACTCTTGCTGTACATTGCATGCAAGACATTGTTTTGGTGCATGGAAAAAACAAATATGTGAAACAATCCTAGATAATGGAACTTTTGTCCAGTGCACAGATAACCAACTTTACATGCAGAGTCAGCTGTGATGATAAAAAGCTCTATATTTTGATGAAAGCAGCATGTGGTGAATATAATGTAAAGATCTAGTGCTGCATCAAGATCAAAATCTGTAGTAGAAATTTAGCCTTACATCAGGATCAGTTGATGAGAATTTTGTCTAACTACGAAGTTTTTATTTTCAAATGTGCAATAATTCACACAAGCATAGTATTATAACACATTTCATTGTAAGTTGCAATTCATATTTTGAAAACCCAGATTAAGACCAAACTGCAGATTTATCCTTTTGTGTCCAGATATATACACAGTGTGACGTACTGTACTTTAAAAGCATTGCTTTTGTCAATGGAAATGGCAAATGGAAAAGGCGCTGAAATACGTCCAGATGTGTCTCGCTATCCATCATGCATTGTGTGGACACCAATACCATTGCTAACGTAAGTCAGGTATACATTACTTATCTAATCAGTGTTTTGCAATGATTTACAACCATTGCATATGCATCAATTTTTCCAGGTGCAGTCTACTCTATGAAATTGTTATCACATAACTGCATGGCTGGTTCTTGTTTTTCAGTCACTTATTTTGATTTGACTGAAAAAATTGAGTCAATTCAATCATAATATTTGAAAAGGTAGGCTTGGAATACTGTTATGGCAAGTTTTAATACTGTTAGGGACAAGTGATGGAAATGTCTCAGCAAAAAAGGAAAACCCAGCTGCACAGTCAAATGTTCTGCTATTTTCAATTATAAATAGATGACACCTGATCAGTGGTGTAGCCAGTCCAAAAATTTTGGGGGGCCAAAATGTTTTATTTAGAGGGAATAACACTATTTTGTTTGGAAAAACGCCTCTCAAAGCACAAAATTACTATATTTTCCAAAAATTTGGGAAGGGGCATGACCCCTTTGTCCCCCCCTGGCTACGCCTCTGCACCTGATGCTAAAATGTTGAACTATGAAACTAATCGAAGATAACAGTTTTACTCAAAAGCCTGAGAACAACGCTCGCACTTGTACTTAATCCACACGCAACTTGCAAGAGACCATTGCCATACAGTTGCAAATCCTGCCAGGCTCCCTCTGATTTGAATGGTGATGCTTAAACTCTGGCCTTGTAAAGCCAAAAACGACAGCAACTGAGGGCGGACATGGGGTAATCGTCAATGGTAATCGATTACTGTTTTTTGAGTAATCGTAATCGATTGAACTGACCAAAAATGAAATGTAATCGTAATCGATGACATTGCCAATTCAATCGTAATCGACAATTACTTTTGCGATATTGCCAATTCAATCGTAATCGACGATTACTTTCGCGATTAAACTCGGAAATCTTCACCCTACATCACTGTGCGATGAACCGCGGTTGTGGTGGCTGGATTTGCTCCTTCATCATTGTTTGTTGAGGTTATGTTTCAGGGGAGGTTATGTACCCGTCTATGTGGTTTAAATCCAGACAGCCCAGGGGCAAACACATCATTTCTACTTAATAATTCTCCCTTTGTTCCAGCTGCCTTCCTGTTGGCCGCCAGAAATAACGTAGTGTGTCTGGTCTAGTGAGACGTAGCAACAAAAATAGGAGCTCTTCTTAAAAACTGGTTTGCGCTTCGACAACAGAATAACGGGACATTACGAGGAGAGGTGTTCGTTTCATTTAGGCTATATATATTCCGAGTGAGCTTATGATTGTAAGTTCTGGAGTAGGCTATGTATATAATCAGTACGGTAACTTATATACAGTAAATTAACATTCTTTCAGAGGAATAAGGTACTTTAATCCAAGCCAAAAGTACGTTTCCATAAAACTGATAACTAGCATGTCAACCGTGGTCCACCACATACTGGTTAAAAAAAAACTCAAAGAAACCTGTGAGGTTTTGTTAACCATTGACTATTGGTCCAATAGACAGATGCCCAGTTATATTGGCGTCACTGTTCATTTCATTTCAAATTAAAAGCCGCACAATGCTGTGTTGGCTTGCAGACGATCGTAACCCGCAGTTAGAAGATACAGTCAGCAATTTTGAAATTACTAATAAACGAATTTTCAGCGTTGCTGGACGAATCTTCAAGCCTGATAGATGTCGTATGCCTGATAAAAGATTTGAAGCGTTCATGGTTATCAACTCTAACAAAGATTTTGAACATTGATTATTTTTGTTTAAAAGTGTTTGTTGCAGTGGAGTAATTGACGGGAGGGAAGAGCAGCGATTTGACCCCCCTGGTCAGCTAAATGCAAAAAACACCCCCACTTAGTTTATATTTCGGCTTGGTATCCTTTTTAATGGGTTTTTAGTACGGTGTCGTGTGTTTGAGTTTTTCGGAGTATTTTCCATTGATTTGGGGTTTTAGAATAGCCATCCATACCCGGATTCACCGTCATTTCTCAAGTTTTTGTTCTGAGTGTTGACTAGTAGGCCCCCTACAGAAGCCAGTGGGCCTCTTTCAGCTAAGATTCTCCTCTAGCTCAAACCACTACTTACGTCACTGGTTTGTTGATTGCACGAACATCTTAGTAAACAATCAATGTTTTTTTTTCCTTTTTCCGGTTCTTGATCCTTACAGGTTAGTAAATTCGTTTATTGCATTGAATCGTACCGTATGTTGTCTAAAAATATTCTTACATTAATCTATGCACATTGGTTTTGTTTTCTTTTTGAGGGTGTTTCAAGACAAATACAATCGCGATTGCAATCGTGATTACTTACAATGTAATCGTAGTCGATTGCATTGTGATTTTGTTTATTCGTAATCGAGCGGGTGGCAAGTAATCAATTACATTTGTGCTGTAATCGCCCCATGTCTGATTGAGAGCCCTCCTGCACTGTAAAAAGCTCATTCATTTTTACACCCACTTTTCTCCTCGGAAGGGTCGTGGGCGCAGCAGCCCGAGGAGGGCTCAATTACCTCACGGTTTTCATTCGTTAAACGCCCAGTGAGTTGGCGAATGTCCTTTTCGTAATTGGCCTGTGTGCAGATGCACCAACAGTCAGTTCTTCAAATTTCGTGGAGTCACATCAAAACATTGCTTTGCTATACCATGGATTTTTTGTGATTTACGTTCCGACGTTTCTTTTAAAACGATGCGTTTTAACGGATGAATAGTTTTCTAGAATTTCCAAAACTAAAGGCTAGGAGAGAACTTAGAAAATGTTGTCCATTTGCGCTGTGCACATTATTTAATACAGTGGTCCCCAACATTTTTTGATGCATTCCTCCCTTTGCTCATTTTGGATTTATAAAGTGACATGATTAATTGAAAGAGCCAATGTCAACTTAAAAAGAAGTACAACGCTTACAATGAATAAGTAACTGAACTATAAAGTGGAAATTCTTCCCCTGAACTCATCCACTGATTTAATAGAAGTCTGTTGCACGCATACAATGTGTATGCACGCACATGCATAAATACATTGTGTATGCGCAATACAATGTGTATACGCACGCATGCAATGTGTATGCATGCACATGCGCACACATAGCACTCTAAACCAGTCGACGAACTTGTATTTTTTCCCAGGTGGCTGTTTCCGATAATAGGACACATGGGCATCGGTACCAGCGCAGGGGTGATCCGGGATTTCGCGGGCCCGTACTTCGTTTCGGAAGACCACATGGGTTTCGGCGAGCCCACCAAGTACTGGAGGCTCAAGCCGGACAACGTGCGCTTCTCGAGTTGGGATCAAGCAGTGCACGAAGCTTCCGAAGAATACAAGCAAAGAATGGTAACTAGCGATGAAGAAGTAGTTGGCGTGATGGTTAGCTAGGCAATAGGCACGCGCAGGCAGCAACGTCCATTGTACCGCGTTTTGTGGCGTTTATTGCTGGATACTTCCACCCGCAACAGGCCCGTAGCCAGGTTTCAAGGTTTTGAAGGCAAAATATATTTTTAGGGGGAAAGATTTTTGTTTTTGCTATATATTTTCTACAAATTTTTCCGGGCACAAGAATTTGGCGCGGCAAAAAATATGGGGCCGAGCACTGCCTCCGAATACCCCCACGCGGCTGCGGGCCTACCCGAAAGTACCGTTGGACGTACAAGGAAAATCTGCGAAGCAACTCATGTCGTTGTACGTTCATCTTAACGAAAGACTGGATCGGGTAAATTGCAACCCTGCTGGATTTTCGCTTATTTTGATTGTTTCTTCACGCGCGCTTCTGCTGTCAGCGATAAAGTCGCCCATCGCAGCTCTGCTGAGCGCGCTGCTATTTGCAATTGCAGTGCTGGCCTAGACAAAGTTACCATTTACCTTTACCTGTATTTGCAGCACAATTTGTGTTGTGATAACTGTCACTCGCACGTTGCGTACGCGCTTAACCTGATGCAATACGATGGATCGAGTTCGTGGAACATGGTAAAGCTTTGTTTTCTGATGTTGCTACACGGAAGGTATGTCAGGTGAGTGAAAATTGCCACGAGGTTGTTTGATTTGGAGGGAGTTACCAGTTTGCAGTAGAGATCGACCGACATGGCTTTTTTCAGGCCGATACCGATATATCGGCCATTCTTGGACCGACAGCCATTACCGGTATTTCCTAAATTTCGATATATCGGCCATTCGTGGGCCGATAGCCAATACCGATATTTCCTAAATTTTGTAAATCTTGTTCTCTGCTTCATTATGAAAAATATTGTGTATTCTGCGACCTTTTTTCAAAAACTTGAAAAATCAGGAATCATAAGCTAAAATTTTTCAAATTGCAGCAATTTGCAATATTTTGCTAAGTTTTTTAATTAACCTGATTAACTTGTTAGCATAGTATAGTTCCATCTACAAAATAATAAAAATAACAACTGCATACGTTAGACGCTGTTTACAGTTGAATCTTGAGCCTCAGGCACCAGGTCGATTGACGAGCAAATGCGATGTTTTCTGTGTGCAGAGCTTTTTGTTGCTAGAGCTATGCGGTTTGTGCTGGTAAGAATGAAAACGAACAGTAAGTTAGCCGGTCATCTGCAACCTATCCTGAACAAAATTATGTATATTAAGCAGCACTAGGCTATAACCGATTACTGGCCGTCCGCCAAAATTAAATTGCATAAGAACAAGTCGCCACGACAACAGCTAACATGCAGCTAAGTGCATTCAGTTGCCGTAAGAATTTTATCAGTGACACTGAGATCAACATTTGAAGATTTAACCTGGTTCACGGAAGCAGCGATTGGTTTTGTTCTCGTAAATTCAGAGTTCGTGTTGGACTTGGCTAAGGCCGTCATAAAAGCTTGAGCGACCCGAAGGCTTTGGCCAAAAAACTGGCGGCAAATACTGGTCAAAACTTTCTTATCCCGCGACGCCGTTTTCCATAGTCGTGCATTTGTTTCAACAGCTTCGGCGCTTTTCTGAAGACCTGGATTCCTTTCCTCACCATCGCGACCATCATTGTTTTGCTCGCTGTTTTTTTGTGACGTCACTTCGCAGTTTGTTGTTTTTCGACTTTCCAGTCTTCTTTTCAACTTCGTGTGCGGTCTGCGCATTCTACTGTCGTGTTGAAGTAATTTGGCAAAAATTGGGAATTTCAAACACGAGAAAGAAACAACTGCAATTGCAAAAACGACAGGGCGCCGAAAAAGAAACGGAATGTTATCGAGTCGTTACCCCCCCTCCCCCGGCACTGGTTTTCATTTTCATTGGCGGTTTATAGGTGTCTAGGAGCGTTTTGGCAAAACCCTGTGAAAACTTGTAAAAAACTGCTCCCAATTTCTTTTTGTAACGGAGATTGTTTTGTATAACGCCTTCACTCCCACACGCAACCCAGCATACTCAAGCATACATGGCAGTAACCAAGGAACACACAGGTATTTGAAAGAACACGAAGATAGATACAGGGCGGTAATAGAATGTTCAGGAAAGGTTTGACAAAAACTTGTAAGAAACCGCTCCCAAATTTTATTTTCAAGCGTCAAGCGAAGCCCGTGGGTCTACACGTCACAGCCAGAGAGACCGCCACTGTTTCGTTGTTTATTTTCAAACCCGGTTTCTTTTTTTTTTCGGTCACTGTTTGCTGTTGACGCGAAACGAACCCGGCTCGGCAGTTTCCTCCTAAGCTTGAAGGGCATCCCCTTGTTTTTAACCAGCGCCCCTCCCTGCTGATGAAAAAAAGGGTCGACGTTGCTAGTTGCCAGCAGAGGGCGTTGTTGTGCTATTTTTGCGCTTCGCATTCGGAGCACAGCGAAGAAAGTGCAGTGCTGGAGGGAGTGAAAGTGTCGTGCTGGAACATCAGGGAGTGAAAGTGTCGTGCAGGAACGGGAAGGAGTGAGTTCAGTCGTTTATGGACTTTCAAGTGTCTCTTTTTACTTTTTCACCAGCGAGCTTTCAGCTTTCAAAGAAAATTGACACGAATTTATGAAATGTCGTTTACGCCGAACCAGCAGAGTTAACGGCAGAAACGAGCTCATGTTTCCGAAATTCGTCTCGCCCTCTTTTTGCCGCTTTTACTAGTAGTGTAATTAATGTGTTTACTTTGTATTTCGCATTAGTTTTACGGTAGATACAGCGGGAAAAGCGCTCCTTCCGGTCGATTGGTTTTGTTCCGTACCCGTAAAACGCTCCCGCTCTCTTTTAAGCTTTTTTTTGGTTTTCCACAGATTTGTGTGTAATATCCATGTTTTTTTGCGCAGAGTTATAACGAAAATCACGGCCAATGAAAACGCTATCGACGCATCCGATAACTTACCGACACGTCTGCAACATGTCGTTGTTATCGTTTTCATTGGCCGTGATTTTCATTGCAAAACTATTCAGCACTTCCGTTTTTCGCGTACCGAGGTTGCGCAGAGTTGTTTATAGTTTCCTATTTCCGATTTGATAAAATTCAACACTGATGTCGTTTTACTTGCACCAAGCAAGTTGTTGTCGTGTACGGACGGCGCGATCGGAAAATTGGAGCTCTGCCCTCAAACTGCATTTAGGCAGATGCCTGACGCAGCGCACAGCCCAACACATCATCAAATGATTGTGTCCTTCTCGTTTAAGGTCCTGCCATCAACCATGCCAGGTCTTGCTCGAACACAGACGCCAAACTATAACTCAGCAAGTCACTGTTCGACCTGTCTAATGCGTTCGAGTAATTTACGGCCAGTTTTAGTAACGATTTCAAAACTTAGAAAAACATCGGCCGGACGAAATCTTCCGCAGGCGCAATGGTCTCGCTTCGGTGACAAACAAATGCGCGAACAACCAGGGGTGCAATGGGGCGGGAACGGCGTTGTCGCAGTTCCATAGTAACCTGACCTGACTTGACGATGCGTGTTTTTACCCAGAATTCCTGTGTGCAACTCCACACGTCGCATGAATGAATAAAAGACCTTGTGTAATTTCTGAAAATGTTTAGTTTTTTTGGCTGAGTTCCGCATCTTTTCTCACGTTCCAACACTTGTTTTATTTGAAAATGGCTAATTTTTTAAGTGCGCCCCCACACTTCTTCACTTCTTTTGTAGCAGTCCACCCCTGTACAACACGTGGGCAATTCGACGAGACCTGGCTGTCTTCGCGACGTCTTTGTAGTTAATGAATGTGTGATTCAACAAAATTTTGCCCACATCGTTTTGCACCGCTAGTTGCGCTACAGAGTCACCTGTCGCAACTGAGGAGGATGCGTTGGTGCGGGAGCATTCATTTACCTCGTAGAGCCTTTAAAAGCTGTAGAACTGGACGAAAAATAGCATACTAAATCTTATTAGCACCAAGCGCAGCAAATCGGCAAGACTAATCTATCGAATATTTTTATAATAACATGACAAAATTGAAACAAAGATGACAAAACAAATATTGCGAATCATGTCGGTTGACCCTGGCAAGACTTCTGTGTCTGAAACAAGAACTACTTCGGCCAACCTCAACGCGATTATTTGCGTCGTTAACCGTCGATCTGCGACTTGACACGAATGGTTTCCGCTCACAGAAGATATGAGGCTTAGACCTCCCAGATAAAGCTCCAAGTCCCCCAAATCGAATTACGACACACTATAAATCGGTGGAGTTTTTGCCAAATTTCAGAATGTCAAGCCCCCTTGAACAAACCTAAAGCCCCTATATTGAAAACTTTCTGGCGACTATTCTGCGCTTACTGTAAGGCTTATTTTGAGAAAACTCCCTTTAACTTGCTGGTACGCCATCATTTATCTTTAAACATAGGCGGCCAAGAGGTGAATAATTTTTGGCCACTCACCCAACGAAGGTGAACAACACTACGATGCTTTGCTTCTTACCTCTCGTTTGCATATCATCTACAACAGGATACTTGGCACAGTCTGAACTCCATAGTTTTATGTTATAAAAAGAAAACTTCAACGCGCTAATTTTATGTTAAAAAGTTTGAAATCATTTCAACAATTGTTCCTTCGATCTCGCCAACATTAATGCTATTGTGCGGTTAATGTCTTATCGATGTCACTACATCTTCATAAACGTTCTTCAGTCAGCGCAGCCCAAAGTCTTTGTGAGCCTTTCCAATATTTTCGAAGCACAATTCTCACATGCGCGCTATTGCATCTTATCCATTCCACGCACTGAGCAACTCAGTGCATGTTACCGACCAACTGTAGTTGACCTTGTGGTTGTTTATTTAAGGCAACCGAGAGCTTGAACAATGAACACCCGTTTATTTCCATTGCAAGTTCTATGAATTGCTCTACCCTAGCTTTTGACTTACAAGTTGCTTATTGACTGCATGCAGCAGTGGCAATTTGGACTTTTGCTTTTCCCTGTTATGATACAGGATTTTAAACCATAGGATCGTGGAGTCCTGTCCACTCCTGACCGCGTTTTTAATTATAATTGAAGTTGTGTAATATTTTAGATTTATTTGGAATTGCATTGTTGCTCAGCACCCAGTGACCGAACTGTGGTTACATCAACAACGAAAAATCACTGATCTACTTAAAACGGTTGGTTGGTTCGAGCATGCAAAGAGTTCTTTATTTACAGAAAAAAGTGTTGAACATGTTCGAACTACGTTAAGTAAAACTGTCAAGCAACGTACAAATACGTTACTGCAGAGTCTAGAGTTTTTCGAAACCTTGGCCGGATCGGAATTTAATATTTCCGTGATTTGCGGATGAGAAGAAAAAAGTTTTGCAGTCGGAGTGGATGTGTAGTTCAAAAAAATAAAACTCGGTCCACCTCTGTAACCTACAGTACAGAAAGAAGAAACGCTTACAGAAAGAAGAAACGCTTTATATAAAAAAAAATTACACAAAACAGAACAAACATGAATGAAAAATGAACTGGTATATTGACTTGAAAACAGGACATTGAAAAGCTTTCTGCATGATAAAAAAGGTGAGCACAAACAAATGGTTAGCCATAAGGCATTACGGAATAGGTGTTTGCACACGACCACAGTGATAGGAGCAAAAACATTTTAACAGCACCTCAACTGTAGCGTCATTCAACCATCATAATGCAGGGATGCAGTAGTGTGAGAGAAATGTAGGCAATGTTACGTCAAAACTTAAAGGTAAACAGCTAACCGATAAGAACACAAGTTAGATAGGGGTGCACATTGCACAGAGAGAGGCATGCCAACTGTTCTAATCAAGGTTTCAAATGCTTTGCAACGCATTTATCATGAGATCGACAGCCAAGTAATTTTCCTAAATTTTGAAGCAGCCAATCAATATTCCTGTATTTTAAAACAGCGCACGGAAGGATTTCGTTGTTATGCAAAAACAATGTTGATGAGACGCGTACACTGATACAGCGCATCAACAACTGTATCAGTTGGTCACCGCCATACAGGAGCGCAAACAGTTGAGGAAAAACAAAGATTTGTAAAAAGCATCAGACATTTGAAGAGATCGGACAAAAAAGTAAGATGAAGATGCACAACGTTGCTAGAAGCGATGCAGATTATTTCTCTACGTTATTTATGAAGTAATTTTGATATTTTTTAAGTTTCCGGATTAGTGAAGAAGCAAGCCCAGGCGGTTTGGATTTGGGATTTCTGTGTCTGGTTGGAGCTAATCCGATTAAACCTTTGGCCTCTTCAATTGAACTCAACCTTGTCGGTGCTTTCAATGCGTTCATCAGGGATTGCGTATCACGCTGTATAAAGAAGAAATGCAACATTAGACTATGAATTTTCCATTTATTATTTTCTTCATGCAGAAAAATTAATTTCCATTTATGGCAAAAACCTCGATCAAAACAAGGTTTTTGAAATCTCGAATTGTTTGTTTACCTCAAACATACAGGCAGGGGCGGATCCGGGGGGGGGGCGATCTTCCCCCCTAAAACCTACAAAAGTAACTTTATTCACCACAATTTTGTACAATTCAGAAAGCAGCATTCGCGATACAAGGCCATACTGTCGTCCATTGCTTTGTCACTCCAGTGTTGTGAAGCATACTTCATCTTTCTTACAGTAGCAAAGCCGGTATGAGATTTGACCACCAAATATTACTGAAATCGCCCCCCTAACCTTGCTGGCTGGATCCGCCCATGCATGCAGGTTTGAATCAATACAAACAAATGCTTTTTGTGGACGTGCGGTCAGGGTTGCCAATTTGGCTTTTTTGAAGTCAGTTTTGAAAGTCTGGATTTTTTTGAACACCTTTGACTTTTTTTGGAAATCGAAAAACGCCAGACAAAATCTGTCTTTTTTTCAAACGGAAAGGCTCGGCTCTGGCACAACATTGTCTGAACTGCATATTCAATACAAATCTCTTCTGACGGGAGTCAATAAACACGCAGGATGCACAGAATATTGCAAAGATTTTACTGTAGCCCTAAAAATGATCGATGCTGTTGATAAGAAAAAAATGTTCGACAGTGTGATTACGGGGAAAGAAAATGCTTCCAAAGATTGGAATTGTGTAATATCAGTGGCGTACGCAGAAAATTTCCACGGGGGGTTCATTCAGCGGCAAATGGTGTCATTTGTTTTTGGTGTGCGTTGTTTGTGACGTCACAATTTGACGTCATAGTCATGTTTCCAAACCAACGTTCTGGCGAAGTTTGCTGACATAACATGCATATTCTTCTACATGCACTCCCCTAATTTCAAATGTCATTACACTGAATATAAACTATCAGCGATCCAAGTTGGTACATCGGAGGAAAATAAACTCAACGCTACGACACAGCAGTTCATCATTGCAAAAGTATCAGGCTGCACGTTAAAACAGGGCAGTAAAACACACTTATCACTGCGTCAGAGCAATTTACAAGTGCAAAATGAGGCTGTGCTAATGTTTTGTCAAATACGAGCAGTCGAGCATAGAAAGAGTGCGGCTGTACTGACTGGCGCACACTTCGGTTTGCAAGATCGAATCTTGCTAAACAACACAAGATTTGAGAATACGCATAAAGTACGCAAGAAAACAGCCGTTTTTGTTGTGCAAAAAAATCCAGCAAACGTTTAGTTTTCCTTTTTCCCTGCTGAGACGTTATCAAATGCCTGAATGCTTCTGTGTTTAACCACTGCTGTTTTTAGGCTCGTGCAACAGTTCTATCATGCTACAGAAATTGGTAGTGTAGCCAATGTAATCAGCGCTTACACTGATCAGCCACAGCAGACAAAATAAAGACAATTGTTTTAGAAAAAGTGAACTATCGTTGAACACAATCTTAAACATGCGTAGTGCGCGAAAGGTTTGCAAAAAGTGGTGAGGTGGTTTCTGGATGCAGACAATAACCCGGATTCTCATCAAAACCTAATAATTACTTTTTGGCCCATTTACAACGTTCCTTGGAATTTGCATGCAAATTCATTCCGTGGTATTTGCATTCAGTGCCGGATTAAGGTAGCGTAGCGTAGCGCGTGGCCCGTAGCATTTTAAGAGCGCGGGGCCGTAAGTTAAAAAAATATCTCAGTATCTGCTAAAACATAAAGTGTGGGCAAGGCATCCGTGCTACTAGTTTTACTCTCTGGAGGCTCTCTCCAGTTCGCATCATGAAATGACAATCTGAGTGTATCGTATTGGCCCCCAGTGTTGCCAGATGACTGTGACCTAAATCTGCTAAATGGTGTCACAAAAAACTGCTAGATTCTGCAAGAAGTCTTGTCACAAATTTTCAGCTAAAATCTGCTAAAACAGTCGGTTATTTTTAAGATGATTAAAATAAACCTATAAAGTTATGCAACATATTAATTTTTCGTCTTGCACTCGCTCTCAATGAGCATGGACTGAAGATGCTTAGCTTGACCACGACAATGTTCTTTCAGTCAACATTTTGAGCAACGTAACTGCAGCTTACCTCGTTTATTGTATGACGCACAGTTCTTGATGATCTCTTTCAAATGGTTGCATGTTTTTATACAGTAGAACAATGCTCAGCGATAAACAATCTGAGCATAGCTTCAGCCCTACAGGTTTCTAAGTCTGGACTTTGTAACTTAAAACGTGTTATATTAGGGGGCACGCAAAGTTCTTTTGTCTTAACTGAGTGCTTTTGCTACCAGTTATGCCTTTCAGGCTCAGTGTTTCGCTATGACTGCATTATTGCAAACTTCGCAAAAGGCTTTTCTTGAATTAGTAGGATAGGCAGTAGGCACTGAGCCAACTTTTAAGTTCTCAATCTGGCAACCATATATGTCGAAACTTTTGGCAGCTTCGGATTACCAGGAAGTTTTTTACCAGACATTGCTATAGTGGGCTACTTACTAGTGTAACCGCACCACTTGGAAATATCATGTCGTGGGATAAAAACATATTCTGCCAATGTTATCTTTTGACCTAACGCGCTCACTAAGCACACAAGAAAATCATTTAAGCTTCCCCAAGCTATCTAATTACTTGTTATTGTGATACATTTATCTGCTTGAAGCAGCTTCGTTGCATCATAGTAAAAATTCCAAATAATTATAGGCGGCTAGTTGTGCTTTTTCCTGGTGTTACCCAATTAAAAACGTCATAAAGAAGAGAAGTATATTTTTTGATGAAGAAGGGGTAAACGTTTTCATCTTGAAAAAATCTTGAAACAGGTTTTTGGTTAGGAATTTGCTACCTGCTAAACCTGCCAAATGGTTGGTAAAATCCTGTTAGAAAGTCAGCTAACTGTTAGATTGGAAATTTTATACAGCTAACAGGGAGAACATCCTGCTAGATTTAGCAGCAAATCAGTTAAAATGACAACACTGTTGACGGCAAACTTATGCCTTTTGTTACGAACTGCACAAAAAGAATCAAACAAGAAATTCTCGACACAGACAGCAATTAACTGCAAACCTTCCCTTACTACTTATGGCAAACTTAGCAAAATACTGATTTCTTAGATTGAACAAAATCTTATATGTAATATAATAAATAAGATTTATTGCGGAAGACCGCTGGGCCCAAAAACGCGGGGCCCCAAAAAACGCGGGGCCCGTAGCAATTGCTACATTTGTTACTATTGTTAATCCGGCACTGTTTGCATTAAGTCGACAAATCAACAAGCAAAAAGTGTGCGAAAGCAATTAATCCCCTTTGCGCAGGTGACAAAGTTTTTGTGAAATATCAAGCTCAAGGGGGCGGTTTTAACCCCAACCTCCCCCCTTGCGTACGCCCTTGTGTTATATCGATGTTTCTGACGTGTTGTAATGTCTATTTTGTGTTTGGTTATGCATGCTTTATGTGTATATGCCTTAAAACTGCTATCCGGCTTTTTTTGGGACGTGGTCTGGATTTTTTGGTGAAGATAGGTTGGCAATCCTGAGTGCGGTACCTATGCAACACGGGGACCGAAGAAACATGTTAATTACTCGCCGTCTGGTTGCCATATCATTTGACTATCCGGGTATGGAAATCATGTCTGGTCATAGGTGTAGGCGCAGGCAATATTTTCGGGGTGCGAAAGAATTTTACCCGAAATGTCTCTAAACTTACGCGAAAAAAATGAGCGGCAATGGAACTTTCTCACACAAACATGATGAAGACCTTTTTATTCATTTTTTGTAGGTTACACGAATGACAAGTTTTTTGTTTTTTGTGTGACCTCAAAAGCAGTCTTCATGTTTTTTTGTTTTTACTGGAGGAAAAAGTCAAATTCAGACGTTTTTTCACAGTCAGTCTCATTCATCACACAGTGAAAACAATGGTGTCAAAACATCTTTGCCCAAATTTTAAGGGATCTTGCCCGGATTTTCGACAGACCAAAATTTTCGTGTGTGCGCTTCCTGCAGCACCGCCTCCTACACCATTGTGTCTGGTCACCAGTGTTGTCTATTAACAAGCGGCTGCGCCTGTCTGAAAAAAAACTCAAACACTTCCTTTCACTTTTGACACATCAAAATATAATATTTTGCAATCGTTTAGCAATTCTTTCAGCTATCAAAACCGCGATAGAGAATTTTCCACAGGAAAGGTCAACAGTCAAGGAAAATTAGGATGATAGGTTTGAGATGCAGTGCAGAAGCGTACACATTTTCAAGAATGACTGTTGATTGGACACATGGAACGTTAGTGTTCCATTGGCCCCTTTGTCGGTGATTTTTATATTTACTTTCTTTTTTTAGCAAATGATGCCGAAATTTTGAAAAAGAAAGACCAACAGGTTTGTTAACGGCGAATAGCCTAAATAAACCGCTTTGAGATGTCAAAAACAAAACACTGAACTTGAGACAAGCAGCAAAACAGCCTTTATACAGAGTGACGGAGAGATTTCAAAGAAGTGAAAACAACTCAGGTTACTAGTTTTCATTTTTGAACGTTTCAGCATTAACGCAAAGTTAACATAAACTACACTTTGTGCATTTGTTCACCAGAGAAGAGGTACGTACTCTAAAGAAACATATGATCTTATCATGAAAAGGAATACACGGATTCAACTAAAAGAAACGCGTCTTTTGGCATTTCAATACCCTGAAGCTAAGGCTGGGAAGATTCCAAAATTACCGGAGCTGAAACAGATAGCAGGAGGGGATTAGCTCAGAGAAATTAGGAAGCGATGTAAGGGACTCAGTCTCAGAACGGCAGAATCAACAAGCTTAGCATGAGCTATGACCTTCGCCTTCAATCCCGAATATGCAGGGACGTAACGAGGTTACTTGGCGCCAGGTGACAAGAAGCAAGTTTAGCGTCCCCATGTTCGGAACTAGGGTCTTTCCGAAGCGTATGTACTGCTGTATCGTAGAAAGTACTTGTGACATTGTTGGGACTTTTCAGCCCCCGGGGAATTGTGCCCCCCTTAATTGGCCCCCCTCGTTGCGATTATGTGAAACCCTTTTTGCGACAATAAAACTTGTTCAATCGATTAAAAGTTTCACAGGCAATGATCTGCAATTTAAACGAAGCTGAAGTAAACACTACAGATATTCCATACGTGCAGTGATATATGCACATTGGCTCAAGAGGAAGAATAGTTGAAAAGCTGTAAATATTCGTTTTGTTTTTGTTAGGTTTTTACACAAGTTATTTAATGCATAATGTTAATTTATCTGTTAGTTTGGCCAATAAATACGGTATGGCCAAAAAAAACGCGAAAACTTCTGTGGAATGTTCTTATGCAGTGGTGCAGGATCGCCGTCAGGTTTTGGTTGACGGAGGGCCAGAGTTGACGGTGAACAACTGTCATCGCCCATTTTCAAGAGAGCAAGGAATCACCTCCCTCCTCACTGGCGAGTGACGACAGCCCTACTTATCATGCAGCGAAGCCTGAGCAGGGTTGCCAGATTTTTTGAACCTGAAGTAGCCAAACACTGTTTAGAAAGGAGCTAAAATGAAAGATAAGTAGCCAAACACTGGCTGTTTCAAAAAGCGGGAAATAAATTTGGTGTTCTTATTGTTTGCGTTTAGATGTTGATGTCACCGTGTTCACTCAACCGCAGTATGATTTTTTTGCAAAATTGTCAATATGGGTGGCGGCAAAATATGAAAATGAGGAATGGTGACCATGGCCCATAACCAGAAAATTTGTAAATAAGTGTTTGAAACTTAGAAAATATACCCGACAACAACACTTCTACACCAGAATATGGTAGAATAGATTAAACATGAGAAAAACATGGCAAGTCTCTCAAAAAATCTTTGAAACCTAAACAAAACAAACCATACAACAATGGTTCCCAAACTTCTGATGGTGTACCATTTGTGGGTCCTGTGCTGTCATCGCGTACCACCTTGTTCCACCAAACCTCATTCTACCAAATTGTCATTCGATCATAAGTTTGGCAAACGAAACTTGACACAATAAGCGGCATTAACGAAGTGACTGTTATTCAAGCTCGAACAATCTTAATGGGGTTTCAAGCCAAATTAGGGAAATTATAATTTGCCTAACAATGTGTCTTGCCCATTGCGTTTCTGTTGCAGTTAGATAGATTTAATATCAGTAGTTGGTGTTAATCCAACCCCCCCGTATTTGTGAGGTATCGGGATCTGAGAAGTACAACTCGTTCGGGGTTCGGTGAGATATCTGGTATTTTAAGAAGGGACCGACAGCCCAAAGAATTTGCAGACCCCGACTCTGCATCTATCATCTCAATATCTGCACAATACTTTCATTAACTTCCCTGTTTTGACTTTTGTATAAAATTGAGTGAAGTTTCAGGCAGGAGTTTGGAAACAAAGTCTTCACGGGCGGGTGGAAGTTCGTGCCCTTCATGATTATAGACCAAGGGTTTCCAACCTTTCTCTGACCATGTACCCCTTTAGCAACCCGACAGAGTAGCATGTACCCCTTCTGCATTTCGACAGATGAACATGTACCCCTAAAATTTCTTATGACAAAAAATTGTAGCATGATTAATCACAGATATATTTAATAAAAGGCATATAGCGGCTTTTGAGAATAATATTCACTGATATATGTATCAATGATAGGAAATCAAAGATACGTAACTATATATTTCACTTCTATTGCTAACCTCAAATGTACCCCTTCGGGCAGGCAAATGGACCCCCAGGGGTACATGTACCCCAGGTTGGGAACCTCTGTTATAAACCATGCTCTTCAAATCTTTGCCTGCGGCTCTTTGAGCTTTTCGAAAAATTATATATTTGTTTTTTATTTTTTACTTCTCTTGCAAAGTGTAGAAATTTTGCAAAATGGTACTGTGGTAGCTAGCATGCCGTACAGTGTTACTTTTGCAAGTGGTTCCTAAAAGAATTATGATGCTACAGAAGCGTAGATTGCAAATAAATTCTTGTTTTTAGATTGCTATGTTGCGGCTCTTTCTAACTTGGGTTTTACGATATGCTGCTCATACGTAAAGCAGGTTTGGCCGCCCCTGTTATAGACCCTCGTCAGTAGAGTAGGGATTTGTAATGAATATCAGTATGCGGCTCATATAACACATTTTCTGGATCAAGCCTTTCCGACTGAAAAAAGCCAAATTTTGTCTGTTTTTTTTCGATTTCAAAAAAAGCCCAGTGCTTTGAAAATCATCCAGAATTTCAAAATCTGTACAACATCCCAGTGCAAAAGCAGCTACAATGTCAAAATCTTCAAAAATGCAAAATTCGTAACCCTGATCCTGGAGTACACTACTCTGGCTGTAATGTTGTACCAAGTGTTACGAGTTTGCGAACAACTGTGTCTGTAATCTTGTGGTCCTACCCCAACGCCGTTACAAAACGTTCTGGGTGTGTACTTATCAAACTGCGTCGTGGAGACAGTGCGTGCTTGTGCTGTATGGACTTCGTGTCTAGTTCAAACATTGAAATTTTTTTAAATGCAGTGCGCACAGCAGGAACAGATTCACTAGGCACTGTATGGGACAAGTTGCGCGCTCCCCTTGCACATCTTCTCTATCTCTTTAGGTACACCTGGCCCCTCATTACCGCATTGCTCAACTGTGTGGTGGTGCGCGTATCGTATTATGGTGGCAGGGGACAAGCTACACTCGCCATTCACAACTCTTCTCCAAGAAAAATTTGTGGAACTAAAAAGTTGCAAAAGAGCCAAAAAGTAGCCAAATAAAAGTTTTGGAGCCAAGTGCTTCGGAAAAGAGCCAAATTTCTGGTTTTTGGCTCCAAAAGAGCCAATCTGGCAATCCTGAAGGCTGAGTCTATTGTTGCAAGACAATAATTAATTATTACGTACATCAGAGCCACGTTTAGTCAAAATGTTGAACGTTCTTCACTGTGATTTAGCTTTGAAGAAACGGAAGTTTGTATAGAATAGATGATATACTGAGACACTTACGACGGACATCAAATTCAAGGGTTTTTTGCTAACTGATAAAGGTTTGGATAAAGCATTTCAACAACCTTCAACAGAATCAGTAGCAATTTTCGCAGGCTCTTCTGCATGTCGCAGTGGACTAACGGAAAACTGGTTTCCTTGACAGCCGTTTGTAGCTGAGAAGCATTTTTGCTTCTCATTTCTACCAAGTGAAGAACAGCGCAAGCGAAGGGAGACTCGAAGCCAACAGATTGCAATACTCGGCGAAGGGTTTTGTCGAGTTGCAAACGAAAGTGAAGCGCGCGCATTTACGTTTGAAAGCAAACTCTCCGAACTCAACGCAACACGTCGACCGCACCGCCGTGACTGATCAGTGCAGTTCTAGCACAAACCTGTCGCAATTAAACGACCCGCCCTACTAGACAATGGACATGGTTTCACTCGTTATTGTCAGTCAATCCCGGCAGCCTCAAAAAGTACCGGATGTCGTTTTGTTGCGTCCACGTGAAAAACATCTAAACCAGTGATTCTTAACCTTTTCTCTACCACGCCTCCCTGAAGTAATTGTCGTTTGTTTGAAGCCCCTTGACATTAAATCTTTGTAAACACACATGTACTTCCTAACTTATTGGCAAATTCATTGATCAAACGTTCCATGCAGTAGAGCGCGTAAGGGCTCACGCCCCCTTGAAATTTATTTACGGCCACTGCGGAGGCGTACCCCGCCGGCCACTGATCTATACATGGTCAGCCGACTTTGATGACCTCCGGGTCTTTTGGTTGGCCATATAAAATAAACAAGCATTGTCTGTCTGTCAAACCTTGGGTGCTTTTCCCCTGGTCAGTTTATCGTTTCGATTGCCTAACAACCCGCACAACGTGGTGCAATCGATGTTTAACCCCGGAGGGCACATGCCTGAGACACTTTCAGTGCTTTTCTCGCGCGCTCGTTTGAAAAATATGCGTTCAAGTTTCGAAACAGCCTTGCGCAATCGGCAACCAGGCATTTCTCAGTCGGCCTCGGTGTACTTGACGCATTTTTGAAAGAATTTCTTCGCTTCGTTCGACAAGCTCGTAATCGGTCCGGAAAACCCCGCATAGTCGAGATTAAGGGTTTATTTCTTGTTGATAGCTTGCGATGCCGTCATGGGTACCTCACCAGCGTGACAATGGCGTCTGTGTGACCTTCGTTCGCGTGGTCTGATTCGGAATTCAGAATTTCAGCCACGCGTCACGTCACCTCTTTCACGGTTGGACTGAGGCAACCTTGAGCAAAAAATCGAGGTGGAGCTGTAAAACCGGCATGCCCTCTCGAGCGGGATGGCCACATTGAATCATTGTGAATCATCCGGTTAAAGCAAGAGGCTTTATCAGCCCGTTCAGTAGCTACAGCTGATTAAATTGGCGAATGATCCTTTTCACGTTCATGTGTGTGATGACTTACCGAATAACAGAATGTCACGTAGCTCACTTTAAACTTATAATGCATGCCATGAATAGACTGAAAATATCACGCGTGATTACGAATTCAATGCCCGCTAAACTTTGGTCAAACTCCTTTCTTTGGTCGTCCGTTAAGAGGCGAAAAGATTTTTGGGAACTGAAAGTTTCAAACGCGGCGTCAGCACTTTCGTAAAAACTACATTTCGTGTCTACAAAGTTACCTTGTAATCACGTGAAAGCTGCACGGATACTGCGAAGTTGGCACTGATCATATTACGCATAACAAACAAACCCAGAGGCACTTTTGATCAGTGCACTCCTGCAGTAAAAAATACTTTATTTCGTGCCTATTGCATGCCAATGTATGCTTGCCAATTGTGGAGCAAATGCACGCAGACTAGTATGAAGCGATTACGTGCTGCATATAACAATGCCTATCGAATTATGCATTGTATACCCAGAAATATGAGTGTTCGGCTGTTCGCCCATACCAGGTTAGCCATTGTGTCACGACCTTTGATGCCATGCTAAGAAACAACTTGTATCGATTTTTTATACGATGCACATCTTCATCCAACTTTTTTATTCGATCGCTTCAAATGTCTGATGCTCTTTACAAATATTCATTTTTCCTCAATTATTCAACACTCCTGTATGGAGAACAAATGCAGTAGTTGTCCGTGAATTGTTTCGGAGTTTGCGTCTCACCAGTATTGCTTTTGTGTAGCACAAATATGTGGACATTGTGTACACACCAAGCATAACAAAGTAACAAGTGCTGGGAAAGGTCTTGCTCCTCTCAAGACTGGACACGTACCAACACCGGTTGTGTAATGCCCTACTGCATGGTTATCCATTTTCTGTGCTTTTGCGAATGACGATACAGCTGTGAAGAGGATGAACTGCTTTGCTCCTCCCAGTGTTGGTCATGTGCTAACACCGTTTCTGTAATGTGCGCTGATGTACAGCTGAACACTTTTTATGCTCTTGTGTCTGTGATATGGACCATGAGTCCGCAATAAAATATCATTATTAAAAAGTTATAGGCTACCTGATTAGACTGCATTGCAAGGTAAAGAGGGTTGACTATTGTTGTTTTTAAATGTATAAAAAATTATATCTGAATAACAGGTTTTCCAACTTATATCTTCTCTGGCATGTTTTCGTTTGTGGCAAACAACTGGAGAGTCTGATATTTAATTCATTTTTATTTTGAGATCATACTTTAAACATTCCAATTGTACCACGGTACTAAACTACCTGCCCTAGTCATCGTCGATAATTACTTCCAGTCATGAACTACTGGGTATCCACAAAGTCTGGGTACAGGGGTTTTCACTATCTATTTTATTTGTTTAGGCTATTTTTCTTCCCCATAGGTTTATTTATTTAAATGATGATGGCTCTGTCCAAAGAAGAACGAATCGAGTTGGTATTATCAAGTGAACGAAAAGGATGGTCCCAGACTTTGTGTGTTTTTCACCATGTATCCAGACTTTTTAGACACCCTGTATAGGCCGCATAATGTCTGTACGATATTCGGTGTGGATCCGCCTGTGGGCAAATTAAGTTCAGTAACGTGGCGCTTACAGAGCTCGGGCAGGGTCCAAAATCAGAGCCGTCCCCAATGGGGGGACCAGTGGTGCCCGCCCCTCCATTTGAAATCTTTGCCCCCCCATTTCACGTTTGGCCCCCTGGTTTCTGCATACATTCAATACAGTATTTTTAAAATATGGCCCCCCTTTCTGGTTATTGGCCACCCCTGCTGCTAAATCCTGGCGACGGACCTGTCCAAAATTCCCCTAACTTTTGAACAATAGCATTGTCAAATGTACAACAATACAGTGTTGATGTAATGCCCACAGTTACAGACCAGTATGTCTGTGATGTACGAGTTTCTGGCAAATGCAGTGCGCAAAGTTTGATAAACTGTGTTTGCTCATCACTTCGTCCAAAATACACCCTAGGAACTCAAAATTTTACTTTGCGCAACGTCCTTGCCTAAGCATAGATGCATTCAGAAACATTTCGAAATCAGCCGAATTTGAGATGGTCCGTTCAAAGTAGCACGCTGTGCTTCCAAGGCAGCCTGTTCCCAAGTGTTGTCATTCAATCTGGCGAATATAGGTTTTCTCGAAGCATTGTGGCAGAGATGTGTCAATATTTTCACCAATCGAGTTTTGCTACCTTCCACGCGTACAAACTATTTTCCGGTTGCTATAGTAATTGATTTTTGCCAACCACCTTTCAACTGACTGCGGCTTTATTCAGCTCAAGTAGCAAGAGGGCGCAATTGCGCAGTTTCCTTGTTTGATAACAACGAAACACTTCTTTTTCGGTCAGCGTTTGTTGACTGTTGTTGCGAGGGATGCCAAGTTGGCATTTTTCATGAAAATCCCTGAACTTTGGCCGCCTTTTTCAAATTGGCCAACTGGATCGCATACAGTACGACGAATTTATTGACGGTAGGCCGAGGCCTGCTTAATGCCTCTGGTCTAAAGTGGTTTGGAAATTGCTGTATGGCATGTACGTCATAGATTGGCATGTTTTTGGCCTTTTTAGTGGTGTTGGCAGACAAAAATCGTTGTTTGGCGTACTTTAAAACCTGGATGCTTTGAGCTTAAACTTCAAGATTTTTTTCAGCCTATTTGATATTATTGAAGCTATTTGGCATATTTTTACTAACGGATTGGCGTAGCTGGTCCATCTGAACCTGGAAAACCTACTAGGTTTGTATTTTAATAACCTGTATTTTATTGTTTCAAACATTTATAGGTATATTTGTTTAGCATTATCTATGAACAAAAATGGTACTTTTTGAGATTAACAATTATCTATTAATTAATACGCCCTAATTCTAAGTTTGGTTCTGCAGCAACATTGCGTCTTTGCCATTGGTAATATGGGTAATTCAAAACCGATAGCATTCGGCCTGTTTTGGCTTTCTTGGCATTTTTTGAAGTAATTTGGCATCTATATATGAGCGGTTGGCCATTTTCGGGCCATCTCGACAATTTTTGGTCAGTTACTTTTGGTCCACCTCCAATCAATTGACTGTTCTACTTCTCCACAAATGTGACACAAGCGATCCAAACGAGCCACATTTTTAAGGCAGTCAATTTCACGTAACACTACGCATCCTCAGTTCTAAAATATTATTCAAATTGGATCTCAAATTGTGGTGTATCCTGGCCTGGCAACCCTGGTTAATGCTACTGCTGAAGAAGTTCTGAATGCGAAGCGCGCTCACTGCGGAAGGAGAGCCACAACACTTTATTCGAATAGCTGGCTCCACATGTTTAGGCAATATGCCACAAGAGGGTTTGTGCTTCTTGAGAGAACGTTGCAGTTTGTAAGTTGTTTTCGTTACCATGGAAATGCGCGGGCGAAATTCATCCCACAGCACTCGTCAAAAACGTTAGCGAAACATGAAACATTGGCAAGCATTATCACATTCCAAGAGTTCGATGTTTGCTGAGGCAGAAAGATGCAGGCGATGGTTTTGGCCAGGTTGCGTCATACTCTGTTTTCCGTGGTTTGCTTGAAAGAAGCGCGCTGACGTTTCCCTGGCCCTTTTCTGCCATTGTCCGTACTTTTGCAACATTGTGCGCCTGGCCACCGGCCGCTTGTTTGTATATTTATTCTCGCTGTCGGCAGAAACGTCGCGATCCACTTGAGACGTTGGTTTGTCAAAGAGACGGGTTCCTTTGCATTAATGTAATTGCTTGGGCATGCCCGGGCACGCCCAGTTTCCAGCTTTTGTTGCAACCACGTGACCTGCTTTTGCTGTTTGTTGTTCGCACGATGTGATGTCAAAGTACGGAAAAGGCTGGCCATAATAATTTCCTTAGATTAAACCAGTGGTTCCCAACCTTTTTTGATGCATTCCTCCCTTTGCTCATTTTGGAACTTTTCATTCCTCCCCTGTGGAACGTTCATTCCTCTACTGTTTTGGTTCGTAGGCTAATTAACTACAATTGGAGCAACGGTCTTTATTGACGACAATAACTTGATTAATAAAAGTGGGACAAAACTATTTCTCAAATAATGGCACAAAAGTTTGTCAAGAAAAACGAGTGCTAGTTACAAATACAAAGTGATATAATTAATTGAAAGAGCCAAAGTCAACTCAAAAAGAGAAGTAGGCTACAACACTTACAATGAATAGGTAACGTGGCTATAAGATGGAAATTCCTCCCCTGAACTCGTGAAATTCCTCCCTGGGGAGGAATTCCTCCCCGGTTGGGAACCACTGGATTAAACAGAAACTAACAAGATCTAAAGGGCACTTTAAATTGTGATTTTTCTTTAACCTTACCTGGGGTACAGCCGATATGTAAAAGTCTGAATTGGGAATAATGCTTTTCAAGTTTAACTATTTAGGTTTTTTTAGCAGAACACTAAGCTAACTTTTACGGCCCAAGCCTGTGCAAATTGGCCAAAAGCACCGCTACTTTCCTTTTGTTGGCAGCATTTAGGTTTTGAATGCTTAAGTTTTATGCAGTTGAAGGCTGTAAGATACAGTATATCGGCAATCGGCATCTCCGTTTCCCCTATTGAACTTCAACAAGGTTTAACTCAATAGCACGCAAAGTTACTGAGAACACACAGGTACGCTCATCACTGTGCTCAGTTCGTTGCAACTATTTGACAAGAAAAGCCTTGTTACTTAATTCCATGCAAAAAATATTTAGTTGGAACATACGCAATCAAACGTCCTGGCCAGGGTTGTAGTGCTTAAAAAAAACGTTTGGGAACTCACCCGAAAATGGCCATTTTCAGCAGCACTTCAAACTCGTTTTTATATCAATGTTTAATTGAGTATTCACTTTCATTACTTTGGTACACGAAAAGCGGAAGTGCTGAATAGCCTTATAATGAATATCATGGCCAAAGCAAACGATACAAATGACATATTGCAAACGTTTCGATATCTCCTGTTATCATCATCAGTGCATAGCAATAGAACTGCAGTGATCTTGCTGCAGGTTTTTACTTTAATTACGCTATAAACGAAAACATGAAAAAACTTTGGGAACGTGTTCCCACCTCACTACACCCCTGGTCTTGTCGTATTTAACGCAGTAAACCTGAATATCGTCCACCCGGGTTTCGTGATGATTGGCTATGCTCGGGAAAGCTGAAAACACTTCAGGTTTTCATTGTACATGATCTGACCGTGACTTTTCTTTTTCACTGAGACATTTCGGTCATTTGTCCGATAATAGTATTAAAACTCGACGCAACAGTAGCCTATTCACTAGCCTACCTTGTCAGATATTATGACCGAATTGAATTCATTTGTTTCGGTTGATTTAAGAAAATTCGGTCTTCGACTGAAAAATAAACTCAGGTCTGATCACAATGATTTTTTACTTTTTGTCAAAAGCCCACAGGACTGTTTCGTAAAGAAAGAGCAAAGCTTCTGCTTGGTCTAAAAGATGAGGAAGCTTGTGTGAGGTTTTGCACCTCAGTTTGACCGTTGATTGATTTGCTTGCAACAGAAGGAATCGTAGAGCTCGTGACGCGGCCGTTGAAAGCTTCAAAGAAGGCGGAAAGCAAGTCGCCGCTGGTGAGATGGCCATTTGTGCGATCACCGTTGGCGATAGTAATTTACGGTGTATACGTTTGAAAACACGCGCCACCCATGTCATGGAGTATGACACATTACACCAAACTGAACACAACTTCAACGACGGCAGAGTGAATGCATAAATATGCGAATGTGAAAAAGAACACAAGTTCTATAAAAACTGTACGTTTGCTGACATCGACCAAGACTTGCTTTTGCTCGCTGAGCCGCCATTTTACGCCTGAGGCCTAGCAGTGCGTTTGACCTGCTGGCTGAAAGTGCTAGTAGCCTCAGTTGAGAATTTGCAGAGGCAATCTGAGCAGCTAACAGGAATAGTTTAAATTTTGTGTGACTGAGATTTTTGTAAGTTTTCGAAGGCGCCTTCAAGCAAAATTTATTCTGCATTGATATTACTGTTCAACTCCTTTTTCGCCTTCCTGGTCAAGTAAATTTTTTTGTTTCTTTGCTTTCGTGTCTGACAACAAGCAATCATCACAAAACGTTTTTTTATGAAATGTAGTGAAAGGGATATGCAACAAGAAATAAGGGTCTATGGCAGGGGTCTCAAACAAGCGGCCCGCGATGATTTTTGGTAATTTTCAAATGATCAACATTTAAGTTTTATCGTTTATTCACCGGTGTTTGAAAGTGCTCGGCCAGCGAGTGAACAGATTCCTTTTAAATGAACTTACAGTCGGCTAGAAATTATTTGCCTGTAACCCACGATACCTTTCACAGGAAATAAGATGAAAGCTGTTTCTAGTACAGTGCTTCTTAACCTTTTGCGTTTTCATTCACCCCTGTCATGGATTGCTGCATTCCCATTCACCTTAGTGTGAATGTTTGACCGATGTGACAATCATCACAATACATCGAGTGTTCATTGTTGGACCACGGTATTTGCTCTACCTTATTCACAGCATCCTTTCCGGCATGCAGTAAATTGGATGCGATCTTCAACTCTGGTTTGGTTACAGACTCAGCTTCGCAAAATGTTTTTCTTTTGTTTAATCAACACGTGCCCTCTTTGAAAAGAGGAAAGGAGAAGAGGCTTTTTGCTAGCAGATCCATTTACGATTGATGAATGGAGGGAATTTTACTGTTTGCATGAAGACTCGTGCTGTTGCTTGAAAAAATTGCGAGGACTCTGATAAATGCCGTATTTGTTTTGTAAATGACCCCACAGTTTTGAATGAGCGAAAAACTGGTTGCTATAGTTAACACAGCAACACATGCATTGAGAAGACGGCTGGTGGCTCGATTCTTCACTTCTGTGATGAAATAACCCATACTTAATGTAATCGTCATACCACTTTCGCCTTTTTATTTTTTGAAGGCAAGTTATTCTCGACGCTAACATTCCGTTTCAAATTTGGTTCTTTAAACTGGGAAACTGATGAAGCTAGCGTGTCCTGATCAATTTCATCTATAGATTTACATTTACTTGTTCTTGAAAACAAAGTGTTTTTTGTACGTATTTCATAAACATTCTGCAGGTATTAGGCAACCTGAGCTATAAACGCGTATTTGATTTTGGAACCAATACCAAACTGGTAACAAACAACACAAATATAGGCTATTCCTGTACTTCAATTGATTAGGCTGCACTTCACCTGATAAATCTGAAGAGTGCTCAAGTGCCCGAAACTTTTGAAAGTACTGTGATTCTAGCAGATAACTTTTGCACATGAGTACAGGTTGCTCATGCATCACTCTATTGAATAAAACACGACACCTCTCGGCAAAATCTGTCCCCACTGCGTAATTACAGACGCAGTTAATTGCACCATTGTGCGGTTTTTCTGAGGTAAGTTGCTGACTGCTGACGACGCAAAGCTGGAACACTTGAAGGTCGCCATTTTACTCACAATTGTTGATGTGTTTTGGGTAGAAAAACAAGACAAATGCATGTTACCAGAGGACACAAAAAATTAGGAACATGAATTTCAATCATCCTTCATTCACCCCTCTTCTTTCATTCGCCCTTGCAAAATTTTCATTCACCCTAGGGTGAACCATTCACCCGGTTAAGAAGTGATGTTCTAGTAAGTAATGAGGTTCAGGTAGCGCCATTGTTGCGTCAGCGTCGTAATGCGACCCCCGGGTTCCATTATAAGTCCCCATTTGACCCTAGGAGCAATTTGAGTTTGAGACCCCTGGTCTATAGTGAATGGCTAACTACAAAAATTGCAGCTTGTAGAAGCTGGCCGCCGCCGAAACACTAAATTTTATACATGATACTCCCTTAACTTGGCAGCACTCGTACGTACAGTATCTCATGTTGGGAAGTGAAACAGCCTAGAGCATTTGAAGCTTTTTGAGAGATTACCGCGCGAATTTTGCCAGACGGCCCATGATGGTGATAGGCCATTGGTTTAACGGTTTGGGTTTAGTAAGTTCCAGAATACGCCGCCCCAAGGTCAGTTTGCTACCCATCTAAATTACCCTAATCAGGTGAAGCATCCAGCAAACGTTTGTTTTTTTTCAAGCGAAAACGCAATTCTACACTCTCAGTGTTTCTTTGTACAAGAAAAAGAGTTATCACGCACATGGAAATCTTAATGCTTGGAATTGATTTATCCTCTGCATTTGCCACACCGTATATTTCCAGATACAAGTCGCAACGTCAATTTTGGGGCTTTTTCGTACATTTTTAATTACCACATTGCTTAGCTGTGTGTTCCAATCACTGCAGCGTCAAATGATTTGGGGGTCGTAGGCAGTCTCTCTCATGTGCAGCAGTATTGCTCCTCAGAAATCGGCCCACATCAGCGCCTGAAAAAATTTTTATTCCATTTTGCATGTTGGATATATCCTGTATATTGACGAATATGAACAAATCTATTAGAACCGGCAGAAATTTCATGACGAAAGCTTTTTGTGCACCAGGATGTGATAAGAAACAATGAAAACAGCGTAAAAATGTTTTGGACATTTCGAGCAAAGCTGATTTCATCGAGAAAATTTCACGTATAGAGTTTTTCATTTCATCGAGAAAATTTGAAGCTTAGGGTTTTTTGCCGTTGAAGCATTAAAGCAAAGCTTCTCAGCCTGTAGGCCACGGATGAATTTTCGACGCGTTAGGGTCTGGTATTACTGAAATTGAGTACGTTTTGCAAGTTGAAGTTTTTAATCAACAATATACGTAGCTCTTGTGCTACAAACTTCAATACGCTGTCATTCGTCATTGTGTGTTAGAAATTATTGCGTCATGGAAATTTCCACGTAGTCTACCACGTTGTGCAATGCAGTTATACTGAAGGCATTTTGAGGCAGAGAGGCGGCTCTTGTTGCCATGAAAACGAAATCTAGAAGCAGGCTCTACGTGGAAGATGACTTGATATGTGCATTATCATGCACTAAGTCTTGAATATATATGTTTTCCCACAGCAAACAGACTCAGCCTTCGCACTGATGGTAGCGCACATTGTGTTATTAACAGTTGTTTTCGTTTCTGCTCTGTGCATGTACAACAAATGTCTCATTGGAGAAGTTGTGCAGTCGGTGGCCCACGGGCCCTCTGTTGATTTATTGATTGGGCGACATACTTCAAAAGGTTGAGAACAGTGGTGTAGGAGCTGTGGGTTCAGGGGATGAAAGAACATCCCCAAAAGTTTTGCTTTGTCAAACATTTGGGCAAAATTTCATAAAAATTGGGCCACGACGCTTCGACGTTTTCAAACAATATTATTGAAATTATAGTTCCTTGTTATTGAGTGAGTACATAAAAGTTTATTATGTTATAGAAAACACATCAAATATATATGTATATAATCAATAAACTGTGTCTAGTACAGGCTCGTAACCAGCTTGGGGCACCAGGTGGGGCGAAGAGTTTTCTGAGAGGGGCTCAAATTTTTTAAACTATGTCCAATAGTTTTAACCTATGTCCAACACGTTTTTCCAGGGGGGGGGGCGAAAAAAAATTTAGGGTGGGCTTCGCCCCCCGTGGTTACGGGCCTGGTCTAGTAACTTCATATTTTAGTTAGTGAGTGTTGATGAGTAACTGACTCACTTGAAAGTTTGGCAAAAGAAGGCATTTAATTTATGTGCTTTATTATATGGACACCGGGGAAATCAAGTATACTGCGGGGCACTTACTTCATATTAGTAGAGTCCATGCCAGGCAAGTACAGAAAATCTTTTGTTTTTAATTTTAAGTACAGTAGTTGGATGATCACAGTTTGCCATACAGTTTGTTGCATGTTGCCTACATGTGCAGTTGAACAGATGGTGTGAGACATAATATGATACATGCCACATATTCTGTATCACATATATGTATTCAGAGAGGGAAGCAGTTTCAGGTCACCTCAGCTGGGTTTGAGGTACCTTTCTGACAGCAATAGCTGGAATGTGAATGAAAACCTCAAAACTGTGAAGCAGATGCTCAAGATTACTGAGCAAGCTTGCTTCAGACAATGTTCTTGCACAGCTTAGCGTACTTTTTCAGTTAGGTTTAAAAAAACTAATTTTAAGTACCAAATGTTGTATTTACATGTCTGTGGCAACATGGTAGAGGAAAATGTAATGTAGGCCTACCAACAGCTACAGAAAATTTGTTGCATAAAATTTTTAGGGTAAATTTGGGGAAATTCGGGTAAAATATCCATTGCACTCTCAAAAACTTGCCTGCTCCGACACCTGGTTGAGAACCCCTGCATTAGAGTTTTTGAATTACCGAAAAGTGCTTCCTTTCACCTAAATTTTGAGAAGTCACAAGTTTTATTGCCTTGAAATTTCAAGTAATGAGCTGAAGGGCAAAAACTAAATCCATCGCTTTTTTAATAGGCATCATCTTTTCCAAAGCACTCATCAAGAAAATCTGAATAAGTTAAACCGCTGCTGCGTAGGCATCTGTCCAGTGTTGCCACTCTGTTGTTACGGAAAAGTACTAGATTTAATGATAAAAAAACATTAGATTCACCAATAAAACACTAGATTGCAAAAGCAAATTTAAACGTAGCGCAAATGGCCAGAAAATGTGTTGCAATGCCAACCATAGACAATGTGCAACTCATTGTAAGCCAGAGACAAAAAAACGGGAAATAACAGCAACGCTTGGGTTTGTTTGTACAGGGCACTGAAACTTTTAACAGATGACCAAGTGACTTCGCAGCGGTTAACTGAAAACATATTATATTGTTTTGTGTAATTTACGATTTATTAGTTAGAATTTTTAGCAAATTACAATTGCACTAAATCAAAGGGTCTCAATTATAGTTACAATTACACAAAATTGTGCAATACATTACATTCAGCTCACTCATGACAAACACTAGATCACTGGTTCTCCAAGTTTTTTTCATATTCCTCCCGTACAAATGCAAACACTGCCAATTCCTCCCAAACAAAAATCACAAAGATAATTGCAAAGGCTTCACATTACCTACTGTGAAGAAACAATAGATGAACCAAACAAGACTTTTACACCGTCAGTAACTGCAGTCAAAGCAGCTTGTCCTAGCGTATTGTAGATATTTCCATCTAAGCCAACCTCGTTGCACAGTTTTTTTATGTGTTGAATAAATAAATCATGAAAACTTTAGGTTTTTTCATTCACAGCCTTTCCTCCCAAAAATAAATTTCTTCCCTTCAATTAAAAATTCCTCCCTCAATGAGCCAAGTGGCACCCGTTTGAGGACCACTGCACTAGATAGTCATAAAAAACATTAGATGAAACGAAAAAACACTAGATCTAGTGGAAAAACACCGTGGCACCACTGCATCTGTCTATAAATGCCAAAGCTTCCCAGGGTGCAGCGTAACACTGCTATTGTAGTAACATGTTGTGTGTGACATCATAAAGACAGATTTTCCATCAAGGCATTTGTATTTGGCTGCCATCTTTCCTCCATACTGCATGAAATTTCTTGCATTGTGACGTGCATAAATGGCCGGCGAGTTTTCTCATTCAAATTTTAAAGAGAACACAATTCACACAAGTGTTTAGAGAAACACACGAGGAAGTTTTAAGAAGTGCGTTTTTTTTCAAGGAAAATGTTAGGTACCCCGTATGGACCTGTGCGGACCGGAAAAATTTCCGAATAAATTTCATGTAATTAGAGGTGTTTTGAGCGCCATTGATAATTTTTTCTGATTCTAGGGACACGATTTTCAATTCTAGGGACCCGAATCGGGTCCCTAAAATACCTTAAAAAAAACCCTGAGAAGTACTTTCAAAAATACAGAACTGCATATAGAGAAAAACATTTTTTATTTGAGAAATCTTTAAGACATTGTTTGCAAACGCGTGGACCCATTTTCGACGTGAATCCAACAAAAACATTCAATACCGTGACGTCCTTTATAAATTATTTGCCAGTATAACCCACATATAACCATTCGCTGGAGATTGACTTCTGCCAAATATTGACTTTTCACCCTGGAAAAAACCGCCTTGCCAACAACTGCTTCAGCTAGCTGTAGCCTTGTTTGCGTAATTGGCCAAGGTTATTTTTACTAGCTCGCTTAAGCATTTTCAGGAAGTTAGCCAAGAACTTCTTTTCAATCAGCCTTTCCAGGCAACACTTAAAACCAGAGTTGCGTTTTCGTTTCACTTGTTTTCATCGTATAATTTAACTAAACTAGCTGCTGTTCAGTCGTTTTACAGTTCTCTTCTACAAGATTTCACTTGCCTTTCGCTTCGTCGCATCCGCTTAGCAAGTGACGCCGCTTTGTTTTGACAGGGTCTTTGTAGTTGGTGGATTTCAGCAATGCTCCTTTGAAAGCGTCACAAATAGATTGCCTCGTTAACCTGTGGTGGATTAACATATAAAGGACGATGCCTCCACACCGAACAACATCCTGGCATGCTGATATCTTCCAAAAGCAATATCCAAAACATTTAAAGCTCACGTTTTGCCACAGTGACGCTACTTGCCTAGCGTGACCGATTTGCGATAATCTTTCATAGGCTTAGTCAGGGGGACCCATGCCCCTCAATTTTTAGCATATCTATTCATTTTGTGCTTTGAGAGGTGGTATCCCAAGAAAATAATGTTGCTCGCCGAAAATCAAACAGTTTGGCCTCCGTGACCTTTATGACAAAAAAAGAAGTGAAAAACTGCGAAACAACTCTTTTTTCCAGGTCCAAATTGTTTACTACCTCTACTTTAATCTTGTGTCACTTTGATGGTGATACACTTCTTACGTCCTGTGCCTTAAGTTATAAAAGATTAATCTTTTTACATTGCAAGTCCGTTATCATCTACTCAAGTATATTCAGCTCCTAGATATTTTGTTCACATTAACAAGACCACAGTTTTATGCAAGGTTTTTCACAAGGAGAAACAAGGTCGGTAATTTTTCAGAAAATAAGAATCATACTTGTTATCTAAATGAATTACTGGGAAACATACAATAGGCTAACAGGCACCAGAAGCATCCGTTCGGTTTTTGCACAAAACAAGCGGATTAATAAACATATCCTCAGATTCGGTAGCGCTTTCATAGGAGGTGGTCGCTCCAGTGACACAAAGCACCTGCCAGCAAGCAGCCTGCAACGCAATTGCACAGGCGTCACAGCGTCGACGATGCACGTTTGCAGAAAAAAAAACCACAAAAACATTCGTTCCGTACCCCACAAATCAGCAGCAATGAGAAACGCTATCGACATACCTATTGAAGGGCAAGCTGTTCTTTTAGACCTGATACACCCAAACATGGGTTGATTTTCTCGGTCAAGGACCGAATGCTTTTTAAATGACCGAAAAAATGGGTCAGTTCGGTCACAATATCTTAAAAGGAAGGCTAGCGGACGCTGTTACGGCGATTTTTAATACTATTACCTGACAAAATGACCGAAATGTCTCAGCGAAAAAAAACAGACCCAAACGCAGCACTGCGCAAAAATAAGCGGAACGGAAATAGCCTAGCGTTAACCTTGATAGCAAATTTCAGTTGCGTTCGCAGTTTCGTTCAGGTGTCAGTTGGCCCCATCGGTGTTCACCGTAACGCCACTTGAAGTTGTTTGTGCTGTTCGCACAGTCGACATGTGACGTATGCGTGGCATTTGGAGCCACCGCATTCTTGAGTCATTCTGGTGGAACTTCACGGTCACGTTTGCCGGCCAAACACAACCCGTCCGTAGACGCGTGTCTTCTATCGTCACAGTTTCGACGCTGGTGCTTTCGAACAACTTCTCTTTTAAAGAGCTTCGACTAAACACTATTTGATTTACACCACGCATTATTTTTACTGAGGGTAGGCTACGTGTACTGAATGTGCGTACCATCATTGCCCCTCTATCACAAACGCTTTTTCTCTCATTTAATTATTCACTCTGTCGGCTACCTAGATAAACCAAAGCGCACAGCGATCAACCGGTACTGCGGCATTACAGATGCCTTCATTTAGGCGCTGGCAAAGCTTAAATCTCAGTTAAATTACGTTCAGTACTAGATAAACAGCAAATAATCATCAAATACATATTACAATCAATTCAGCATTACATGCTGTGTGAACTGATGGCAAAAGTGGAATAATTGTTTCAAATAGTAGGCTGTGATGACAAGCTTATCAAGACAATAAGAACACCTCTGAGGATGTGACACGACCAACAGACACACCGAGCAGATGTTCAGCTTGCGTTGTTGGGTAACGATAAAAAACTCAACAAAACACGGCATCTTTTCACTCCAGCGATCTCACTTGTATGGCATGCAAACTATTCAAACAAGAAATGGGACAAACTATTTCACGAATTCGTGGCTGTTGCGTGCAAGTATAAGATATATTTATCGAAATGGTGACCCATGCAAAGAGCCTAGGTTTGCTTTACTTTGTTTGGTCTGCTGTTTTCCGCCAAGGAAATAACCGAATAAGACTTGCAAATACTTAACGTTTCGTTTCAACCGCAACAGACTTGTGGATTTACGCAAATCCTTAAGTCCCAGATTGTCCTTATTAGTTGGTAGGAACCTTGCACGAGAACACGGCCGTTTACAGTTGTTGCATTGCGTGATGCTTACTCAGTGTTAATGTTGATTATTATGCCAGCAACTTTACTTTCCTATGTCTTCGAGATGTGTAGCGTCGCAATGTTTTGACACAAAGTGTTTTGGGTGATGCACTTCAGAAAATTAAGAGTGTGTGCTTTGACCCAGAACAAGTATTCTCAATCCACTGCGAAACAACACGTCCGGCGACCACCAAGCAACCCTCCGCAAAACCCATCTTGATATCGTGGCGTGAATAAGAGGCGCACTCTCTGGTGGAACACAACGCATACTCATCAAACGGTGACGTGGAGTGTCAGCTGATGAGCGTCAAACACTGACAAACTAGCAGTGACGAGGCGAGCATTGTCAGGGACAGCAGAAGATGAATTCAAACTCAAAATAGCATTTCCGTAAAAAGAACTGATTAAGCAGTCGGCGCGTTATGCCCATACATGGCATTTTCACGCTGGTGGTGTCAAGGCACTTTCGCTCGGCAACCTTGGTTGCACGATGTTATAAACAAGTACAAAAACGCATTTTCGTTACCAAGTTACAACAAGGCAGCTGTTGGAAAAGCTTCTCTTCGACTTCATACAATTCCAAGAGTCATTCACAGACATGCAACGGGAAAACGCTCGTTTACATTTGTTCATAAGTTGCCACGGGTGACCATAATAAAAAAAAGATCGTCGTACCAGAACGGTACGGAACTCCAAACATGTCTACTAGCAAAGGCTACCAGCATTTCAAATAAAATTGCACGTGTGCGTTTCCTCATCGAGCAAGCTTTGCGGTGCTGGAAAGCAAACAATGCCTGGTCGTACTGCTGGACGTTTTACGGGGAGAAAAAAGATCTCGTCAACAATTTTCTCCACCACGCCCGAAACGTCCTCTTTCTGTGTCGAAACTTCCTCCCCGCCATCCAGATGTGAAACACGACGCGCGTTAGCCCAATGCAATGAGCGCGCATGCCTTGTTTTACATCAGTGATTGTGAGGTGGCACGATCGTCCCAGCCCTGGGGGACGCTCCTTGACAAGCCGCGCAGCCTCGATACTGCACAGGCAGCATTTTCGACAGTCTTGGTTTCACAGCAACAAACATCGATCGTTTTTTTTTCGAACGCCTGTCCTGCCGGTCGGATGATGTTGATGACGTAAGCTGCGACGAAGCCTGCTTTTTCGTAGTAACCGAGACGCATAACTGCAAATGACAGTGAGTGTGCTTGATGTCGCGAGCGTGCAAGGCAGCAGGAAATGACGTACAAGCCTGCGTGCCTGCGCAACGTGCGACGTCAAACAACCCGGACATTTCTAACCTTTTCTTACTCTTTTCTTGTGAATCACTGTAAAATTAATGCTCTTTCTACAGCTGCCAAATTCGTTAGTTTGGCCTTTTGGGGCCTTCTTATAGTGATGCCGTTAGAACCTAAATCCAGTCGCGACGCACATAAAATCGTGTCACAATATGCCAGATATTACGTACGCCAGCAAAACTGGTATCATGTCCAAAATGCAATATTAACGAGAAATTCTTAAATTACCTCTGCAGTCTATTTATGCTACTTACTAAGCCAGCGTTTCACCACAGTATGTTGAAAAGTTGTTTGCAAAAGTTTTCGCTTTTATCTTGCGTTGATGATAATGACAACTTAATGGCCGTAATGTCACCTGTCATGTCCCAAATGATTTTTTTCTGAAAAAGGAATTTAAGTTGTTTGTTTGAATACACAAAAGCAAGGTATTGACAAATGTAGCTGTTTAGTTAAACTGACCGCCATATTGATCTAAGCAGCGTTGCAAATTCAACTACGTAAAATTCACGAAAGAAAGGAAAAAACATTTCAATTATAAGCGTTTCCTGCAATGTACTTTTCCGAACGATTCAGCTTTACACAGATTAACGCAACCAAACAAAATGGCGATTGTTCAGTTACGCTGTAAGCTACGTGTTGTTGAGTGAACTGGTCGTAAAGTTACCGCGGCCCTCTCCTTTGTTGTGTTGATGCAGGTTGATGTAACACTACGCGCTCCGTGACCGAATCACATGACGGTTGCGTCATACGCGCTATGAATCATTGCGTGTGACAAAAGAAACGTTAGATGCGATTTTTCTAATTAAATCTGCCTGATAAGAGAAAAAGGCTCTGAAAAGTTTGCGCCACGATGGCATTTCTTTTGACTATGTTTGGAAACCAAAGCGATCTTGTGCGCTTCATTTGAAAAAACACACCATTGGCTGAAACTCGCCTAAAAAATAAGCATTTAAGATGAAAGTTTGAGTTGCATGATTTATGTAATTAATATTGGTTGCAGATGAAAACTTACGCACCGATCAGTATCGAGCAATTCCACCAGCTACAGTGCTAAACATCTGACGATGGAGTTTGCCTTGCAGCCTTGGCAAGGATCATGCCAGTTGTAGGGGCAGTGCTAAGTCTTGCTTAAAGGTCACTGCTTACCGACAGTCAACTTACAACGCGAGGTTTCGTCACGTGCAGAGGTTAACGAACGCAAATATCTCTTCATTTATCATTGACAGTAGCCAAAGTGCTTTCAACCTTTTTCTTACCTGTCGAACAAATCTCACCATCGCCTGGTTGTTGCTTGAACAAGCGCCTGATGGAACCCAACGGATGCATATGCTACCCGGAGGCGTGGTTGTTTGCAGGGCAAAGTCATGTGCAAATGTCGGCAGCAGCCCAGCTGCGGCGAAATTCCTGTCATACCGTGCAAGCAGCCGCTGATCATTGACGAGGGGCGTTCGCAAGAATCGACCCTATTTTAAACAATGCTAATAAAGTTAAGCACTGGGTATTGAGCGTCGAAGGCTGTTTTTCACAAAACGTTGCCTGAACCATGTTGCTCTTCCGCACAGCATTGCGAGAAGTTTTTGTGGTGGCACGTGCCTGTGCCATAAAAAACGCAAAAAGGTTTACGACGGCTTGTATGAAGAGGTACAGCTAGTTAGATCGCAAGCTTTAGAAAAACAATATGAATGTATACATGTGCAAAACATTATTCAGGCATTACAAGAACCCAGTCTGAAAGTGCATCACTATATAACACAACACTGCTCAAAACACCAGTAGTCAAAACCAAGAACAGTTACGTTTCTGAAGCGGGCTTAAAGCTCCTGTAATTCACTCAAACGATTACAACAAAGCGCAAAGCGGGTATTTACGCCGCTCTATTTCGGTGAAGCAACAATACCCTTTTTACGTCACAAAAACATTCAGTTGCCACATTCCCGCCCAAGAGCGAGATGCGCCCGAAGAGCGATGGCGCGCAAGCGTCACGGTCAAGTTAATCTCCATGTGGTCTGGAATGTAGCTTCGTTGGTTTGTTGCTGGTGTTGCCCAGCGACCGCGACATTCATGAAAGGCACGCCGTAGTCGGTGCGCAAATCCAAAAGCTGGTTTGGCAGACATTAATATTTACATGTCGGCTTTTGTGTGGAACCAAACCATGTTTGTTTTGATTCTGTTTACTTAATTCGCTTTGTCACTACTTATACAACTGGCAACAGGACAGCCCACCACACAGGTGACATTCTAGGCTCAACTCGTACACCTGGTTGTTTATAATTGAAACAAAAATACACGTTTTTGTCAACACCCAAACTAATGCCGTTTCAGATCTTGACAGTTCATGACCAGGCTTGAGCAGAAATCTAAAACAACAAAGGGAAGCCCGATTTTTAACTACTTGGCATGGTCGTCGTTTCGTAGAAGAGCTCCAGACTATTTACGGTTAGTTGGAGCCCGTCAAAGGTGGCCTGTAATGACAGCAAGACATTCACGTTAAAGTGCAACAGCTGTCACACAGAGACGTTAAAACGATTGCAAGTTGGGCAGTTGCCACTTCGCAATGCGCGGAAGCATGTGCGTTGGGGCGAAAGTGGTTTCAATCGTTTCAGGATCCTTAAATTGTTGCAACTTTCGACTTCCCGAAATTTTCGACTGGCTGTGGACTTGCCTTTCGATAGTAATCTAAACTGACAAAGTTTTTCTTTGAAAAGGGGATAAATGTTGTGGACGCTATCATTAAAGATTTATGTAAGCTGTGCTTTGACCCATACTACCGTGAAGAAATTTATGAGCTCACTTAATATACAGCAATGGGACCATGTGCGAGCAGTGTATAGGTTTAAATGGGAGTGGAAGAGCAGACGAGCAACGAAACTAGTTGTTATATTCGCAGGAATCATTACATTGCAAACGCCTGACACCCAATACCTGTTGCGTCACATTAATCATTATGACGAAGCAGGGTTGCCTCGACAACCCGGTTGCTGTGTACACAGTACGCGCCATCCCAGCAAAGTGCTGAATCATGTTGCCCGCTATCATGACAAGCCAAACGAGCGACTAGGTTGTATCATCAGCGTGCCAGGCAAGGTCGCACGTTACGAAAAGTTGATAAACCACATGGCCGGAAAGCCTTCACTTGAAAACAAACTTTCCACGTTCACAAAGAAAAGGATGACTCATCCCACATCAGCACGAGAGGCTGTAACACTGGGCATGTACACGCTGTGCAAGCGCGCGTGCCGCAGATTCCCTGACAATTTAACGTTTCGATCAACCTTTGACGACGCGGTCGCAATACCTTATATTTCCCACAACTCAGGGTTCCGTCCTTTGCTGGGAAATGTTATATTTTCGAAACAACACTGGTGTTTTCGTCCAGATTTGATTTTTAGATGACTTGTAAGCATGTAAGTTGATCTACGGCGGAATGGGCCTTACGTATCATAAGTCTAGGTTTTCGAAAGGTTGTACTCCCATTATACTGTCATATTACCTCTCCGACGCTAACAGTCAGAATATGCGCGGTAAAGTCGACAGTTCATCTCAAGATTGGGTATGTTGTTGTTGTTGTCAACGATTTATGTCCTAACCGCCACAAAGCTGTCATTGAAACCTGCAATGATTGGTCACGCGTGAAAACTTTGCTGTTGCGAGAGTGATTTAGTGGTATTGTATGGACTGGCAGGGCCTTGCGACGCAGTCCCCCAGACAACATCGACGTATAAGTTCACGCAAAATCTTGCTTCTTCCATAAAACTGAGCCATACATAAGCGCAACGAATACGTCACAGAGGCAGCGATTAGGCTCAGTTAAACCCGCTGTTCTCGCATTTTTTTTGCTGAGTGCACCGCACCTTCCCCAACCGCAGTCATGTCCGCCACGTTTTTTCAGAATATATTGAAGAGAATTCATGACCAACTTCCAAGTCGCTAAAATCGGGTACCTAGTTGTTAAACACCTGTTTTTTGATTTAATATCTTGCTTAATAATAAATTATTTATTACAGACTCGTGGTCCATATCACAAGCACAATCAAACAACGCAAGAGCGCAAAAAGTGGTTGGTTAGCCATAAGGCATTACAGAATAGGTGTTTGCACACGACCAACACTGATAGGAGCAAAACACTTTAACAACGCCTCAACTGTAACGTCATCCACCCATCATAATACAGGGATCCAGTAGTGTGAGAGAAATGAAGGTATCCTAACATGAAACACCGAGAAGCTAACAGAGAAAAACAGAAAAAAGTTAAAGAAAAGTCAGATGGGGGTGCGCATTGGCGCTCAGCGTCGTGCAAACTGTTCCGATCAAGGTTTCAAACGCTTTGCAGTTAAAACATTATAACGACAAAGTTTACCAGACCGGTACCCACATCAAACTATTCTTTCCAGAACCTTGCTTTGCAAATGGGAGTGCGTCGTCGCCGGTTTACACAGGTGGCAAAGTTGTTATCTAATGTTTCCGATCATCGCATGGACCGCAGTGAGGAGGCGTGCCCGGGCGTGCCCGACGTGTCGGCGACATGTCTTTGTTGCTGACCACCGGACTGCAGGCAACACTGTCAACAAACAAGGTTCGCAACAAAACTTTGGCGACAAAAATAGATCAGCGACAAAGGCCGTGCCAAAAAAGCGTATCTGATTACCACTTCTAACAATCATCGGCCTACTATGTATGCAAATCACTTGAACAGCAAATAACTTGATTAAGACTTTCTTCCACAAGTCAGGCTTGTTAACGCTTTCTACCTGTTTTCAAATGCTCCACCTTCGGGCTTTCTTTGTTCCTGCGTGATGCCCAGAAAGGCTTGCTGCTGAGAACGTCACGCCCCGCTGAGAAAGTTACGCCCGGTGGCGACGGAATTTAATTAAGTTTGTTACCATGATAAAGCGCACGTGCCAACGTCGATTGACTTGCAAAACCTTCCTTGGCTATTTTTAGATAAAAGCAGGTTTTTTTTAAGGCGTAGAATTTCAAATCGGGTCCGTAGAATCAGAGAAACTTATTATCGGGTTCCTAAAATCAGAAAAAATCGGGTCCCCAGAATCAGAGAAATCGGGTTCCTCCAGATCCATACCTAACATTTTCCTAAAAAAAAAGCCTGGATAAAACCATTTAGCTTTAGCTTGCAAACATACGCTCACGTCAGTGTTCTAGACACGTTGCCCATGCAGAGGAAACAGTAACTTGACACAAACTTAGTGGCAGTCCAGAAAGTTAATCATCGCTTTTAACCCAATGCAGATTTCTTGCTCTTCGTTTGGATCTAAGGCGCTATCAGTGACATTTTAACAAGCTTTGGTTTTCACCGATACATGTTGGGTCTCTGTGAAAATTGCCTGCGTTTAAATTGATTTAACGAACAAAATTAAAGAAACTTGTTTTCATTCCGTCTTAGAGGAGCAAAGTTACACATCGGGAAATGATCAGCCTTTCCTCCGTAACCACGCTCTTAGCGTATCTGTTTCTGCGTCCCCCTTTCTAGTGGTGCATATCATCCAAACAATTGTAGTGCTGCCTGCCACCTGCCCCCTTTGTTTGCTCTTGAGGTAATCCGGATTTGTCTTTCCGAATGCTCGTTTACTGTCACGTTTTTCTAATCTCCCTTGACGTGTTATTTCGCTTGACCAACATCCTTCAAAATGCGTTTAGCCTCTTTTTGTTTGTTCTGCAGTTGAAACAACATCAATACGGGATCGGTTTTCCTAGCTGTTTGCCTGTGTTGAAGCTGCTGTGTGCCGATGTGTTCGGTTTCGCTTTCAACTTATGAGACAGCATGATATGTGTAGCATGGCATAGTTTCGCAACGTTGTGCTGCAGCGTTACTGTTGGCAACGCAACGTTTGAAGACTTTTAAAGCATAAATATGACGACTGTCACCCCACGTGCGATGGACGTGCCTGCAATGTCCAGGAGATTCTAACTCTGGGATCATTTGCCATTCAAGGACGGTTTCTTGATTGTTGGCTAGGTCTGGGGTTTGTTTGTCACGGGGTGTATCCCGCCATGGGCGTCCGCAGTGGGGACAAAACGGACATTTTCCCCTGGCAAGTTCGACTGTGAATTTTTAAAGAGTTTTGTAAACGTCTATTTGCATTGAAACCTGAAAGGGATAAGCAAAATGTCGATGTTGCCCCCCTCTGAAAAAATTTCTGCGGACGTCCATGCGTCCCACCCATTGAATGAACGGCTTCAATGCAGCGCTTTGAGGATCATGGCTTTCGTCGCAAATCAACAGCTACACATAACGGACGTATATGACCACCACGGCGCTGTCTCCGTTGCGTTGGTGACCACGCAGGTTCGATGTCGTGAAGCACGCGCCGTCGGCGCTCATGCACGTGCCTGCACAACATTCGAACACGAGAGGCCTGTTCTGCTGGAGATCACACCGCGTCTGATAAGCTTTCCGTAAACTGGCTAATATTGTTGTGAACAGACTCGTTGGGCACTTGAAACACCAGTCAAGCAATCGCAGCAAACTTCAGGCAGCTTCCGCAGTAGAAAGAACTTGCTCAAGCCTTGGGAGGTAGCCATCAAAATGCTAAGAGATACCAACCAAAGTAAATTGATGAGTGCCTCCCGCGACTTGCAAGCTTCGTTAACCAAATACTTGTCATCGGCCGATGACTTGACATTTATGGTGACCGACTCGCCTGCAGCGTCATAACCGAAACGTCCGTCACTGTCACGTGCCCGAGCGGGGGGAAAACCAATTGCGCGAATGTCAGGCGCTGCAAAGACAATTTTTCACTTTAACGCTTACGAAATAGTCACGAACATCACATGACATTACGCACCTTTTCTCATTCGAGTTCATCGAGCTCGCTAAGGCCAGTCAGCGAAAAGCACAGCGACCAACAAAGGCAGGTGTTCGCTGTGAAACCGCTGATGTTTACGTCACAGCTGCGGGGGTCGTGAACAAGTGACGCAAGAACAGCGCGATCTTCCGGAATGCATGCGCGGCGCGTAGGCGTTTCGCAACGTTCGCTAAAGGTCTCTTTGTCGAAGCGCCACGAAAAGCGGGCGAGTTTCGCTAGCCTAGCCACGTCACAGGGGCGAGCTCGCCGTGGCGTAAAGGAATTTTTATCGGTAGCAGAATTTCGCCTAGTTGCTTACCTGGCACACGGAAACACAAATTTTTCGCTTTTGAAATGCCTTAGTTCACTTCTACGATTTGCCAAATGCTTTACAACACTGCCACAAGTAAATAGTCTTCACAAAGGTGAAGGGTTTCAATAAGTCAGCAAATTTATGAACAGGAAATTAATTTCACGTAACAATACACATCTTCACTCCTACAATCTGCAAGCATTGTAGGATGCCACAAAATGTACCCAACAACGTTGAACTTTGCTTTTGAGAAAAATAGACTGCATGCACATGGAATTTAAAGGCACGACGAGCGAAACACATGGAAAAGCAATGAGCTGTGAGCAAAATTATTTTGTTTGAACCAGACAATCCTTCATTTGAGATCGTTAATTGCTTCACGAACATTAAATTTAATGGATAAAAGTTGCAGCTGCTACCCTGTTTCAGCGTTTGGCATCTCCCTGTGCTGTCTGTGTTTATGAACACACACCTGCTCTGTTCTGCGCTATGGCTAACCATTTTTGTGCTATTGCGTTATTCGGGTAAACTTGTGACATGGACCACGAGTCTGACTCAAAATAAATATTATTTTGTATACAAATGTACTTGATCTGGACCGACATACTTGACTAACAGTCACAACGATTAACCCGAAATCACGCTGCTAATTTATACGTACCCCACACCACGTCGCTAAACGCGAGAATCAGGATGGTTACAGTACGTGTTCCGTCGTACACGCATAACCGTCGATTCAAGATGCATTCAGAACACTACATTTTTTCAGCATAGCCTCAGTTTGCAGTGATCTGTTCTGTGACAGATGTCGAACTGCCAGTAACTGTGGTTCTACTTTGAATTCCGGTGTACTGCATGCGGTTGAATCCGCAATTCTGCTTTCGAACCTGCCTTTCTGGTGACGCCTCCACTTGCTGTCACTTGTCGCAACCGAGTAAACAATACCAACTGCGTAACAGAAAGCAGGCCGCGATTATAAAAAGCTTCTAAAACCAATCGGGGATTTCCCCGGTGCTAGGAATTATCGCGCGATGGTGTAATCTTGTCACGTGAGAGCGTCCCGTGACCCTGATGTAACCGAAAAAGACGGCGCGAGCTTGTTTCTTTTTTCCTCTCCGCCTACGCAGCGTAAAAATGCGAGAGCTGAGGCCACGTAGCCCACCACCAGCTTTTGGCGATTTCAAAAGACACGCCTTCCGACCAGCGCTGGAAAACAATTGCGCTGGCAGAAAAGCAAACCAATCTTCAAGCTTTGTTCCGCCCCCTGCCAACCATAGGTTTGTGCGATTTAACTTATATCAAGATCTGACTGGTTCTGTCACCGACCTGAACTGAAAGTTTAGGTTGTTTTCAAACCGGTTAGCGCCGGTTGCAGGGAGACAGATCTTGCTGATCCTTTGTTCAGAACCGTAACGGCGGGTTCAGTTCAAACGATCACTCGATAAGCACAGAACGCTCGCGAATACACGCGTGTGAATGCCTACGCCACTGTCAGCGTCAAACGTCGCTGGGAGGTTTCCAGTGGTTTTCCATCAATAACGCACGACACGCATAACATTTCTGAAGCGGAAAGAAAGCTAAGCTGAAAGTTGACGCGCTATGCTCAATGTTCCAATTTGGGATGCACGCACCGGCTAGTGCAGTGGTTCTCAAACTTTTTGAGATCGCGTACCACCTGACGTTTTTTTAATGATGGAGTGTACACCACTGGTTTCAGAAGAACGTAGTTTGCTCAGATGTACTTAAGATTAATATAGCAAATAAACGAATTAGCAACATTAGCATAACACACGAACGAACTACAACACAGAAACGAATTACCAAAGCTTTTCGAATATGACAGGAAAGCTGCTCGTACCACAGTTTGAGAACCACTGGGCTAGTGCATACCAAAAACAAATAAAAATCTTGGCTTCGAAAGCGCACGCGGCTTGCACATACTGATACGTTTTTTTTATGGAAATAGAAAAATGACATAATATCATTAACGCAAAAAATTCGTGCCATTAAATCAATCAGTTCAAAATCGTGGCATTAGTAGGAAAATGAAGCCGTTGCCATCCTAGAATTGTTTTTCAACTGGGAATTGTCATCAGCCATTCGCCCGTGGTTGGCGTACAGGGTGGAGATTGTAAGTGATTGCTTGGCGAAACAATGGGTTCCAGGCACGACTTTTACAAAAAAACGTAGCAAAATCGCTTGCTGCTAGGTACCTACCTTGCGCATAGACATGACAGATTCACGATAGCTTTGAAAAAGGCCTGATACGTCTGATCGACAAACGTTCTGTTTCCCTTACTCGTATTGAAAAGCTCGTAAAGCGAAATTCTTTGTTGCTGCCTCCAACACACAAACATTGATGCGAAATCCTGCTGCGAGGTGAAACTTTCTGTTCCTACAGTAACCCACCAGCGGATTTTTGCCCCTCAAATAATGAAAGAACTACATTGTTGGCACTTTGGTTTCATTAAAATGTTTTCTACCACTTTTTAAACAGGCCACCTGTTCAAGAACTCTTGACATTCACCAGCATATTCGAGTTGTGACAAGCTCTACCCCAATGTCAATGAAGTAACTGGATGTAAGCTAACTTGCGGTTGCCTTTTGTCAGGAAGAAACTATGGTGTCTTCTTTTGCTGTAGATGCTTTGTCCAAAACTTACGCTACGCTGCGAGCTTACGCTCGAAACGTGATGGGTGGAAGGTGGCCTTTATTCCTCCCCACATAAGGTTGGGGCAGCCGCACTGTAACACATTTGCGCCTTTAGTTTGGACACACAAAAGCGGGGCTATTTTTGTATTTCCCCAGATCTTGCACGCAAATTTCTAGCTTTGCACTCGCGAGATGTTACGAAGAACGACATCGAACCGCGACGCACCGTTTTTAGAACCTATAAAAGTTGTTGGGGCCGGGATTCCACGCGACGTCCGCATTTAGAACTGGTGGCGGTGTCTACTTTGTCGAACAAAAATGAGCATTCTGCGCACACGAGCATCTTCCGCCACTCGAACGAGCCCCAATTTTATGAGAAGAAAAAAATGGCAACCTTACCAGGGTGAGGCACATAATTTTTTGTAACAAGACGTTTTTGCCTTTATTGAGTTCTCGTTGCTTCGGCGAAAGTGCTCGATGCACCGAAAAAAGATCACCTTAACAAAAAAGCAACCAGTGAACTCAATCACATTTTCGATTTGACTAAAACGTTTGTTAATATAAGTATGTGAAAAATGATGGTCATAATAGCTTCGTTGCGAAATTATTCCAGTTGGTGCCGTTCGATTCTATGTGCTATTCTAAGTAGTTGTTGGCTACCTGTTCACACGTTCGAGCGCATCGTATGCTTTCTGCTTATTACTGTTGCAAGTGAATGCCTCCGAAGAAAACAAATCAAAAACAAGACTGCGCCTGAAGTTTTTCTTGTGGAGTGCAAAATGGTGAGAACCATTCGAGTGTGTTCCTGGTTGACTGAACGCTAGGGAATGTACCCTTCAAAATTTCGCATCAATCAGAAATCAAAGACAGCCTGATGAACTTGATGCAGTGTAAGAGGTCGAAACAGTTCTTAGGGTGAATATTAATTCTTCTAGAAACGCCCCATTCCAGCACAGTTGGTCGAAATATCCGCAGATCATACAGCACAAGTGGCAGAGTTGTCTGTGGAAAAAGGCTGCCGTATCGTTATTATTTTTGTAAAAATCTTATAGTGCTGATAATGATTAGTCAGCAATTTTTAGTTGAAAACATGTTTTGCCATCAGGAAAAGCGCTAAACGTCTTTGCTCTGCTGAAATGTAATGTTCGTCGGGCATAGCAAGGCTGATTCCACTTCTGCATCGCAGCCGCTTTCAACTCAGTTGGAAATTCATTAAGTTGAGATTTTCGTTAAGCGTCTGTGGTCCGTTCGATTGCGCTTCACCTCTGCTTCACCTCCGCGCAAACAGAGCAAAGACGAGATCAAATTACTTCTTTCTACAAAGCGTCCAGGGATACATTTTGCTACCGGAATAAATGCTTTCTCAAAAGGAATAAAAGACTTGGTTGGGGATGCCTTTGTCACGAGATAATAATCCTTTACCTTCAGTGGCGTTTCTCAACACTTCTTTATTTGTTAATGCGGGATGTGCTTTCAGCGTGTTTGCCCACCAGTCGACAGACTGAATTTCTCCCATGCTGCGATCTTCAGCATTTGTTGGTGCTGCTTGTCGCGCGAGATTAGCTATATCTTAACTGCCAACCGGAAAAGGTATATTTGGAGATGACAAAGAGGCTACCAAGCAAAGTCACCGTCGCTTCATTGTCACATTTGTATCGTCAGGAACTCATGACCTTCCCCAGGTGAAGACCGA
>Ga0210059_1000469_pt1 | contig 51278 bp, 27 predicted proteins | sample Ectturendosymbi2_FD_188042 | JGI IMG/M metagenome (GOLD analysis project Ga0210059, IMG submission 188042) | Ecteinascidia turbinata endosymbiont from Florida, USA - Sample 2 (SPAdes) (version 2) | ecosystem: Host-associated > Tunicates > Ascidians > Unclassified | place: Key West, Florida...
CGGACAACCCCACAAGAATCCGCATGTTCATCCCCGACACCGGCACCCACTCCCCCGGAAGTGACCCTCCTAAAAAGAGCCTGGGTCCGCCTTCACCGCCTCCGCACCGGTGTCGGACGTATCCGCTCCTGCTTGTACAAATGGGGTAAGGCCTTCTCTGCAGCCTGTGAGTGTGGCGCAGAATAACAAACCGTCGACCATGTTGATCTCCAATGTGCAGTCATCCACCTCCCCATGTACTGCATGATCAGGCGGTTCTCGACGTTGATACAACCGAATGGCTGCTCAACATCTGCCCCGAGGTCTAGTGCGGCCCAGCAGTGGTTTTAACAACTGGCTGAAAAGAAGAATCTACCTAAGCCTTTTCGTGATTTGCAAACACGTATTTATTTAGTCTGACCCACAAGAATGACTAAACCGTAATTTTTGCACGCAAGTACACGTGTTAAGTGCACCCAACAGCAAAACAGTAAAGACGTTCACTTCCCCTGTCCACTTGAACGTACAGTGCAGAGTAAGCCAGAAATATCTCCAGGAATATCTTCAGCAACTGTGACAATGCTCGTTGCTCTCCTTGCTGCCGCGGTATAGTAACCTTGGACTATACGCCAATGCTTCTTTAGATGTGCATTTGCTGCATTTAATTTTATTCTGTTTGACCATAATTAATATTACTGAAACAATTTTAAATGAACTGCTATTGGGCTGGCTCCTGGGCATGCTTCGCAACTCCATGTCCGACTCATCGTGACGCACCAATTATTTTCATTTCTAACATCCATTTTGATGTGTCCCTAATGCAAACTTTGACCGGAGTCCACACCCACACTCCTGCTCCGTGTTCATCTCTTGAGCACAGTGCAACCACCATAAAATTTGGCAATGGCGTTTTTACAGTTGAAAATACTTTTGAGTCTCGGAGAATGCTTCTCAGCTGTCATCCTTTGACTGACTGTATCGCATGCAATGCGACGAATTTCTTTAAAGACAATTGGCGGTAGGCCCAAGCCTGATTGATGCCGCTTGTCTGAGTTGATGGGCACGATATATACAGGAGCAATCGAATAAACAAAACGAACGGTTACAAACGAACATACATAAACGGCAACAGAAGAACAAACAAAATGGCAGCAAACGAGCAAAAAAAGAAGCAATTCACGAGACGGTAGGGCAAGTTATATAACAGGATGCACAAGCACGTGGATGGGTCAACATTGTTAAATAAGGGATTTAAATTGCCTACTGTTCTTCAGGAATCGAGATAATGCTGCGAAGATAACTACTGTTAGTTCAAATGATAATTTCTGGTGACCAAACAGGAGAATGTGGATTAGAGTTTTATTTGTGATAGTAGAATGATGTGGCTGATTATAAATTTTCTCATTAAGCAAGGTATTTTTTAGTGTTAGAAGTAAATCTCGATGGTGTAAGGTCAGATTGCACTGCAGGAGAAGGTGTTCGAGTGTTTCTGTGGATCCACAACTAAACTGTCCAAAGGATTTCATATTAATTTTTAAAGGGCTGTGACCAAGGCGAAACATACAGCGTAATGAGGTAGTGGATGGATTTGATCCTTGCAAGTGTCAAATATTGCGATTCTGGCCATGGTAAAAGAGAGTGATGCGGTTTTTACATGCTGCAAAACTAGAAGATAATTTGATGTATTGTGGTAGGGAGTTCCAAAGGATGGGAGCTTTGTAAAAATGAATTATACACTAGTTAACGTTTGGAGAGAGGAAGCTGAAAATTATTGGCATGACGAAATTAATAGGCTGTGATTTCTCCTAGGGTCAGCGGTAAAAACAAGTGGAGGGCAGGAGAGGTAAGACGAGTGTTTATTTTATAAAAGAACACGAGCATATGGAGTTCTCTCCTGTTAGATAACGGATTGAGGTTAAGATCTGAAAGGACAGCGTCGTTTCATGATGTACGAAAACAATCTATTACTATTTTGGCAGCCTTTGTACGTACTGGATGTTATCAAGGAGCTCTCCGAAGTTGAGCAGTTGGAAAAAATCACATTTCCATAGTCTGAGATTGGGAGAACACAGGAAACATGAAGTGTTTAAAGGACCTTGCGTAGAACAAGATGTGAAAGCTGTTTGATGCGGTTAGGTCTGAGCGTAGTCTTTTGTTTAATCGACAAAATATGATGATGCCAGGATATGTTTCGATGAAATAAAGACATAAATGTTTGTATGAGTCAGTTTCACTGAGGTCAATATTATTAAATGTAGGAACAGGGTGTGAAATATGAGGTTTGGAAGTGGTTAAAACTTTGGTCTTTGGATTAAAGTTTACATCCCATAACTTTGACCAATTGGATAAAGTGTGCAAATGACGAGTTAAAACCTGGTGGAGATGAAGTGGACAGCGAGAAGAGAATAATAAGGCTGTGTCGTCAGCGAACAATGAGATTGAGGATTCAATAGATTCAGCAATATCGTTGACATATACTGTATTAGAAACAATACGGGACCAAGGTCAGAGTCCTGTGGTACCCCGCAATTTGTATAGCAGGCGTTTGAAAAACTATCATTGATTCTTGCTATTTGGCTCCTACCACCCAGGTAATATGATAAGCGATTAAGTAAGGATCCGTTTATTCCTGAATGTTCCAACTTACAGATTAGTCCAGAATGAATAACTCGATCAAAGGCTTTGGAAATATCCACAAAGGCGATCCTTGAAAACAAGCCCCTATCATCCTTTAATGAAACCGTATGAGAATATTGCGATTCACTTGGGTTGCTTGTCAGAACACTTTGAAGAAGATCTACCAAGATCATATTAGCAGTGAACCCTTTTGAAAAACAAATCATCAAGTGATGCATTGTAGCATAAAAGTGAACAGTTGTGTATCAACTCAGAAGGATAGAAAAGTGACGAAAAGCTATAATATGTCATACTTATAAGGCACGCACTGTTATAGAGCGCATATGCCGGTATGCAAAGAATTTAGAAGCAATGACGCATGTTTGAATTATTCAAAGCCCTATCATCTGAGTTGTTGGCTATGGTGCTTCTAATATGGTGATTGTTTCGTAACTTATTGATCACAGTTTTTGAAAAAGAAGAAAGCATAAAAAGTGTTTTTGGACGACTTTGAAAGGTAGGGTATTATCTAAGAAGGTGATGCATGGCCGCCATTGATTGCAAAATATTGTTTCACTTTCCACTTCAAATTCATAGATATTTCGCAGACAATATTACTTGATGATACATCTATGCAATCTACGCTGTTTCCTTACAGTATATCCTGCCATATCTGTAGCTTCTGCCTTGTGTAATTTCCAAATTTGGACATGTCTGTATTTTAATTGAAGTGAGCAGCTGTCCCCTATTTGTATAAAATGCAGGTGAAGCATAACTGCTCCAGGAAAGTATCAGTACATAAACCGTGATGTAATAACACCTTCGCCTGTTATTAGAAACAGTGCACATTTCTTCCAAGTTGTTGCTACCCAATACTTTGGTAGCAATATCGATATAATTTTATTTGAATTTTTGCGACGGCAGTTGGCGTCAGGCCGAATTCTGAAATTGGCTTCTTACCAGGGCGGCTGAGGTGGACGTTTTTGTCCAAGGAGCGCTACGCCGATTCACTCAGTGGTACGTGGATGGAACACCCAACGTTCCAATTGAGAGGCGGACACTCTACCACTGAGCTGTCGCCGAGTAATATTTTTGCCATAGCAATAGCTACAGCTCTTGCTTCGAAGCGCATTAGCAACATAAATTAAAAAATATGCTGAGTTTAACCAAAATGCAGTTTATTGGGGTGCCATTCATTTCCTTGTTAAGTGGCTGTCTGTCAGTGGCTTACGCAGAAAATTCCCGAGGGGGGTGCAAGTTTCGTCACAACAGTCTGATATCACAAATCAATTTTTGGATGACCATTTTAGGGGTCCGGGGGCATGCCCCCGGGAAACTTTTGCAAAATTAAACCGAAAAATACGCAAGTTACACCTGAAAATACGCATTTGCACCTAAAAATACACATACTGTTTACAATTTTTTTTATTTTTAGGGTCTGAGGGGGGCGGCATGGCACAGTGCCCCTCCCTCCGTACGCTAGTGCTGTCTGATCACATCTGCTTTTTCTTAAATTAGCGTCGGGACGTAGAAACCCCAGCAGGGTTCCAAACGCGGCCTCAACAAGGATGCATAGTTTTTATGGCTTCTTCCTAATAAGACGGGACCAAATCAGGTTGGAGATGTGAACATGCCACTTGGTCCTTGATTGGCCGCTGGGTGTTTTTCCTTTGGGTTTGGTCAAGAGGATCCGTACCGTCAATCGTTCCAGAGGAATTCTGGTCTCGTGGATGAACCGTATTTCATGTGATCTCTCTATTCGGAAAAATGCTCGACATTCAGAGGCATTACAAATTTCATAACTATACGGTTTGTCGCAAAGTACCACGTTGTGACTTAAGGCAAATATTCAATTTCTGTTGATTGTACTGTACAAGAGATATTAGACATACACTGTTTCGGTCAAGGAACATGATTCATGATCATATGTGAGAAACAGAATATCATTCATTTCGAAAACTGACGACTTTAACGTGTTTCAAAGGTCCCGGTTTGTAGATACTTGGAGACTTTTTAGTATTCTTTGCTTTGGTAAATTGGAATACCTCGGTTGCAGTGGCGTAGCTAAGGGGGGGGCCTCCACCCCTGGCGACACTTTTACAGGGCGGCACTATGGGCTATGCTGCTGTGGGCAATAAACCTGCAGAGGCTGTAGTGAAATGAAAGTGTTTTGATTTTGAGTAATTTGAACAATGGCATGTGAATTTAAGCGATTGTTATCTTAGCCAGACAATCAACAATTGTGTGCCTGGGATGTTGTATCAACAGGCTTTTTTACATGAAACTGCAACACGGTTCTCAACAAGCTTGTCAACTCACTTGATGTCAAATTGTACTCATTCACTACACTGTTGATTGGTCGAGTGCTGGGTCGTTGTTGACGCTTGATCGTAGTCCTTATATGACGCTATAGAAGTTAGTAGGAGTATGGCGGATGACTGTGAGCAAACGTGTGGCTGTGGTGAGCTGTAAGCTTTTATAAGTGCACTTAAGTTTTGTACCTGCGAGTAAAAGCACATTGTTGAGTCTTAAAAACATTTCTGTGTAAATCTAATAAATGTGTAGTTGAATTTGTGCTCTTCAAAATGGATTTCCGTGTGTTTGGAGAAATATAATCGAGCTTAGTATTCTTCAACAGGGATTGCGTGGAACCCTAGTGTTCCGCAAACATGTAGTGGGGCCACGTGAGTTTTAAGGGTTGCGTGAAGGTTCCTTATTTTTTTTAGGGGAAACGATATTTTGCTTCCGTATGTTGATGCGTCATTATGAAAAATTTTAGATCACCGTGGTGCATTCAGATTCCAAGCAGGCCAGTTATTTTTTCAGGAGTTTGAGCGCAAAGAGACATTGACAGTTGTTGTGTCGATTGTTGTTCATTGTTGTGCAATTAAGAAGAACGTTACTGTTGCATCACGGTTATACGATGCTGCCGATGTACAGTTCACAATAGAAAAAGAAGGCCCCCTTGAACTTTTGCAGTTTATTCAAAAGTATAACCTAAGGAATTCTGTTCCAAATATAGTAATAACTGAAATGCTGCGCATTTTCCCCTTAATTGCCGGCAGTTTTGCTACCTGTGATAAGAGTTGTCCGAAACTAAAACTGATCAAGAATTACTTAAGATCAATATTGAGCACCTGGCGGTTGAGAAATCTTGCCATACTGTCTATTATAGAGCAACGATTCACAGATAAAATAGATTTTGACATTGCCATTGAAGAATTTCCCAACAAAAAGGCAAGAAAAGTTACTGTGTAGAAAATTGTAGTTTTCATTTCAGAAATAAGGACGGTCGTAATTTTTTACACTTTTTTGCTATTTTTCCTTATATGTCATCTTTGCTTATTGTCTGTTACTTACAATGTTTGAGTTTTTTGGTGTGTATTTAAAGCATACCATCTTTGAGGATGTGAGAGTACTGTAATATAATAATGGTGCACAAACTTGTCAATACTGTATATACAAAGCTTTGAGCCAGTCACAGGGCAATATGTGTTTTTATGGGCTTGGGGGCGCCAAACTCAAGGACCGCCCCTGGTAGCCCACACTCTAGCTGCGCCACTGCTCGGTCGCACTGATAGAATTCATCGACACAGGTGTTTCTCATGGTGTGAGAATGACTGGGTTCAAAAGACCCCTGAAATAATCACATTTGCGCGAACTTGATTGCGGGAATCATCTGAAATGATGTAGACATGAATCAGTGAATTTTGACGCAAAGCAATTTCGCACCAAGTGTACTTGTGAAATTATCTTTGCTTGAAGACATTGTTCATAATTTACAGTGCGTTTTTGCAGCACAGATGCACTAAGAGCTTTCGTTTGCCATTGAGGTTCGCATTACTATGTTGAAGTACTCAGGACTGCTTCTGGGGTAATTTGCCCCACCACAAGCCTGGCATTTTGGGCCCCCGGTATATGATATACTGCAGGTGTTGCATAATTTTCAATAAACAGAAGCGTCGATTTATTCCAAACAAACCTGTACAAAACTATGTTTCAATGTATATGCAAACCGCTGGCATAAGAATGGCTGCCTAATATCTCAACTAATATAAGATTAGATCGAATGAATATTTGCGTGTTTGCAAAAGGCATTCTTCAAAGAATTTTTTTGCTCTTTTTGGTGTGAATGTACTAGGAGAATATTCTACCGTTTCAGGGAATCTTTTATAGACGATCACCCAACCTTAATTTTAGCATTTTATGCAATTAACTGTCTAATTCATACGGTTTGGCAAAACTGATCGAAACATTTGAGTAGCAGTTTCTTATGATACCCGAGTGGCCGGGATTGTGGTTACTGCAAGTTGATAGCTACAGTATTTTGTGATTTTTGTCTTACCAATTCAAGTCAAAACTAATGTCCATGGTTGTATCGAACAGATTACTAAACGCTGGATCGAGGCACAACTTGGCCTTACACGTCGTGGATGGTAGTGGAAATTGTGCCTGTGATATACTTGAAATTGCTGTGAACGGTATCTATCTTGACCGTGGCAAACCACCAAGGCTTGGGAGAAGCTTTTTGGCTGCATCTACTCGAATAGATTGGTTGATTGTGTGCAATAATCCGGGTCAATACTACGTGAGTTTGCAAACGATTTTGGTTTTCGTGTGGTTATCTTATGCACTTGCATTTCCATCCAAACACAAGGCCAATTACTGCATGATCGTCTGTTGCTGAATCGTTCTTGGAAATATGATTGTACATGTTCAACTGCACTTACATCAAATTCATGATGGCTGACTGCGAATCAAATCAGTACAAATGGCGTTGATGCTGGACCTCGGACTTGTCCAGGGGTGAAAATTGCTGAAGTCCATCATTTAAATTGAGGGACAATTTTCTTCACAAAACCGTTGTATACAGTACAAGCAAACTACCTAAAAATTTTCTATGAACGATTCTAGTAAAGATGCTCCCTTTTCAAAACGGAAATTATCTTCGTTGCACGCTCTGCTTCTAAGACGTTAGATGCTGTTCACGTTTTTGGAATGGATGGTATTGTTATTTCATATAGTGAATACTACGGACTCGTGATGTCTGGAAAAAAGTTTTTGCCTATCACACTTTCCTATGCAGTCACAATCTTGGTAATGATGTACCAATCATCTTCAGTCAAATAATTACTTGGTGTGTATTGAAACTAGAAAACTGCACAACTGGAAATGCAACCACAAATATTTTACAACAAATAGTGTATAATTTGCTATCCGTTGTTCTGTTACGTTCTTATGTTAATTTTTCATGTGTCACTGTCCAATTTGATGTTAATTTGGACATTCGCAGCGAATCAGATGTAATATAGTTTTTTCCCCAAGAGATTTATTTTATTTTTATCGATTCAAAGCGCTAGCTGATTGTGTGCGCCCAGAAAGTAAGCTGAACAATGCGACCAATCAGTGAAAACTTTTTGCTGGATTTTGTTTCACTGCCTCAATGCAGAATTGCTACTTGAATTTTCCTTCTTGCGACTTCCAAATCACCCCTTATCTCATTGGTGGTTCATCATGTCACTGGATTGTTTCGTCCGCCAGCTGTTTGTCAACGAATCAACGCAGACCGTTTTTCTACTGCGACTTTATTAACATTTGCCTTTGCAAAAGAGAATTTGACAAATGTAATTTGTGTTTATTAAAGTGTTGTTGTAAGTTAGTAAGCTTAAATGTTTATTTCGAGCGCAGTTTAGCTCTATGAGCTTCTTTTGTCGTTGCTTTGATATCACGTGTAGAAATTGCGGGAGGTTATTATTTCTGTGGAGTTTGTCAATCAAACGTGAATATGAATGCCCATATGCAAATGGGTAGACTTCATAAAACAGCACTGCGGTCAATCATAAGTTTTTCCTCAACGTTACTTTACGCACTGAAATTACGTTGTTGTGCAACTAGACGTGACTCATATTGTAATATGAACTACTTTTTTGAATTTTATTGAATCGAGCTAAAACAGCAAAACACTACTTTGCATCGGCGTTTGTGATACTTTTAGCAATTTGCAGAAATGTTTTGAGAATTTGGAGGGAAGAATTCTAATTAACCTACCCTGACACCCATTCATCTCTTTTAAAACACGCTCCTACTTAATCAGTACAAAAAAGTGCAACTTAATTCATTTTTTCCGTTATTATATAAATAAGCACAATGCAATCACATTTATCGCCAAAGACTAAAACCACGATCACAGCGATAATTCCTGTGCCACCGTGCCGTGAGATACATGTTGTATTGTTGCCGACATATCTCATTTTTCTCCGCAGCTACAATCGTCAAGTAAATACACTGACCGATGGTCCACAGGAAACCTATTACCGCACAACCAAACCTTACTCACCTTGAATGTGACCGGTGAACCACAAAACACCAAGCTCGAAACTGAGCTCCCGACCAGGCCAGCATTTGTCGGGAACTTCCTCAGCAAAACAGAGGCAGATGTACAAAGAAGATTTGTGCTTGAATCAGATCCAGATTTAAGTTTGAACAGGGATAAGTTCTTAAACGGAACGACTTACAGGTACTGTCAGCTAGACAAAATACGCATACTTAGAGCAAGCGTGGCCGATTTTTAATAGGTACGTAAATCAGTATTTTGTTTACATTTCGGAAGCAGTGCAAGGAAACGTGAACAAATGAAATTTCATGCTTACAACCAAAACATTTTCAATTTGAGCAGGACGCGAATTTCCAAAACGTGGACATGATCAAAGTTATCTCTGTTTTTCGAGATCCGATTGGCCGGTTGTGTCATATGTAACAAATGTCGTTGACCTTACGTCGGTGCATTTCTTCCAGTCAGGGGCCGATTAAGCGAAAAAGCTTGTGGTGTTGAATCAAAAGACTCTTGTGTGGAGCGAAACCAGAAGACACTTGTATGGATCGGAACTTCAAGACGCTTTTCTAGAGCGTTCGGTGCAATGTTCCGGTGAAGCGTTGATTTACCGATTATTCGTAGCGGAATGCTCAATAATCTGGCTTTTCTATGTAACAGCGTTCGTTATAGAGTTCCGTGGCCACTAACAAAACCTCCAGCTCAAGTTTTTTTTTGTCGACGAGAGTTAACAGCTGCTCTTGATATTTACATACAGGTTAAGTTTGTTCTTGTGCTGTTTATGTTCAGTCTCATGCAAATTGTCCACTACCAGACACTAAACCAGGTGAAGGGAATAAAGACTGAACGACGTCTATGACTCATTTTGTGAGGAAGTTGTATCTTGTTCAATTTAAAATCAAGCTAGTTCACCGCGATGCCTCATACTGTCTGCAAAACAAGTTTGAGAAAATAAACTAAAGATTCGCTAGAAATCTTAAGCAGGGCGTATCGATATTTTGGATAGAACCAACAAACCATTGCATTTACTGCTACTTTCATTAGTGAAGCCTTTTTGAATCATGTTTTCATTACAGGAATTGTATTTAACTGCCAAAATTGCCTATATGGACTTACTTAGGAAGAAAGATACAGCCTAACATAACTTGTAGCATAAATCAAAAACTTACATTTGCAGCGTTTACATTTTGCACTGCGGAAACACCCGTAAGTAGTACGTATTCACAAAAAATTGGCACATGACATCCGCTTGCAGAACGTGGCATCAGCTTGCAGAACATGAAAGAAATGCCTGCAACTTTTCACGAAGTTTGCAAATTACTTATAGAAGGTTTACGAATTACTCAAAGAAAAAGGATAAATAAATGAAAAATCTTTAGGCGGTGATGAAAGCGTTTGGAACATTCAAGCAAACATTGCAAAACGTAAAAGCTATAAAATTGTTCCCACGTCTCATAAACTGCCAACCCACTTTAGTTAAACAACATGGTGGCAGGAAAATAAAAATTCAGCTATCTTCTTTAATTCGACGCTGTCAAGTAAAAACAATATGAGGCGCTTCGTCCTCTGGAAAAACAAGAAAACCAAAATGTGCCGTTCATCATCCTGTAAAACGTCCGAGAAACCTTGCTGCTAACACTGCAGCAAACCACCCAAATGCCAAATCCCATTAGTTTTGCGAGAAAAATGTGTTTGCAAAAGTTTGGCGTTGTTATGTTGTCAACTTGTTGCTTTTCCAAATGTTGGTTCCTAGAAAAGTAGTTTTCAAGCAGGGTGATGCCATGTGCCGATATTTCTGAGAAATGTTCTGTAATCTGATGCCACGTGCCGAGTTTTTTGTGAAGAATTGCAGGTCTTTTTTCAAATGTTCTGTAAGCTGATGCTACGGCCTACTTAAGATACGACCGGATAGGTTGCGTTTTGCCAACTGTTGGTAACAGGCCGATTGTCTTAGCCTGCTATGTCAGACTGAGAGCGGGTGCGTGGTGTGTTTGTTAGTGGTTAGTTAGGTGAGTTTTGAGTTGGTGCAAGTAACAATTTTGTGTTAGTTTGTCCATCTAGCCACTCTGTTTGTAAAACAATCTTACTGAGGCATGTGCATACTGAAGCATGTGCTATGTATCATCAGAGCGGTAAGCTTACTAAGCTACACTGTATTCCACAAAAGGTAAATCTGACATGTCTTGAAGGTTTAGTTGTCAATAGCATGTGTTTCTTCTTGTTCCGTCAAGTTTACAGGAGCGCAGGTTTAAAACTTAATGTTGCCAGTTCGTTTCTCCTGAAAGCTTCACAGATTAGCGTTAGTCTGTTGATGAAATGGTTGAAAAAATTTGGTATTTTTTGTAGACTCTCATGTGCCGTGTAGTCAACAGTTGCTTGGGTCTGTAGGATTAGCTTTAGGTGAGGGTAGAGTTATTTATAACACAACCAAAGGTTATATTCTGTGTTGGGGTAGGTGTTAGGTGTAAAAGAAACTTTCAAACATAGTGTATGAAACTACTGGATATTGTGGCCTGTGTGAATAGGGTACAAGCCGCATAACAGGGTTACTCGGGACAGACTGCTAGGCTACTTGAGACAAATAGAGGTTTCGATCTAGTTTGCTATATTCATAAGCAAAATTATTGCCGACCATTAGAATTGTGGTTGGTGGAATTAGAATATAACTAAAAAATAACAAATAAAACAATTTCAAATAACAAAACACATATTACAACTATTCAGTTAAAGAATGTAGCAAGTTAATTTTCTGAAGACCTGAAGAAGTTATCTAGCACAGTGTGATCGACTTTTCTGATTTGAATAGTTTTAATTTCAGCATACTTCAATATCCCAACTTCATACATACGTAAGAAAACAAGGCTAATATTTCCTTTACAACCGGAAAATGATACGACAACAATCGTAAGTTAGCAGGGCAACACGGGACAAAAACAGGATTTTGATCTGTCAGGTTTTCGTTCTGTATATATATGCATGATTAATTTTTCTATAATTTAGTATTTGATTTGGACATTTGAGCTTAGTGAAAAGTGTTAATATAAATGATTGAAAAAAAAATCCTGTTTGTGTCTCAATATTCTGTGGTAAACTAGGATTTTTCATCAGATTAACTACATTTTTTCATGCAAAATCCTACTGCTGCTAACAAGTCTTTAAACAATGGTTATGTTCCGCTTAGAAAGAATTATTGGTATTTTAAAGAAAACATGCACGAACAGCTTGCGTTTAAAGTTACCTTGTGAGAACAGAGTAACTTGGGAAAGCAAAATTTTTTGAAAAGGGCTATTATTTTCAAACAGGAAAAATACTATGCGTTTTCAGAAACTGTACATACGCAGAAGTCCTTTCGATTATTAGAATTATTATAAAAATCTGTCGTACTTCAAATTAAAAAAAAATGAAACTGTGCCAAGCAACACCGTTTGACGATATTCATTGGTGTACGAGAAATTGTGTAACTGTAAATGCTTTCCACATTTGAAGTTATAAGTAGGCTATATTTGACTTGCTTGGCCCCATAGGCAAACCAGCGTCATGCAAAATAGATGGATGCAATTTGCAGAGTCCTGTGTGGTGTAAATGGTTTCGTGCTTTTAATGAAAACAAAATTCTGCAAGTATGATATTCATAACATGGCAGTCCTGACTTCTCAGATGCTGTAAGAAGTATTTTTGTATAGCCTACAGCTCTTTTTGGCTGTTGATGACTAAATGGTGTGGATGTTACAATATAACCTACCAGCATAAATTATTGCGTTATTTCAGGATGAAATTGTCATGCTTGAACATCACGAAAGAAATGCTGCAATGTGAATCATTAATGTGTAACACTTCGTACTGCATATGCTTTGACAGCTGTAGTCTACGTGGTAAAATGGCTATTAAGTGTGTGATTCATGGCTGAAACTCTCGATGTAACAAGAAACATGAACAAGTGCATGGATAAACTTTTCATTTGAAAAACCTGATTTACAGTATTAGCAACGTGAATCACGTTTGTCAACTGATCTGACTGGAAGCCAACCAAAAATTGCATAGTGTGCATTAAATATAATAAAAGAAGGATATGCAACCAGCTCCAACAATTCATACAGAAAAACCATTAAAACAACCTTCAGCATTGGACAGCTTTTCTGTGTGCAATCATATGATGCTATTTTTAAACAACAGAAAAAATATAGCCTGTGGACAACTACAAATTTTCTTAGATTGTAGTTTCATGGAACAAAGAATATTTGAATTACAATTGGGGCTAGTTGCAAGTAAGTAATTACTTAATCACTTACTTGAAAACTTTTCTTATTACTTGATTAAATACAATTTCACGTTACTTCAGATTTCAAGTAATTTGCTTTTTGAAAAGAAAGTTTTTAGAAGTCCCTCCGTTGCTGTAAACGCAATATTCTACATGATATACATCATTACACATAAATAAACCATTGTGGCAAATAGATGTCTTGAATGCGCAGAGCGTTTTGTGAGTCACAGTTGTTGATTTACCATCGTGATTACGAAATGGAGCTGGAAGCTCATTCCATGAAATTGAATCGCGCCCAATGGGTGCGAATTTTCTCTGAACCGCCCATTATGTATGGGGTTTAACAATACAAGAACATTTCTAAACTTGAAACCCACCCTAACTCCAAGACAGTTTAATTTGATAACAATCCCTTTTTCTCTAAATATAGGCTCATGGGAGATGAATATTAATCGTACAACATTATATCTTTAACTTTCGGTTGAATTTTTTGTATTTCAGTGCTTTTTTGCATGGTTTGCCTGAATAAAGGAAACTCGTGATTCCAAGTTCGATAGGTGTTCGTGCCGTAATGTGATTCGTACGCATTATGGCGTAACTCTCTTTCGTAAGCATTATTGCGATGTTTTCCTTGGTTGTGGCATTTGTAACTCTTTTACTTACGCGGCAGTTACATCATCTACTCCGTTTTATTTCAACCTTTTTGCAGCAGCGGAACCTTCCGCAAATGTTTGCGTTGCTCATGGAACTCTATGCCAGGGGTAGGCTATTAATTTGTTCCGGGGGCCATTTTGCAAAGGCCACATTTAGTAGAGGTCTGTGCAGTATCTCCTGATGCAGCTGTGTCCGACCCGCGACCCAGTCCAAGGTTTTGTGTGGCCCACTTTAGGTTTTTGCTGTAGTGAAAGTATCCTACATACTGACAACTTGTCCTTATTTTGATAATCTCGAATTTGACATTTTGGTTGCAGGTGGTGTTCAGTGCCACTTTATCACGTCTGTTACCAGCAGAGTTAGGATTTGAACGCTTTCAGGACATTAGCGTTACCTGAATTCAGTTTGCTAAGATCAAAGTAAAATCATGCAATGTGCACCGCTCATTAATATGTTACTCAATGTGCGACCTTGGTTAAGATAGTGACAAGATTTTTGTATCAGCAAGCCATCTTAGTTGGATATAGGTGTTCTAATGGAAACTGAAACAAGTCTCGCTTCAAAATAGTCTCAGCACTAGCATTTATTGTGGCAAGTGTGAAGAATTTTCACATTTGAAGATTTTTCTTGAATGCTTCCGCGGGCACTGAATACGCTGTGGCGGGACAAATGTGGTACGCGGGCCGCTAATTGCTCACCCCTGCCCTATGCAATGATTCAAGGGTCTGTTTTTGCTTCCTGCAATAAACCAGATGGGTAGAAACGTCACATCCAAGTTTTATTTCTATGTTTCGGCAAAACCCCTGGCAGCTGCTAGCGGAAAGCGGAACCGTGAGGCTCCCCGGTTGAAAAACACTGATCTCCTCTCTTCAAAAAGCCACACAAGTCGGTAATTCTAAATCAAGAGTGGTATTTCTTTTCCAGATTTCATTATTTAGTGATGTAGCAGTCGCAAAGAGATACTTCTCATGGGAGATTTTTAGAAGTTGTCCTCCTCCACAAAAGTCCAAACTCTCAATTTTGTACAAAATCTTTTGTGTTCATAAGTTTTGAAAAATTTCTAGTTTTGCTTAGCTTTCAGTTTATTTCGAAGTCACCAAACATCGCCCATCTACAAACCTAGTTGATCAACTTGGATAAGGTTCTCGGTTATGGCTGGAGAATAGTTTGTGTCTAACGAGCAGGGGCGGATCCAGGGGGGTGATCGCCAGCCCTAAAACCTACGAAAGTAACTTTGGATTTCGTACAATTCGGAAAACAACATTCACGATATAAGGCTATTGTGTTGTGGATTGCTTTGTCACGGCAGTGTTGAGAAGTATACTTCATTTCGCTTGTAGCAGTGACGTTTTGAGGCTTGTCTAACAAATATTATTGAAATCCCACCCCCTAAACTTACTGGTTGGATCCTCCGCTGCTAACGAGCACTCTGCCTAACGGCACATCGCAAGACCATTACGTACTAGTTCTTGTCTGCAGCATAGGTTTTGTAAAAAAAATGAGTCTTCAAAATTATTATCGTTCACTATCAGTGCAATCATTTTTTAACTTTGGTGATCAACAGCACATGGAACGCTTTAACGAACGCGCCGGCCACTGTAGTGACAGGCAAACTTTTGATCGTCCACAAAGCCTGAATGGACCGGGCGAGAGAGTCACTCAAAACATCCCTGGATGCACGAGACAGTAAGAAATCGAAAGAGAATGACAAGGACATACTTTTAGAATTAAACGTTTTGAGAAATATCTATGTTTGTGTATTTGCCTTACTAAATGTTTGGCAAAATTTAGAGAAAATTTAAAAACCAAGTACCTCGCATCCAGTTTAAACCATTCCGATCCGGTTTTTGCGCTACCGTCGGAATACTCAAAAACAGGATCCTTGCAAAAAAGGCGGAACGGGCCGTTGTGAGGAGAAATATGAGGTTGTACAAAGCGTAGGTTAAGAAAATTGACTTCTAGATCACAATTTGGGATCCTGAGACCAAAATGCATTTGGCAAGGACTTGATGTGTGGCTTAACATATTGTAGGAGGTACCCTGAAGCATCTTGATTGGCCTGCAGGGGGTTGAGGATTTACGGCCAAAAATAGAGGCTGAAAAGTGCTCATCCACCCAGTTGATATTTTGATTTTTTTTCACAAATTTTCCTGTCAATATTTTGGATTGAAATTTGGTGGGATGATGTAAAACATCCAAATGCACCTTTTCTGCACGTTTGGTGCGGTGGATGGATACTGGCTGGCAGAAAGTGGTTTGAACCTCAAAATAACCCCAAAATCCGTGGTTTTTGCCCGCCTGGCCCCCCCACCATATAACGTTTCAACTTGATCATCATTGCAAAGGTCTTCACAAACATATTTTATGTAGGAAGTGTGTTTCCGAGGTGTTTGGTTTGAGCTCTATGGCCGTTTGATTGCTCAATCCGTTCATAATTAATGGTCGCTGAAATGGTGGTCGGCGCGGGCGTTGAAGGGAAGAACAATTCTGAATTTGACAGAAGGTATTTCACGAGCAACACAGAGCAAGATGGAAGTCTATGCAGACATCTTGTTCATGCATGACATTACAAGAGTGTGTTCCCACCCTGCAAATGTGATTGTGAAAGTGGAATTATTCCTTATGCTTTGCATCAATGTTTTATTTTGTACTTTATTCAAACTTTGTGTACTTTAGTTTTGCTACCAAAAGAAAAACTGACAAACACTTCCAACTAAGTCACATACAAATAAAAACGCTCTTCTTGTTTGTAAACACTGAAAAGATAATGGTTCTCAGAGATTTTCAGGAACGCCAGAAATACTGGATAACTATGTCTTACGTCTGCCTTGAAATTTTAGATACAATGTTGAAGTGAATACCCTTCAGGAATGGTACCTCATAAACACAAGCCCTACAGCTTCCCACCCGATCCACACGCACGTCTACAGTTTTCAGGTTTGTAAACAAAAGGTTTATTGAAGAACGACGAATAATCACAAATTGTGCAAAACTTATACGCGAAAATGTAGGGCCTAATAAGAAATGCCTTTTCATTAATATGAAATGGCTTTTCATTTTCACTAAATCTGCCAAATTATCTACTTATTGGTTCTTAACCGAAAAAATTCAGAATCTACAGCACTTACTCGATAGTTAGCCCCCCTAAATGTAATCCACCCTTGATTGTAAGCCTCCCTTGATTGTATGATGCGCGAAATAGTGTTAAGAATTAATGTAACCCCCCTTGATGGTTAGCCGCACTTGAACACAGCTACCAAGCCTCTGAGATACCTCCGCGTACTGGCACGTTTCGTGTTGAATTGACAACCCTGATAACCACTACAACTGCCTTCTGTTCATCATAAACCCTTCTGTAACGGATGTGCTCGTGATGCTGAAGAGGAAAGAATGCCGGAAAAGAGTTTGGGCGACAAAACGTAACCATGGAAAGACTGAGCGTCTTTATTCCTTTCGATAAAATAAAGAAATGGGAAAGACTAAGCAAAGAAATAAAAAGTTAAGCTACTTTTGAGTGGAAGTCGCCCTTGCTTATACGCCCCATGAAATGATGAAAAAAATTATAAAGAGCGGCTTACTATCGAATAAATACGGTACTCAAGATCCAAAATATTGGTTTGAAATGTATGTTAAGGAAGACATGCGACGAAAGCCCAACAAACAAATTTCTTGCTATTTTGCATCAGCAACCAAAGCTGCGAAGTGATTATTGATCTTGTGTTCATTAAAAATTTTTGATTGAAACCGCTCTATTCTCCAACTGCATGCCATCAATCACGCATAGTTATAAACATTTGCTCCGGCCAACGGTCACGCCGACGTAAATAACATTGATATTCAACGTAAAGTTACCACGCAAAATTAAAAGTCTCACATATTGCACACATCCTGCAACAAATCAATTTGCACACAAGCTATTATTACCGGATGAAATAAATATTTGCTAAGAAACTGAAACACATCAGTACAAAGAAACATAAATTTGCTAGTCGGGAGCATTATAGTTTTTACAATGCATTTGTTATGCTGTAATTTTCTGATGTGGTAGAATAGTGATAAAGCTGAAAATCTTGCAAGCAACTATAGTGTTTGAAGAAGTTATCAAACACATGTAATGGGATTGAGGCACTTGATAATTTTTACACAGATCATCCAATCGCAGATTGATATATGACAACGCAGGACGAAGGACATTCTTAACATTTTTCAAAAAGGAGCGTTTTTTGGACTTGAAGATTGTCAATTTTGCGAATTCCGGTTAACTTTAATATCTTGTTCAAACCTCTATGATTTTATGAATGGCTAGATCAGAAAGGACTGAGCATTTATTCCTTGTTCTTATCCATAAACGACGTAAACACTGTTCTGAAAATTCCCGTTGAACTCCGCAAAGTCATCCTCGGCATGGCGGTGTGTAGCCTCCCTAAATTTCATTTGTGTATGGTTTGTGGATCCAACTTCTCCTGAATCAAAGTCCAACGTGCTTCCGAAACTGTGTATGAAGTTTTAACTTTTTAATCTGAAACTCCTCGGTGTGCTCTCAAACAGTCAATCTAGCCCCTGGACTAGACCTCGAGTTCTAAACAGAAGCATGCGTTTGTGCTAGATTGTATGCAATCAGGTCAATATTGGTCAGCATTTTGCTTCTAACAATGTAGTAGAAATAGATCCCCCGCAGGCCTGCATTTAATTTTCTTGTAAAATTAAAAAAATTGTTATATCTGTTTTGACAAACCAATTTGTTTCGCGACCACAAAATTACATTTCGCGACCCCAGATGGGTCGACACCCATTGTTTGAGAAGCCCTGCATCGAGGTACATAAAAATCAACATCAACGGCAAATCAAAGGAATGTGAAAAATGGTCATTTGTTGCACTATGCGTAACCTAGTACGATGAGACAATAACCTAGCGTAATGGAAAAACTATAGTATGAATCCAATCAATAAATTATGCAAAAAATGAGCCACGTGCACTTCCCGAAGGTAAGAGCAAAAATACCATCGTTTTTTCAACCTTTATCTGAATAAATTTGATTAGGCCCATGGGACCCGAGAAGACTGGTAGTATCCAACCTACAGCTCACCAGCTTCAACACATAATTTGATATTGTGACAAACCAGAAGTATCAGACACTTTACCAACTCCACCGATCTTTACAGCTCTCAAGCTGATAAACCAGAGGACTGCTACGCAAAAATTACTTTTGTGTAATAAAATGCTTTTATTTCTACTTCGTGTGAATCCTCCTTCCACACATTTCAAAAACTACACTAATTGCATTACCTTTTCGTTTGTGTGAGTACTGCACTGTTTTCACTGTTGAAGGTTATCAGCTACAACAATTACCATGGACCTTATGCAGCTCAGCTATTTCTGCAAAACATGAAGCTATGGAATCAGAAAAACGAGACGTGTACGTTTCAATATGCTGGCTACAGTAAGTTATCATGGAAAAACTTTTAGCACGATTTGCTGCTCAATTTCCATTCAAAGAAAAAATCGAGAGCCTTGTCCCAGTTTTCTTTGTACGTTTGATGAATGTTTAGAAAAAAACGCGATCATTCTTCTCAAAACCAGTTAATAATAGATTCAACCTGCAAGTAAATTTGAAGTTAAGGGTTAAGTGGTGCAGTTTGTTGAGCATGCGACACTAAATGTGGAGTCGATTCGATCCTATGTCGGGTGATATCGAAGACTTGATAAACGGTACTTGCGGTCTCTCCAGTCTCCTGCTAGGCTCTTAATGTGTGGGTGCAAGAAAACAGTTCATACGCAGTTCTGCCATTCACTCACCACAAGGGCAGCATTTACTACTAAAGCAGCAGCATATCCCAGGGCGTTAGCACATGGAAATAGGCGCCGCAGGTTAACTATGTCACTCCGAATGGGGTAGAGAAACCGAGTGCTGTATATACTGAACTGACGTTTCTGTTCCATAGATCCTAATGTCACCATTTCCCAGCCCAGTAACTGGAACCAATACCTCGGACACGACAAACGGTGGAAATACGAGGGTCCGGAAACAATTGGTTACTCGGACGCTGGAGTTTTCGTGACGTGATTTTAGTTCCTCCCTTGTCAAACATAACGGTAAGCCATAATTTTGTTAAGAAATAGACACTTGAAGTTCAAAGGTACACAAACACAATTAAGACCAAAACAGCCTGATGGTCTGCACCTGTTTTTGACGAATTGTTTTGTCGAAGGTAAAGAGGAACGAATCGTTGCTGGCGATGCCTGCTTTATTCCTTGACATCGATATTCAGCTCAATACCTGAGCCTGAATCATGTCATTTTTGAAATGCTTTCCGTTCGTGTTCTTCTTGTGTGTTTCCGCTTATTTTGTGATGGGAATCAAGTACTTCGTGACTGTTTGTAAATAACGGTTTCAAAACTTGTCAAGTCTGTGGTTGTCACACTCGCACTTGTAATGAGACATTATCATTTTCGAACAGCGTACTAGCCGCACATCAGCCTGAAACAAAATATTTTTCCTAGATATGTACTGTATTCGCTAGTATACAGTAAGAGGAATATGCCGAGAGTACAGGTGACAATGCATTGTACGTACTTGTATTATCCAAACTTGCCTGTTCCACAACGGCTGAATGACGAATGTACAGTACAAGAATACATACCAGAAAGTTTGATATCTCACAAGTTTTTTTTCAGAGACCATCTTCAACTATGCGTTTTAAAAAGTGACAAGAAATCCTTGCTGGTTAGAGAATTTTCTTCAATGCCTGTCACATCTCCAAGGAAAAATAAGCGAACAGTGCCTTCATTTCTTGTTTGATAAAGATTGTGCCGAGAATCTAAGTTGGTATTTCATCGCTACGCTTGGCTGACTTTGGCTTGGTTACCGTTAAGCGTTCTTCTCATTGGCGAAATTTCTTTCGAATTGGTTACTTGATGTTCAAAGGAGAAAATATAGAAAATTTGTTGATCTCGGGTCCATTTTATTTCATTCTCAAAATTATTGATTTTTGTTTCGTGTCCAAAACTAAACACTCTGCAAGGTTATAAGATATACACATACACCAGAAATTTAGTGAAATCATTCAAGATGGCATGAAGTAAGAGATTCATTCCAAAGCTTTTCCTTTGACACTCTTCAAGGGATATCGTCAGAATAAAGTGGAGATACTACCGAACTGGTTTACATACAGAAAGGAAGAGATCGCATTGATTAAAACAGTGGCCAATAAGAAAGGGTTTAAGAAAGGAGATAGGAGGAGATAAGAAAAGACGAGTTGTCATTGGTTGAAGATGTAATTTGGAAAAAATGGTAAACACAGATACAACGACGATTGCTACAACTGAACAAGGAAAAATTAATCTCAAAAACAGAATACAAAGCAATTCGACCCACTGGCTCACAGCGACCGCGCATGTACGGCCTTCCGAAATCTCACAAGAAAGATATACCCTTACGTCCAATTCTGTCAATGACCGGATCGGCCCAGCATGAGCTGGCTAAGTGGCTTACTTGTCTTCTCCAACCAGTCCTTCAAGACCTATCCGCCAACTGCGTGTCTGATTCTTTTACCTTTGTAGAAGTCAGAAACTTTACCTTCTCTCCCTCCTCTGTTTTCCTCTGTTCCTTTGACATTTCCAGCCTCTTCACCAACGTTCCGCTTGCTGAAAACATACAAATTTGCGCCAACACCCTGTACAATAACAACGTCTTACCGAAGCCATCTTTTCCACGTGACATCTTCGTCGAATTAAAGCATCTGACCACTTCCTCTGCGGAATTCAGCTTCAACAACAACATGTTATGACAAATTGATGTCGTCGCCATGGGCTCACCGCTAGGCCCGGCATTAGCAAACATTTTCGTCGGCCACCAAGAAGAGAAACTCTTCAACGTCGTCAATAGACTGTTAGCGTACTTGCGGTACGTTGATGACAAGTTCGCCGTATTCAATAATGAAGATGATTGCAATGCGTTTCTTTGCCACCTCAATTCCCTTCACCCTCTGCGCTTCACCCATTAAAAGGAATCCAATCTCTCCCTCCCCTTCTTAGATGTGTTGGTTGAAAGACGTGACTCCGAATTTTCAACATCAGTATACAGGAAACCTACCTTCACTGGCCAGTATCTATGCTGGAATTCCTTCAGCTCCCACAAACGGAAAATCAATTTAATCGGTACTTTGGTACAGAAGGCTTTCATGATTTGTTCAAAAGACAAATTTGACCCAGAGCTTGACAAAATCCTTTCAATCCTAGTGGAAAATGGCTATCCAGAACATTTAATCAAGTCCACTATCAAATCAAAACTTCAACAACTTAACTTAAACCCGGTCCAAACAGTGAAAAAATGCCCAGTCTACTTACACATTCCATGAATCGGAAACATTTCGATAAAGTTCGAAAAGCATATCACGTCTGCCGTGAAGCACTGCTTCTTTTCCGTTGAATCACGTGTCGTTTTCACAACCCGACAGCTCTTGCCAGCAACAAAGAAACACGTGCTACCTTCCCATCATCAAAACAGCATAATCTACCAATTTGTGTGCCACTGTGACAGTCGGTACGTTGGTCGCACGTCTCAGCGCTTAGAAGAGCGAATCAAACAACACATCCCAAAATCGATTACCAATCCTCCCAATCCTCCCACTCCACACATCCGTCAAAGCCTTCCCCACCCTGGTAAGGACACCAGCCCCAACAATTTCACGAATCCGCCATCGGTCAACATCTTCTTGAAAACGCCCAATGTTCTTTACATTACATTAAGGAAAAATTCTCTGTCCTCGCTCGAGCCCGCACCACTTTTTATCTCTCCGCCCTGGAAGCGACTTTCATCAAATCTCTGAATCCTCTTCTCTGCAAACAAAAAGAATTCGTTTACTCCTTGAAGATCTCCTGAACCTCTTAAACTTTCCATTGGTTGACTGTTCCAACGTTTCGACGAAGTCCAAATTACATCTTCAACCAATGCCAACTCGTCTTTTCTTATCTCATAAACCGTTTCTTATTGGCCACTGCTTTAACCAGTGAGATCTCTTCTCTTCTGTGTGAATCAGTTCGGTAGTATCTCCACTTCATTCTGACGATATCCCTTGAAGAGTGTCAGACGAAAACCTTTGGGATGAATCTCTTACTTCATGCCATCTTCAAGTTCTGTACCACCAAACGTCTTTTCGAGATCATTCAAAGAATTTTGACAAGATAATCGCCTTTTATTTGTTCACAAATTGTTTGAAAACACGTACGCTTCATTGATGGATTGATTTATTGTTTCATGTGACGCAGCTAATAAATTTGTTTCATATGACTCGGCCAGTGTTTATTATGCATCTACTAGAAAGTATGTGAAACACTTGAAACATTGCAATATCACAGCATGAAATGTTTGATACAATAAAACGAACAGACATAGTAAGCTTTGTGCAACGCAACCTCAGGATATTTTGCAGGAAATCAAACTGAAATTGATGTGTTTGAAACAATGCAACCATGAAAGTATTTTATCATTTCGTCTGATAATAACTGTCTGGTGTTCCACTACAACTAATTGTAGTCTGACCTCTGACATGTGTGGGTTTTGGAAAGATATACTAATTAAGTGAACTTCGCCTGCAGATTCGTTTCGTGACTGATCGATTCATGGGTCCGATAACCATTCACTGCCATATCTTAGACCACGAAGATCTGGGAATGATGATGGTTGTTAATGTCGTTCCGCAAGGTTTGTTATTTCGCATAAGTAATTTAAAACGCAAACCAGGACCAAATCGGGTGCTTTTCCTACTTGCCAAGCCCTGGAATTCCCTTAGCAGAACTTTTTATGGAAAGAACAGAGTTTACGTTAGCCATGAATCGGGTCCGAACCATTCGTTAGCCCTTCCCAGCTATTGTAGATACTTGATCCATCCTAAATCACTGCTGCAAGTGCTGCTGATTATTGCGCTAACGATACAAAAACATCGACATACAGCTATGGTTGATGAATGAAAGGTGATAGAGAGTTATTTTTCAGACGAACGGTACTGTTATTGTAAATTGAGATACTGTAGGTTTTCATGTCGAAAATAAGCTAATAGAATTGTCTACAAATCAATTATGGAAATAAAACTGCAGTCATCAAACCTCACAAATATTTTCGTATGGTGCGACTATAAAGTTATAAAGCAATTTTATATATATTGCGACATTTGTAGAGTTATATCGAAACGACTAAGGCGATGTAAATTGTAAAGTACAAATGCAACGACATAAAACACGCATTGGTTTCACTAGCAATCAGTTACATGAACAAGGTTACGAACTGCGCAAGGTGTTCACAGCACCAACTACGTCATGCAAAACTATACCCGACTGGATATGTTAACCAAAATTTGAATTTCGTTGCTTCTTCAGGATGGCTGGCAAAGTCTTTCCAGCAAGAGGCCTTAATACATAAATCTGTTTGGAAAAAGTAAATTAACAAAATATTACCAATGAAAGAAACATTGAATTTTTTTTAATGCCATGTCAGTAAAATTTGGAAATCGTAAGCAGCTCATGCCTTGCCTCTTTTTATTGAATGTCAACAGGACAGACACTAGCTGTTATTTATAGAAAAACCGAAATTTTGCAAATCTTGTATTAACATAAGAATAAATCCAAACTTCACCGAAAGTGCATCCCATATTTTTGAAACACTTGTGCATTACCACAACTTTAGTCTTTCATTAATCAGCATCCGCATTATCGGCCAAAGCAATCGAAAATGTGATTTTCTCTGGCTTTGTGAATATCCAACCGCGAAGGTAAATTTGGAGGCAGACATTTCAACAACAAGAAAACGAGACGAAGGTACAAACGTTTGTAAAATGCTGGCTTTGGCAAAGAACGTCTGTTTTGATCTCCTCGTTGTGTAGTTCATCATATAAAAGAGGAAACGTAATGGAAATAACAGTTTTGTGAGGATATCGATAGTAAATCTCACGCATTCGTTGCCTTTCCGCGGTTGCTGCTCAGGAGCGGTCATCATCAGCGTTTCTAAAACATTTTTGCTTGCAGACCCCATGTCATTTATTTATTGTTTGCGAACTCCGGAATACTGCAAAATTTTCAGTATGGCAAAGTTCATGGTACCGCAAATTTTACATAATGTCATTTTCATTTGAAAAACGTGTAGTAACGAATCTACTGACGTTCATTGGTGCTTCCTTTCCAAAGGAGAACTAACGCGCACTATTTGTCACAATAGACAAGAACTATGTCCCAACTGATATTGCCAACAGGGAAGTTTGTATATAATATTGGAAAAAACTCCGTGTATCCCATGTAACACCTTTGTGCACACCAAGATGTACACATACACCAGTTTGAAATCCATCACTTTAAGTCACAACACTTAACTCCACCTCCGGCCAGCACACAAAAGACTGCAATGTTCTTTTTAATCAGAGCTCCTTGCCCCAAGTCTACTTTCAAATGATTCATCGGCTCTAGCTCATCGGAACATGCTTTGGCTCCGAAGCACCAGATAACGTTCCGGTGCATCCACCCTGAATTTGATAGAAATATCAACTGGTACCGTCAGATATTTCTAACTCTTGCAACGACGCCTTAGAGGAAACACGTAACAACATGCATTCAGTATTTAATTTTGACCAACGGTTACCCAAGAATAATAGCGATGGAGGTCGGAAACGTGCTTACATGAATCACTTTCGGTAAAAAGAGACAGCAGGCTAATATTTTTCACTTTGCCTCATACTTGAGACGGTGTCATTGCCTTGTAGCTTGGCAGATCGATTTCAATATGTAAGCTTCATAGTTGCTGCACGAAAAACTATGGTTCAAACGATACACAAGTAAACACGAACATTTCTCAAGTCTACAAATGTTCTGCATCGCAACAAGTGAAAGCGCTGTTCTGACTTCTTGCTAAACGAGATCTCCAGACCTGGAAGCTAAAGCTCAGCACTACAGAAAAGGTGTCGCCATTCTTCCACATCAACAACAAGGAAGCTAAACGAGCGGTGAAAGTAAACCACAATGACGACATCCTCCGCTTTGGATCTGAACTCTAATACGCCTGAGTAACGTTCGAGAGTTCGCTCACATATCGCCGACACCTCCAGCCACTTCGCAAAATGTTGACATCATGCGTCGCACTCTTGTGTCAGCTTGACCACACGGACTAGGATGCTGGAGCAAGGACGTTGCCAGAAGCCACCGTGGCTCTGGTGCATTCAAAAGCAGAGTACTGCGTTCCTGGATAGAGAACCAGAGCTTACACGCGTCCCATACATCCTGCCATCAACCACCCCTTGCGAATTGTGACTGGATGATTGCGTCCAACACCAGCGGACAATATTCTTATCATCGCAGGCATCCAACCTGCTGAGCGTCGTGGCAAGGGCGCCACACTGTCTCTAGCACGCCGTGCCATGGAGCTGGAACACCTGCTCCACTCTGACATCCATTTGTGACCACGACACAACAACCCTTTAGTTATCTGACAACAGCAAAACTGCGGTGTTATGGACGGATTACCGATGGAGTGCGGAATATTTGGACATTACTACCACACTCTGTACTTTCATCTCCAAGACCCGCACCCACCATCCTGGAATTGCCCATCCAAGAAGAGTATGGGTCCGGCTTAACCGCCTCCTCTTCAATGTCGCACGCTCCCCTCCTGCTTTCACAAATGGGGTCTGGCATCCTCTGCGGCCTGTGTGTGTGGCGCAGAGGCACAAACCGTCGACCATGTCGTCCTCGAATGTCCAATCCATCGACCTCCCCGTGGACTGCATGGCCTGACGGTTCTGGATAATTAGACAAGCGAATGGCTACATAACACTTGCCCCGAGATCCAGTGCGGCCAAGCAGTGGACAGCCACAATTCGCTCAAACGAGGACGATGCTAAACGATAACTACATCTTTCAGCATAAAGGCATGAATTCATAGAATCAAGCTCTGCTCTTCTTTGTTTCCACACGATAAATGTCGAATACAAAACAAGGCACGGTCCTGGAATATTTCTTATGTTCGAAAACAATTTTCTCATTAAGCAATGCAGCCTTGAAAGGGCAAACATAGTTTTATATCGCAAATTGCTGGTTGTTTCGTAATGACTGACTCGACATCTCAAGATTTTTCATTCATCACCTTTTCATCTATGATTTATTAGACGTAGAGTGAGTTGATCAAGCCCAAAAAGCTTTCAACGCCCGCGTCAGCTACTAAAGTGTTCGGTAAACATTTGATCAGCAATAACTCCGTAACGGATTGGGCTAGAAAGCCAGTGGAAATATCCTTGTATCCACGAGGTAGCAAAGAATCGAATGTGAATGACAAAAACATACCTTTACATTTGAACGTTTTGAGAAAAATCGATATTCGTGCATTTGGCCTACTGAAATTGTAGCAAAATTCAGCGTAAAAGCGAAAAGCACAGCCCGCACCCCATCTAGCCCATCCGATACGGTTTTTGCGCTTCGCCGACCGCCTGCATTCTCGAAAACAGGATCCTTTCGAAAAAAGTCAATTTGAGCCGTTTTTTGGGGTATGTGTGTGAGGGTCCAAATGTGTGGGTTAAGAAAATTTACTTCTAGATCACAGTTTGGGGTCCAGAGAACCCCACAATGGCGTTGGAGAGGTCCTGAATGGCTTGAAATATTCAAGGAGCTATTTGGAAGTTTTGCAGACCTTGGGAAGGCCGCCAGACTGTGAGGTTGGGACGTTATGGTTAAAAACAGAGCCTGAAATCTACTCGGCCACCTCGTGGATATTTTGATTTTGTTCAAAAATAAAATTTTCCTGTTAAAATGTTGGCTTGAAATTTGGTGGGATGTTGCAAAAAAGCGAAATGCATATTTTCTGCAAATGTGGTGTGTTTGGTGGGTACTGACTGGCGGAAAAGTGGCTTGAACCATGAAACAGCCACGAAATCCGTGTTTTTTTGCACCCTGGGGATCCCCAAGAAAAGAAGTGTCAACTATTTTGATCATCATTACGAAGTTAACGTCATCACAAACATTTGTATGTAGCAAGCTTGTTTCCATCGTTTTTGGTTTTGGCTCCGCACCGTACTTATTAGACGCAGCTAGGTTTTCTAGCATAGGCGAAAAATGTTTTTTTCCCCAGGAATGATATCACATGATGTCACAGGTGGACGCGACCTATCTCAGAATGTGCAGGCATGTGTTCACGGATACAAGGATACCTTTGGTGACTTTTTAGCTCATTTCGTTCAGAAGTTATGGTCGCTCATATGTTTGCCGTCCACTATAGTTGCCGGCGCGGGAGTTAAAGGGACTTTGTTGCTGTGCTCAGGCCTGTAGCCAGGCTGTCATGGTTGGGGGAAAACACATTTTTAATGGGGCAAGATTTGTGTTTTTATTTTATGTTTGGAACAAAAATTTTCTGGTAACAAGAGAATGTGGAGGTAACAGTAAAATTTGTGTGGGGGCACTGCCGGCGAATGTTCCCCATGGCTATGTGGTTGGCTTGGTTAATTTCCGGTTGAATTCGAGCAATGGGATTTGCATCCAGTTCGTCAATATGCTTGGAATTTTGTGTGTGCACAAGGGTTAGCATGCGGTGTTGCCATTGACTTGTCGCCAATGCAGCATTCGCTGCGTAAAAGTAAATGCTTAATGTCGGCGTAAGGAAGCAGCGACCAACGCCGCAGAATCGAAAGCACGCATAACGAAATAGAACCTGAACCTCTCATATCAAGGTTTCTTGTAGTGCCAGTGTTGCTTGTGATGACTGCAGAGATTGCGATATCGTTCTTGTGCCACAGCCCATTGTATATTTTTGCGACTATTAATCAGTGGCCGAAAATCATTTATCTGAGCTAAGCCTTACAACGTTTTTCAACTTCAAAAACTGTTTGGTAGTCATATTGCTTTTGGTTCGGAATCAAACATGAAGGTCAAATATTTTTTCCATGATGCTTGGTTTGTCTTCTGCACTTATTACTAAGGGTTTTGTTGATGATTAAAGCAATTATGACTTTCATTGTATTTTGTTTAAATTAATTTCATCAAAATGAATCAGCATCAATCCATCTTTTTTCAGGGAAAATGCGAATAGTTCTTGCCGTAAATACAATCTTGCATATCAGGAATCTACAGAATGCTTCAAAGTTTTGCTTTTCTGCTTCAGGTGCAAATTTGACAAGCGGTGTACAAGTACCATCAGGTAATGCCTATCCAGGGTCGTGCGACACAGCCAAACCATATCCTTTCAACACTGAATCAAAATGTGAATCAAACCAGTATGAGAGCACGTGGTATGACAGTGTGGAAAAAGGAGAAGTACATGAATAGGTAATAGAAGAAGACGTGAGGATAGCTGAAAAGCGTCTGTGGTATTTTTCATTCAAAAGTGTGTTTCCTGCACCCAACGAGTTTTTATAACATTTTTGGTTTTTATCAGCTTATAACTTCAAAATTGTACATCGCTAGTATGAATAATGCCAGGCTCATGTTTATTGTTTTCAACCTTTTCGCTTATGCTGCAAGGTCACAATGATACTTCACAGCAGAGGTTTCCAACCTTTGTTACTCCTTAACCCTTGCTGCAATTCTGTTCTCACCTCTCACCCCTTATAATTTCCAATCAAGATCTAGCTTCCAAACGTTCAAAAAGGAATTCAAAGCTTTCAAAAAAATATCAAACACATGGACAGGAAAAGATGATATTGACTTGACATTTGAATATGCTCTTCAAAACGTAATCACTTGCTTGAAATCTGCACAAAACAAAAACATCAAAAGATTTCTAAGGTGTTCAGCTCTGTGAGTCTGTTGCCCTGTTTGGTGCTTATGAGATTTTTAAGGCATTGAACTATGTTTCTGATAGCAACACGCATGACTGCCTGTGGATTCAAACGATTTGCGAATTTCGTCTAATTGACAAAAGAGTGCGAAATATTGACTCGCATTTGCAGGGCTATCATCGATCTAGAACACAAAGTAAGGGCGGCTGATAAAAATTTGATTTTATTTCCTTAAAATGAAACAATTGTTGCTGTTTGCACGACTAACGTCAGATCTTATATTTGCCTATTTGTCTCCAGGAACCATTTGCTGCAGTAACAGTAAGGTCTTATTCTCAACCTCCTTCTTGTAATCGTCACGGAAAACGCTTTTTCACTTGCGTATTTCTTGAATCAATTAAATGCTAAACCTTCGCTACAAAACCAGCTTTCCTAAGAATCCTAACCAGAGTCGACAGGCTGCAGTGCTCATAATGCGTGATAGTGCGTAAAGTCTCTGTGCTACAGGTTCATCCTACGTTTATGACGTCACAAAAACGTGATTACGAAGTGTCAGATAGGAATGGTTCGCATGCAGGGCTACCATCGACCTAGAACCAAAAATAAAGACGGCTCAGTAAAACTTGATTTGCACCTAAAAACAGAACAATTGTTTCTGTTTGCACGACTAACGTCATATCAAGAGTTTGCTTATTCCAATATTTCCAGGAAACATTTGCTTCAGCAATGTCTTATTCACGACCTTTTGCAATCACCACGGAAAACGTTTTATCGCTTGCATATTTCTTGAATCAATTAAATGCTAAGCATTCGCTTTCTCAGTAAAGCTACAAGCCAGCTTTCCCGAGAATCCTAACCAGAAAGACTGCTTACGCGCTAGCAATGCCGGATAGTGCGTTACTTCCCTGTGCCTCAAGATTATACTACCTGTATGATGTCACAAAACTTTGATCATAAATGTTTGCGATGAGATAGTAATGGTCCGTATAGATATTGCTTGAATTTGAAATTGTTGTGCAACAGAAAAGAAGAAAAAAAACGACGCAAGTCACAAATAAGGACATTTCTTCGAAATAAAGACAGTAATATTTTCTAAGATGCAGCAATTTCAAATAAGGACAAATCTTAGAAATAAGGACGGTATGGTAGCCCTGTTTGTATGTCTAATAGACAATTATTGTCTATAAAATATTACTTCCGTTACGCTACAGAAAATAAGAAAAAATAAGGACGCAAGTCACAAATAAGGACACTGCCAAGAAATAAGGACAGTTCTATTTTCTAAGACGTAGTACTTCAAAACAAGCACAAATCTTAGAAATAAGGAAGGTATGGTAGCCCTGCGGATTGGTATGATTTCGCAAATGGAATGAGCACAACTAGTGCAGTTTCACAGAGTCTTGGAAACATAGTCATAGCCGAGCACTAATACTCTTCCAAGTTTCACTCTAAAATTGCATTTCAAAAGCACAATTTGGACGCTATTCCTTAAAATCTTCTTTCAGCTGTGCATCATCTGACATTTTATCCAAACTGAGGCAGTGTGGATTGACAATCCTTTCTTCAGAAGTTTCCATCTTTCTTTCCTTAAAATATTCATCAAATTGCTGCACATCGACAGAACTTCTAAATGAGCCACAATTTTTTCACAAACACTAGCAATCAACCTCGAGGTTCACTGCCATCGACTATTTCTTCTGGTCGTGGAAAATTCGAATAATTTTTTCCTCTCACTCGTTGACGCCACATGGACAATTTGTCTTTGAACGCATTTGGCTTTTCACAGAAATTCAAGGTTTTTATATTTTTGCCCTGAAGTGATAAGCTCAGATCATTCATACGAATGAATATGTCATTCAAACACGCTAAGATTTGGTTGAATTGTTTCGATTCGATTTCTTCAAGGAGATCAAATTGACGTGAGTCGAAAAAGACTTTGATTTGTTCTCGCAGTTCGAAGAAACTTGTTAAGACTCTCCCACGTAAGAACCAGCGTACGTCTGTTCAGAGAAGTAAGACTACGTTTTCACTTCTAAGGTCTTCACAAATTTACTTAAAGAGAAAGACCCCTAATCCAGTTGCTGGACTTTGCAGAAATATCAAGGATTTTTCTTCAAGGTTTTCGATGCCCAAGAATGGCGATGAAGGAAATATCAGTACTTTGCAAGTGTGGAATCTCATGTTTCGCCAGTGCAAAGAACCCATATGTGTTGCCCAGCACAGCAGGAATGTTATTAGTGCACTCGGAGACGATACCTTGGAAATTCCATTCATGTTTTGCATTGTTTCATACACTGGAACACATCTTATGCTTTGGTGGGCCTTTTCGGTTTTTCAGAAAAGGATGTGCGCTTTTATTGTGCCCTCATGAACATAACTCACCAGTGTAATATTGTATTGTGTAACGTCTTCACTCCCACACGCAAAATGCCACACTTTTAACATGCATCGCAGTAAACAGAAAAAAACACAAATGCAAGTGAGAAGACGAGGATATATGCATTGCAGTAGTATAGAGTATACGCTTGATGGCGCTAATGCATTTACTGTACTTTGATGAAATACAAGCTTTTTAAGACACACACATGAATGACGCCATCATGATTATTATAATGAAGAACTGCAAATGACTTTCAAGTACATCGATTTATAGAATGCATGAGGGAGTTGGAGGCTGCGAAGGACCAAGGGTCAACTCGGCTACAGACCTCCCAAGACGAAGCTGCTTTCAGTGTAAAGGGAACAGTGTATAATAGCTAGTAAATATCTTTTACTCTGAGTATAAAATGTAATATGTGCAAAGCGGTAGTATGGTAAATTGAAGTAAAATGCGTTGCAGGCAAAGAAAAACCACCAGAAGAAAACGGTGTAAATTTGTCACGTTAAACATTTACTCTTTTTGTACATTCAAAAATATTCGTGAATGCCCAAGAGGAAATGCGTCAAAACTAAAGACCACTGCAACGTGGCAATAGTGTCACGAGATTTAAGCAGGTTGAGAATCAGTCGCGCAATCATGCTTTGCAGAAAAGAACCCGTCAATACATGCGTGAGAGCGGAAATGCATTTGTTTTGTAGGCATCTCACAACTTCATACACTGGTATGATGAGACCAGTTTCTGTGAACGCAACGAAAGCCTAACGATGTAATACGTAACAGAGATACTTTGTGATTTGATACTTTCCACTTTAATAGCCATACGTAATTAAATCAATCCACTTGCTTTGTGTACAACAATAAACAAAAGCATAAAATATGGTTCTAGTAGCTGAGTAGTACATTTTTGTTACACTCTGCCATAAAAAGTGCCAAACACGTTTTATTTTTTATCTCCGGAGGAATTTTTGACCAGATTTCTATTGCACTATATTTTATCATTTTAGCACCTGAGTTTCAACGTGCTTTTGGTAAAGAATATTGTCGAGTTTTAATTTGTCTTGTGTTACGTGAATGAACATCTGTAATGAGTTTAAAATAATTGTTAAACGTAGCAGGTAACTGCGAGGTAGTATATTCGTACATGAATTTGCTCAGTTCAAGGTTGTACATATCTTTTAGTTGGAGAATTTTTTGCATTTTATAAAAGGTAATAGCCTAGGTTAACTGCAATTCGAAACATCGGTGGTACCGACTAATTGGAGGGAAACTTTCACTGGAACCTTCGTATGTGATATAACTTGCTCCAAAATATCTAAACTCAAATCACAATTCGGTTCTGAATAACATTATTTGACAGCAGCACAAATTAAAGCTTCTTTCTTGCTTCGTTTTCCACACTAGTTGTAGCCATTTCCAATACACACGATTGAGCTTTTCTGCAATAATCTGAGGTTAAATAGACTTTGCTACTTGATATGAGGCCATCGACAGTGGTTTGCCAATACATACGATACCTCACATAGGAAGGGTTGTTCTAGAATCAAAACGGGCTCTATTAGCTCGGAAATATTTTTCATAATGGCCTCTCCAGGACAACGGTCGAAGTGTTCTTGCAGTTTAGATGACTTTAAATTTGCGTTGGGGAAAACAGTTTCAAAGAACATGCACTGAGGCTTTTGTAAATCCTCAGTTTTCCAATGCAAGTGAAACCAAATGAACGTTTTCTTCATTCCATTTGCTTTTCTGCAGCATGATGAAAGGTTATCATGACAATTGATAATCAGAAAAGCTTATATTATTTTCTCGAGTCGCAATTACGCGAAGGAGACCTTCGCTTATTTCCAAACTAGCAAAACCCTTTTTCACGAAAAACAATTCACTCCAATATGAAAGGCAGTGCAGAAGAGCCTTTTCCTGTACTTAGCCATCGATTCAGCTCACATACGAATGATGAAATTTGGCATCAATGCGTATATATACTACCCTCTGTTTACTTCAGAATAGCCCAGAAAAGTAAGTATCTCGTCACAAAAAACAATTTCAATATCAAGTTTGTCCGAACAAGAACCACCAAACGCTCATAAATAAGAACAAAATGCAGTCGATGTTTGCCGTTAATGCAAATTATAATTAAATCGTGACAGGCAGGTTTGAACGTTCTTCGCGTTTTTGTCTAAAATCCATTAAAATAAAACAACAAAACACAGCGAAGAGTAATAAATAGATCAAATCACCTTAAGACGGACTTATCGCACTTCCTGCAATGATGCCTTGCGCCAACAGAGTGTGCGATCCCTGCTGGTTGGAAACCACTGCTTTGAAGAAATGCAAGTTGTCATCATCCAGCTACCTTTTATGTTACGCCAACCTAACAAAAGGAACTACAAAATCATTCAGCATTCTTTTGTTTGCCATTTCAGATGTTATGGTTTTGAATGAGGCTAATTTGACGATTTTCACGTTGGCTCAGATTTAAAGAAAAGGAACGGAAATGGACAAATAATACCTTTTCATCGGATCTGATTTTGGATTTTCAAGAAGCAAAGTGAAACTGCCATTGATGAAAGCGCTTTATCATGCTTGCCTGCATCCCATGGCCGTCGGAAGGATTTATTCCATGGATAGCCAAAAAGAGTTATCCAGTGGTGAAATGTAATAAAATTTCATTTTTGCCCATCCGAAACAAGGAAAACAACCCTTTTCACGAAAAATTTTGTAGGAAAATATCAGATTTCAAAATTCACGGAACCTGCCCCCTCTTTCCAACGTCCATGCTGAATTTGTGAATTTGTGTAACTTGAACATGTATCGTGTCATTTCTGTTGAGGGATTTCATGTCGTTGTTCGTTGATAGACCACTGTAGATAATTTCAAATCTTCCGTTGCAACTTATTGTACGTAGTCACGCGAAACCGTTGAGGTTGTTTAGAATAAATCATGAACAAATTTTTCATTTCTGTGGCAACATTATGCTGCCATTTTCCAATTTTTGATCCACTTGCGATGCGTTTCGTTGAGAATATTATCTTGCACAACATTTCACAAATTAATTTGAACCGTGAATGATATTGAGTCACGTGCAAACTGGAATATGGAATCTGAGTAAAACTCTAATATAAAAGTAAATTTGTTTGCGTGCATGGGTTTGATCGCTGAGTGTTTTTGTTTCGTTCATACTGATCGTCAATATTTGCCTTCCAATTGCGTAAGAAGTGCACTTGAATTAAACACTTGCACATTGCTGTCAACATCGCCAACAAAATTTGTCATCACATCCGAAAATTTTTAATGTTCGCCAACATGAAATTTACTGTTGGGTCAAAGCTTTGGATGTCTTCATTAGAATCAAACTGCATGATATTTCTTTCAAGGCGCATCCTAATCTAAATTTTTAGTTGTTCACTCTGACTGTGCGGTGCTTTTTACAGTTTCCAATTCCCCACTTTGCAACGCTTCAGACCTGCGAAGGAAAACAATACTGTCGATGCGCTGCACTGCTGCAGCGTGTATTCCTATTAATTATCGCCCGCTTGTCACATCCAAGACCTTCGTTTTATTAAGACTAAGTATCTTTGTGTTCTTTGACTAACTGCTGTGGGAACTGGTACAGGCCATGAGTTTGAGCCAAACAAGTGAATGAAAATAAAAATGTGAAAACGACGTTTATTTATGAGTTCAACAGACAGTATAAACTACGATTGAATTGAGTGTTTGCCACACCGTGCCGAAAATTATGTGGGCTGCAACAATATGTTTTCCTTAGAGAAACACCTATCTTTGCTAAATCTTCCGCTCACATGAGAATTCATTCAGATTTTACCCAAAGTGCATTACATAATTTTTTGGTAAGAATTTGGTGGGTAGTGCCAAACAATTTCTTCTTTCATTAACCATCACTTGCACTGTACATGCCCAAACAATCAAAGGTTTAATTGTGTTTGCACTTGCGAATATTCACGTAAATTTCATCATGAGATGTACCCTTTCCTGCGACCGTGGAGTTGGCAAAAATGGGTGCTTTCTTGTTCCGGCAAATCACATATAACACATGATTAGAAACGAGGCGACTAGTAACTGTGATGGGCCTTACAACTAGTCCACGTCGGGCGTCGATGAATTACAATAAAGCCGGCGATGAGTAGCAGTAGTGAGTTTATTGGCGATAAGGCAGTTCATAGTAAACAGTCTGCTAGGACACCGAAAAAATCAGTACTGTTATCAATTCAGGTGTCCCTTAACAAGCTAATATTAAAGACACATTTCAGTTAAAGAAAAGGCCATGCGAAAAAGATAACTAGCAACACAGTTCAAGGGTTAGGGGATGAGGACTTTGTTGTGAAGGCCAACGCAGCACGCACCATTTATACGATAGTGCATTATGAAACTGATTTGTTCATGATAGAGTAAAAATGGAAGTCGTTGTTTATTTTGTTTCAGGCTCATGGGTCAGATTCCCAAGCAATGGTAATTGAACAATAAAAACAGCACTGAAACTGTTTTATCGAAAAAAACAAAAAACTATACGATCGAAGTATCGTTGCAGACAACTATACGATCGAAGTATCGTAAAGCTTGATTAACCTCAAAATTTTTAGTGCAACTTTCGGAATTGGGGGGCGCAATTGCCCCTATTGCCCCCCTGGCTACGCGCCTGCTTGTGCACAAGCAGTACTTGAATTGAACATATTTGTTCCATGAATGTTTTAAATGAAATAAACCACTATGTTCCATAAGGCTATGCTTGAAAGATGTATTAACTCTTGATTGTCTTACAAATGACCTTTCACCAATTTAAACACTTGAATAGTAAAAGTTCTTAATCTAAGAGTTTCATCAAGGATGGTAATGGTAATCTTAGTACATGTCATGGTAAGCTAAATATTAAACTAATGATCAAAACACTTCAAAATCATTTTAACAAAAGTAATACTCAAGCAGATGAATTAGCTCTTCTGACGATTGTTTTATTGTTGGCGGACGTTTCGCTAACCTATTCACGTGCGCTTCCTCAGGGCAATGTTTTTAACCACACGCAGTGTAACATGCACCTTACTCATAACAAGAAAAATGAGCGGTATGACGTACAAAGACAAAAGCGCAAAACTTACCAACACGTTATAGGAATGGGTGACAGCATGGCACAGAAAAAAACGTAGAAGTGGAAAATGAAAAATGCTAGGCGATGATGAAGTATAGCAACACAATAAATGGAGTGAAACCTACATAGAAATGCACAAAAACGGTTATATAGCGTGAGGGTAGGGGGTAAAATTTAGAACAAATAAATAAAGTGGAAAATAGCGAATAAATGAAGTGTGAAATGTGGGTGGTCATGGTTGATGCAATTACAGGCACAAAGACGGTCAATAAGAAGACAAACTCAAAGAAGTCCGGTAACGGATACGCTTCGCTCATGTTTTAAAACATTGTAATAGATAGCCGGGAAGTTTGCGCTTTCATCATTTACAGTGTCAGTTTTCAAATTAATATAAAAAGATTCCAAAAAATGCGTTTATGATAACTATTTACGTGAGGTAGAACATGGGCGTAATCCCGATTGAAAGCATGGCCACTTTGTGCTGCAGGTTTTGTTAACGCTGTTTTTTTCTGGATTTTGAATATTTCGAGGTAAGGTGTCCCTGTGGCGTTCTTCCAGTCGAGCACTCAGGCTTCGTTTCATTTCTCCAGTGTTCACAGTTCCCACATGGAATTTCATAGGCGACGCCTCGACGTTTGCTAGCAGGGACGACATCTTTTCCTGAAGCTAGGACGGCACTTAGTTAATTATAGACTTGAAAATAGTTCGTATACGGTGTCTCTCTAGAATCCGTTTCAAAATCTCACCCAAGTTTGCTGAGGAAGGTGAAACGACATCAGATCTAAACTCAAGCGATCTGTTATACTGTTTCTTCTTTTCGTCCACCCTTTAAAGGACGTGTCGGCCTATGCATAGGCCGGTACTCTTTTGGCCATGACTCGCCAGCTGCTGCAGCCAGAGAGGTGTTCAAACCCTCTACGGATTCAGCAGGTCTTCTAGTTCCTAGTCAAAAAACATTTTTCAGTTTTGGGTTTGGGGTCCTCTCGGGGGGACGTTGCAAGTGGGGTGTTCTGCCGCTTTTATGACCTATTTCACCCGTCTCCAGGCGCCAACATTTTGGCCCAATTTGTTTTAGAATCTAGGCTATCCAACGAGTCTTTAGAGCCTTGACTGGCGTTCTAGAATATCTGGAACCAAAGTTATGCCACAAAAACCCAAAAGTGGTCAAAATTTATACCCCTACAAAACGAAACCTGGGTTGAATAACACCCAGTTTGGATATGGTGGGAACTCGCCGCCATAATAGGCTATAGAGCTGTTCAAGCCCTCTGAAGACTCATGAAGACCTGGTGTTTCGACTGCAAAAAATATTCAGTGTGCCTTGTCGGAATTTTTGGCCAAGTTTACATAACCACATGATGTTTTGACAGGTCTGCCAAAACATTGGATGACGTCAACCTACCGTGGGAGGTCAACAACCGAACAAAATTCGTGACTCAAAGCTTTACTGGGTGTAAACGGATTCTAGGCTACAGTACGAGTCTTTAGAGGGTTTGATGGACTTTTTAGCGTTTATGGTTCAAACGTTATGGCCAAACTTCCGGAAATTCATTAGGCGAATCCCCACTAATTCTTTAGGGATATCTTACAATATCAGGGGTCTTCCGGCCATAGCTTGGGCACCGGTAACTCCAAGAAATCGATCTAAGGCTCTACAGATTCATATTCCAGCCTAGAATACAACCAAGCTTTCAGCCACAATTTCAGCTTATTGTCCGAGCGATGACGTCATAAGAGAATAGCCAAAAAAGTAAAACATTCCCTCATTCAAACGACACCCACCGAAAAACCCAAACCCAAATCTCAAAAGTTTTTTTTTTTTCAGTCTACAACACTTCACAAGTCTTTCAAGGGTTCGAATAGCTCGCTAGCATGTCCTAGCGGCGAGTTATTGCAATTTGAAATGCCACCAGCGAGAGACTCAATGCCGATTCTGCAATTTTCTGAATTTGGGATAAAATGCTTTTTTTGGCCATAACTGTCGTTCCGGACATGCTAGAAGGTTAATCAAGGGCTCTGTAGACGCGGCTGATCGTCTAGTTTCCAAAACATTTTTGAGCCATAAAAATGACTCATCGGATTGGTGCTCAGAGCCCGTCAAATTTGGTCAAAAATTCAAAAACATGTCCTCTTTGTGACGTCACCAAGAGAAAACACCACACTCAAATATAACAATTTTTTTTTTGTTAAGCTAGAAGACTTGCCGAATCTGTACAGGGTTTGAGCAGCTCTCTAGTTGCAGAGGTTGTGGAGTTATTAACAAAAATGTGCCGCCCCATATATAGGCCGGCGCGGTCGTTAAAGGGTTCATCTACTTCGGGTAACTATTCAACAAGAGAGTTCGTTTCACATACTTCAATTCGTTGTTCAGCTAGATGGCTGTGGAGAAGAGTTCTTTAGCTCGTTCGAGAAGAGTTTTAACGACTGATTGCTTATGCTGTATAGGGTGTTCTGATCTGAAGTTGAGGTATCTAACTGAATGGGTTGGCTTACGATATACTGCTGAGAGTAAATGGCCACTTGGCGAACGCTTAATCAATAGGTCCATAAACGGAAGGCATCCTTTTTCTTATTCCATTGTGAATTGGATGGAACTTTCTATTGTGTTCAGACGTGTCAAGAATTAACAACTTTGATCTTTTCATGATCACAAAAGTGTCATCTACGTATCTTTTCCACAAACGTGGAGGGTCTGCAAAAGTTTCTAGAGCTCTTGTTTCTGTGTCTTCCATGACTAGTTTGCCACTACTGATGAGACGGGGGGCCATTGCTGTTAAAAAAAAACTTGTTTGTATTGTTTTCCACGAAACGTAAATTTGGTGAAATTTTAAGCAAAGTTCTTTGACACACCTGTGCGTTGACTCAGTCTACGTTTAATGACAATTGAATTGGGACTTTTGTAAATAAGGATACCACATCGAATGAGACCATTATTTCATCAGTTTGGAGTAATTCATGATTAACTGATGATAGGAAGTCTGAAGATTTTCTTACGTGGTGTTTTGATTTTCCAATAAGTGGTTTCAGTAATGAGGATAATTCCTTAGCTAAGCCGTAGGAAGGTGAGCCTGTGAAGGACACTATTGGTCGGAAATGGATTTTTTCTTTGTGTAATTTTGGTAGTCCGTACAACCGTGTTGCTGTGGCATCTGAGAAGTGTTGTGGCATCTGAGAAAAGTAATACTTTTCCAGGTAAGAAGCAGATGCTAAGATCCTGCAGATTAGATATTTTGCCTACTATGTAGGCATCATCACTTTGTACAAACTGTATGAAACCTTGATTTGCAAACGCAAATATGACTACATATTATGTCGCCAAAACGTTGGTTTGCAAACGCAAATATGACGACATACTATGACGTCGCAAACAGCGTATATCCAGTAACAATGAACACCAAACGCTGCTGCTCAATACTAGACGTTGGTAGGCATGCAACCAAGCAGTCGCCCCGCACATCACCAGACCTTTGCACGCCACTGGTCATTAACCTTCAGTGATTTGATCAGCGACTTTGCTTTGAAAAACGCTCGCAAAAATCCTTGTAACGTAACCAAACACCACTCTAAGATGAATGCTTATTATTTCATTTATACATACATTATATTCTTTTTTAATCCATGAGTTTCGTTCATATTGTGATTGATACTAGTTAATGATTCGTTTTTGGCTCAAGCTTCATTTGCTTCAATAATGCAAGTACAGTACTTCAATTCGTTCATTCTGTTTTTCATATATATGTAGAGAGGGGCCCTTTTCTTAGTTTCAGCCAGGGGCCCCATACAACCTTAATCCGCCCCTGGCGATGACAACCACTGATGTAGGAGGCGGGGTACAAGGGTTGCAACCGTACTACCATACGTTGGAATTGGGGAAAATCCGGGCAAAGTCCCATAAAAACCGGTGAAAAGTGAGGAATTTGGGGTGCACACCTTCGCAACATTGCTGTATGTGCGTTTATTTTACAAAAATGGCACCAAAATGAAGACGTTTTATTTTTATTTTTTGGAGGTCTTGTTTCAATTTAGCTTGTGTAGTTTAGCAGGTTTCAAACTGTCTTTTCTTTTTGTTTTTTGGAGGTTCATTTTACAGGTTATCACAGGACAAAAAATTTACAGGAAAAATCCTTTTGTTTTTTTTTCTCAAAACAGCTACAACTTGCCTTTGAGGCATTTGGTTCTTTGCGATTGTCACTTATTGAATTTTAAAGTGTTTAGAAACAACAATCTACGGAAATTAGTGCACGTTTCAGCATAATGCAATGAACAACATTTTCAGAAAATATTAACATGACTGTTGGTCCCTAATTTGGTAATGATTTCGCCTTAGCGCCCACGGTTCATTGATTTGTGCCCTAAGAAGAAACTGCAAAGAAATTTAGTGTTTCCTCAATCGTTTTTGGTGAACATGCATAACAAAACAGGCAGTGCAGCCCTGTTAGGACTCCAAATGACTCACGGGTTTCAGCAAGTTGAGATATTTTTGCTGACTCCACACATCCTTATGATGTTATGAAAAGAGAAATTTTGAAAAAGAGTCTAACTATTCCAAATATCGAATAAAAATGTTTTTATCGGCGCAGGTGATTTTTGAACAGCTTCTAATGACATCTAATCCATTGGTGACTATTAGGTGATCACATCACATATAAGGCTTAAATTACCTTAAAATGGCTGAATACTTAAATATTTCTGTTGTAATTATTTCATACATGAACTAAAGCCTGCAATACGTCACTATGATGTTAGTGGCCACCATCCTATCTATCTTCAAGGTGAAACTGGACGCACACCGGATAAATTAACGAAATGTGTATGATGGTAGAAACAATATCTTCTCAGTAACTTTGTGATTCACCCAGCAACTTACAAAAACATTTTACAGGTAACCACGAGGATCCAAATGACGAATGCACAAGCTTTTAAAAAAATTTAAAATCCTCGCAGATTATCATGCTCAGTTGCGCATGAAAATGACTAATGTGACCAGTAAACCATCAATATCAAAGGGTACATTGAAATATATTAAAATCCAAAATCAAACGACATGTTTTTGAAATACAGGTGTACATTGGATGAATACTTCCACAGTCCTCAAAATCTTTTTTAGGCCTACTATCCACAAATATCAAGAACATATATGCTAGTGCTAAAGACATCCATAGTATAGTTTGACCATGCCCATATGCAGTTATAAAACCTTTTTTTCTGTGGCTCACAAGTTTAATTTTTACACGTTTCATAGCTAACTGTGTGTAAAGTTATGCTATGATTGAAAGCAGCTGTGAACTCACGCGTTTCAAATACGCAATGAAGGTTTGTTTAAAATCTATTTTTGTCTGCATCAATACAGCATTGATATAGATAGATGTTACACATCTTTCGCATAACGATTAAGCATTTTGGGACATGTTGACGGTGTAGCAAAGAGAATTTCATGCTTCACTTCAAGTTTTTTCATTTTATTAACCCATCTGGCTTTTTATGCAGGGTTTGACAAGACTTTTTGTGTAATATTACATATTTTGTTGAATCTGGGTCAAAATGTTAAGACGATCGCAATTAAAATCAACATGATTTCTTGAACACCAGTACAACCAAGGCGGCCATTTTGATCGTTGGCAATCTTCAATGCCAAATAGATTTACTTTTGGTATCACTAGTCTGGTGAGACTTCACAACATTTCGTAAATATTTGAAAAAAATGCACTGCAAAAATTTGGCAAAAACTACCAACCAGTAAATGTTTTGCAAACATCGTTACCAAAAACCACCAATTGCTGAACTTTGGCCACTGCTTACTTTTGCAAATTTGTAGCGTCACTGTGCAAAAAACAGATTGATTGCTTTTCAAATTAATCGCTTGAATGTCACCTCACGGTGAGAAAATTGGCAAAGATACGCCAACACTACGGAAAGCAATTGGATTTGCCAGACTTCCGAGAATACCAAACGCTTTTCAGTTTTTAATAGGCTATTGTAATGCTGACTGGCCTGAATGAAGATGGTTCAAGTGAAAAAATCTGTGACGATGTGGAACGTGAAAAGACACTGGAATTATCTTCATCAAACGATTTGTTTGCTCAAAATAAAAATGGAGCATCTAATGATATAGCCCAAACGCCAACCGTAGCATGTAATGCCACTGCTGCTTCTGCATCTGAGCAAACAGATAATATACCTCACCAAATAATTCATGCACATTTGTGCTGGAGGCTTACAAACGCGTTTGCTTCAGATAAGTCCGCGTTTCTGATAGAGTTTTAAAATGTAACACCTGTGTTACAGGTATACCATTTTTTGACACAATACCTGAAATAAACAGGGGTAATGCAGAAAGAATACAAGAAAGCGCTAAATGTGGGACAAAATTTCATGTTAATAAATTTGATTCCAAACTAGACAGGCAGACAATACGTTCAGAAGGCCTTGATCGAGCAATCAGGTCTCACTCAATATGTGGAACGGATGACTGACTCTCCTATGACTGTCTTTCAATTGTTGATTGATAATGTGATGTTTTCCTATATTCAGTGATACGAAGAAGCAGAAGCACACTGAGTTCCTGGAAACAATCTTGTGGAAGATTTCACTTATTGAGCTGCATGCGTTTATTGGATTGTTGTGCATTCACGGATTACAGGGAGTTGGAAGTGTTTATATTAGGATTTTTCGGAATGAACTATGGCGCATTCCATTTTTTCCGCAGACGATGGCTATAAACCGCTTTCGCGAAATTCTGAGATTTTTATGCTTCGGTTTAAACAAACAGACACGTTTACATTGGTGTCGGATATCTGGAATAGTTTTGCTTCCAATGGCATAGCTTGCCTCAGAAAGAACACAAGCATAACTGTTGACCAGATATGTCCAACCCGCGGCCCACGGGCCGCATGCAGCCCAGTCGAAGTTTTTTTGCTGCCCAGTTTAGGTTTCCTCGGTAGTAAAAGTATCCTACACACTCGTAACATGTCCTTATTTTCCTAAAGTTGACCTGGGCGTATTTTGTTGCATGTGATTCTCAGTGCCACTTTATCACGTCTGTTACCTCTGTATTTAAGATTCGAACGCTTTCAGTACATTAGCGCAAGCTACATTTGTTTCGCTAAAATCAAAGTGAGCCAGTCTATGTGCTGCCCTCATTAACATGTCATTCGATCTACGGCCGTGGTTAAGATAGTGACATGATTTTTGACTCAGTAAGCCATTTGTTTTGGACGTAGCTGCTGTAGACGAACAGGTTTTTCCAATCAAATCTCGATGTTGATTCGTTTAGTATGTGGCAAATAAACCAGACCGATTTGAAATCAGATTTTTGTTGGCGGTGGATGTCGAAACGAAGTACATCCTAAATGCCTTGTCCATATCTTGGGAAGAATGAATTGGGTCGATCTACCCTGAGTCTGGCCAATAGAATTTTTTTGCAACCAATGGAACCGTATTTGGGAAAGGGAAGACATGTGATTACAGACAACTTATTCGGCTACTTGGAATCAACAACATAGCTGAAAAAGGAGAAAACCAGCAATGTTGGCAGAACGAATAAACATGGAGTGAGCTTCTGCCATCTGCAACGATGAGCAGGAGTGTCCACCATACGTGGAATGGACATTGCAGCTCAGATGGCTCGGCTGTATTCCGTGAAAGCGGGTACTCGTCGCTGACCTGTTCCTGTTTTTCGCAATATTTTAGATCTTCCTTGCATGAATTAACATGTTTTGTACACGATGCTTACAAACGAAGAAGTGACAAAGAGTTGCTTCATATTAAAGTGCTCATGCGCTGACCATCGACAGCAATACATGTAGCATAAGACACCCAGCGATTCTATTTCGTATATTTCACCACTTGATACAACTAGAAGATACAAGAGGGCACCAAAACCCAAATAAGGTCAATCTGCAGTGGAGTGCTTTCAAAACAAAACAGCCAAATTTTGCCTAAAATGTTGAAAAATTGTTTGTGGGATAAGCGTAGTTGCAACAGGGTTTTGTGTGAACTGCTCAAACGTGCAGCAGGAGGCCAAAAATAGAAACATATTATTGACATGTGTTTATCGCATTTTCACAATATTTGTGGAATCTGTTGCAGGATGTAATACTTTACTTACTTTATTTTACTTACTTTTGTTGCCTGGATTAATTATAGCTCTAGTGTCGAATACAAGTATTCTCTGAAAAAGGTCATCACATTCGCACCGCGCATCTAATATCGCATTCACAAAACAGTGGCGCTTGCGGTCAAATTTACCACTGCTGTGGGTTACTCGAGTGAAGAAATCTTTGCGTTTTTAATAGAATTCATGTATAAGCCTACATTTCACAAGCGCGTGAAAAACACGTTGTTCTCAGTCATTTCAAACAATATTTCAAGCTTCAATTCTCTCTCATCATGCAAGAAATATATGTCTTGAAACGTTCACTATTTATGCCGTAACGTCTTGCCACTATGACTTACATGGAAAATTAGTATTGCTGCTTGCCAATCATCTTGATGTTACAAGCATCGCACTTGGATATCTCGAGTGCTCTTCAAACAACTTCATCAGGAACTTCGAAACATGTACTGTATCCATGCAAGTACAAAGACATCCTAATGGTGCACATTCATCCTGCTTTCAATACATCCTTGATCGCAACTTTTAAAGGAAACATATTCTCTTATCGCCAGCATCAGCGATATTGTCACAAAGCAAGGTTCTGTATACTGGTTCAATATAATCCAGCTGTGCATCGCCGCACAAGCTAATGGCTTAAAGTAATTTAACAAGGCAAATCAAAATATTACTTTGAAGGCGTACCCTTTCAAGAAACCATTACACTCTCTCTTTACCAGCTCTCCATATCTTTATCTTGACAACTTGACGCCATTCGTTATTATGCAGCCACGTAATAGCGGGTTTGAATTATACGGTGATTCGAAATGTGAGTAATGGCTCAATCTCCACCATCCTCTTGGGCAGGAAAATTGATGAAACATAAGTATGATACCGAGAAACAGTCAAATTCACAAATGTGTGTCCTCAGTTCGAAAGGTTTGGGAAAGCCTACTCTAGTGCACTGGATACGTTGACTAGTATCATGTGTGTGATCATGTTTGAACTAAATAGACATATTACCAATTCATGCTAGCAGGTTTTGGATTGAAATTTGTACATCACATTTGTTACCTGATAGTTGCAAATAGCTTTGAATTTTTTCAAATGAAGGTCTCCGTACAAAAAGTGATATCTGTCTTGTTGAAGGAGAAAATGTGAAGAATTCATTTTGAATAATGCCAGTTTCTTAAGCTGTGATTTACAAGCTGTCAAACAAGAGGTGACTACCTAATGAAGAGGAGCTTTATTTTTATGTTGTGGGGGTAAGGGCGGCAAGGTCATTGAATTGAGCCCCTTAAAGAATCAAATAAATAACGCAAACACGTGAAGAAAAGACCCGGTAAAGCAACAGCAACATCAGCAATAACAACCGATAATCTCAAATGAAACCCGACAACAGACAGCAATGTAATTTAGTACATTTCAACATCTAAAGCAGACCAAGGGAATCACCGGAAAAATTCTGAAAACTGTACATCAAGATGGGACAAACTGAACACCTTCCTGGTGCTAGGTGTTAGTTCCGTAAAAAAACTGCTTTAAGTAGTAAAAGCAAAAATCAATTGAACAAACCGGAAACGCACAAAAACAATTGTTGGACATAAAAAGTGCAATTAAACAAAGCCACTGCGTGTGATGTAACGTCATCATTAAAGTCACAGCGTCGTTGTACAAGAGAGGGTCATCGTATTATTCTGGACCTCCATCAGTACATTTTAATGCATTCGTAAAGTACAAGTGTTTTCGCTTCAGTCACGACACCAACCCTTTAAACCCCGCAGTGGCCACTTTTTTGCAGAATTGTGCAACACAACAACTCGCCAGTCGTTTGAGCTAGAGAGCTGTTCAAACCCTTGATGGATTTGGCATTTCTTCTAGTTTAGATCAAAATTTTTTTTCGTTTTGGTTTTGGGGTTTTCTGTGGGTGACGTCATAATGGGGACATGTTTTCGCGCCTTTTTCGCTGAGATTACCTGGCCAACCCACCAAGATATTTTGTTAGCTCAAGATCTTTTTTGGAAACTAAGCTACTATCGGAGTCTTTGGAGACCCTATTTGATTCTAGCATACCTGGAGACAAAAGTATGACGCAAAAAAACAAGAATCGGGTTAAAATTCAAGTCCCTCAAAAGGTAACGTTTTCAACATTGCTTAAAGGCCATTTGTTGCCAGCCGTTTGATCTCGAAAGCTGTTCAAATCCGCTAAAGACTCGGAAAGTCTTGCGGTTTGAAATAAAAAGAAAAATTGAAAGTTTTGGATGTAGTGTTTTTTGTTTATGTTTACATAATGGGAGTTGCATATTTCATTTACATTTGGATGACGTCGCCAGGCATTGGATTCCACCCCTAGGAGCCATTTTTTGAATCGAGTTTTTTTTGGAAACTAGGCTATATTATGAAACTTAGAGGGTTTGATAAACTTCCTAGGATCTCTTTTTCCAAATGTATGGCCATAAAATAAAAAATAATTAGAGAATCCCAGGAAATCTAAAAAATTTGTTTTTGTTGGCCATACCATTTGCGTCAGAAACGCTAGAAAATCGATCAAGGGCTCTGAAGACTCGTATCATGATTTAATTTCCAGAAAAACTTTGACCTGCGAAATCGGCGCATTGGATTGGCTGACGAGGTCCTCAAAAAAAAACGTAAAACATACAGCAATCATGACGTCATCCAACAATAACCCCAAACCAAATACTAAAATTTTTTTAGTCCTAAACTACAAGGCTTTCCCCATCTCTATAGGGTTTGAAGAGCGCTCTATCTCAAACTACTGCTGAGCCACGGCTGCCCAAAATTTGCCCAGAGAGGAAAAATCATACCTTTCGTGAAACTTTTGTTCTTATAAAAACTTGGATTTTTGAGCCGTAATTTTAATCCCAGATATGCTAGAAGCCCAATCAAGGTCTCCGAAGACTGGAATAATAGGCCTAGTTTAAAAAATACTTGAGTCAAGAAATGGCTTGTTTGGTTGGCGTTCAGAGCCAGGTAAACTTGGCAAAAGGGCGAAAACATGCCCCAATTATGACGTCACCCACAGAAAACCCCAAAAACAAAATTGAAATTTTTTTTATCTAAACGATAAGACTTGCCGAAATCACAGAGGGTTTAAACCGCTCTCTAGCCCAATCAGCTGGCGAGTAATGGTGTTGCCAACTCTGCAAAAAGGGCCACTGGTGGACTTTTAGGGGCACCAAACACACAAAGACAAAATAGTGGAACAACAGCATTATTACCCCAGAACCTATCTTTTAAAAATGCAATAAGAATTGCATATTGACAACAGCAGAGTTTTTAGAGGCACACATAGGTCTTGGTAAGTCAAGGAAAAGCTATTGCTGGAGTTATATCGTTAATACAATTGTAACAAAATACAATTGGAGCACAGAAACAAAAAAACAAATACGTGATTCCCAGATAATGAAGCATTAAAATGAGGCACATTGCAGCATCACTTGATCAAGCAAGTATTTTTTGCAGTTTGGACGAAAACCAGGACAGATTTATTTCTTAAGTATTTGGGAATATTGTTCCAGAATCTTGGACATTTCTATTTTAGAGACCTCTGTGATAGAGATTTTGTAGATGAAGTTGTAGTGAAATTATTATAAGTAGCTGTTCCACTAGGACAGTGTTTCTCAAACTTTTTTATTCCATCGCCCCCTTTTCACTGACGACACGTCGTATTCGCCCCCCAAGCAGTCCGACGCTTAGCCCCCCAAACAAAGCTCCAAGCCCCCAAATTGAAAGACGAAACACTGCATATCAGTGGAGTTTTTGTCAATTTTACAATGTCAAGCCCCCCGCACAAATGCAAGGGCCCTTCACACAAACGCAAAGCGCCCCCATTAAAAACTTTCTGGCGACGGTTCTGTCCCCAAGCCTGATAAAGCAAACACAAGGCAGTAAATTTCAATAATGTTATTTCAAGAAAGTATTAAATACCTGAACCAAGCCATTAAAAATTGAACTGAGTAGAGAGGATTTGTATTCCGACGCCAACATCACGTTCAGAAACCTTGTGAAAATAATCCAGGGCTGCAAAGCCGGAGCTGGGCATTTTGCCCGGACCCGGAGCTAACAAAATCAGGAGCTGGAGCTCAGTTTGAAATTTAGGACCTGAGTTTCAGCCATGTGAGAGGTATCTCCGTCTCCGGGCCCTTCCTAAATACTAACGGTTTTGCCAAATAATTTTATGTGTGCTGTTAATAGCAACACTAAACGCGATTGTCACGAGTTACGACACCAGACTGCAACAATGGATCCGCAAGTCTTTGATGTTCCTTTGGTTGAATAATCGCTAAACCTGTGACATCGTAGCTGCCAGGCGTGGTGTCACTTGTTGAACAATGGTTCTCAAACACTGTTCTAAGAGCCGCATGCAGCTCCCAAGCATCTTTCATCCTTAGTGCGGCTTTTAGCAATCTTTCTGTAACAGATTCCCTTTGAATAAGAGTTGATGATGCCTACTTCGTAGGCGAAATATATACTCTACAAGAGTTTAGTGTCTGGTTCTTTGCTGCGAAAGGATTCCTTTCAATAGGCAGTGTCTTTCAGTAACACTTCTAATATTCTGTGTAATAGACTTCGTTAGTGCAATAAAACAAAACGTGACAATTGATTTGTGGTAATTTTTTTGTGCGGCTCTCCAACAAAATCGTAAGTCTGGATTTGACTCCTTTCAGCGAAAACGTTGAGAACCACTGTTGTAGTAGTAAGAAAAACGTAAACTACTACATGATAGTTTCTAGTCAGAATGATCAAACTGGGTTTGTGGTAGTGTAGCGATCTATAAAGAACTGAGTTATAATGAATGGATATGTGATAAAATATCCATAGTTTTGTAGCTGTGTAATCATGCTGTTAGCAGGGAGTATGATTAAGATACGATACCATCGCATATGTTAGCGTGAAGCGCACGGTAGTGAACGATCGGGGCACTAAATTTATCCTGGGCCGGGGCAGTCAAACATATTTCTTGCTTTAGTTATTTGAAAGAAAACAAGAGTGCTGTAGACCGCACATACATCGTCATGGTGGATGTGATCTTGAAACTGTGTTCTTTCAGTTTCTCGCAAGGCAAAGCAAAATTTTTTTTCAGAAATGTGAAGTAGAAATCTTAATGAAACAGATGACAAACCTGCAATTTGCTAGCGAAACGCATAGGTGCAGAGCACGTATCACTAGCTAATATACACAGATGTTTTACTAGTATTGTTAGTATTCCAAACGCAAAATCAACATCACTTGACAAAAACGCAACAAAAGAAGAGCCTTCACTCCTTCACTTGACAATATTTGCACAGCATCACAGAACAGAACGGTAGCAAGAAAACACAAGTCTTTTTTTGTCCAGGCCATATGGCGTTTGAAGACTATTTAAGTACATAAAAACACTGATGAACCAAATAAGTGTTCATTTTACTCAGTTTTTGTTATGCAGCAATTCATCAAATCAACCTTTCACACTGTTGTGTAGCTAGTTGTGATTTCAATTCCTCTAACCTTTTTTTTCTTGATTCACTTTGGACAGGAAGATCCTTTGTGCACTTATTGTAGTTCGGCAAACCCTTATACATGCATAAAATTACCCGCGATCGACTGCCAGGCATTTAAAGATCGACCGGTAGATCGCGATCGACTGGTTGGGCGCCCCTGCTCTAAAGCAAGAAGCAGATTTTCTGCAGTGTGCGATTCTGCAAAGGGCAAACAGTGTTTGCCAAACACTGTAGAACTGCAGATTTTCTTTGCCAAGTTGCTTTCTTTATGAAGTGTATTGTCAAAGCCATGTATGCATCCATTGACTGAGAGCTCCACATGTCGGTTGTCACAGAACAGTTTGACACATTTTGTTCATCATGAATAAGCTCTAATATTTTGTTCTTCACTTCGTTGTAAATATCCGGCATCAAGCACGTACGAAGATACTTTGCGCTGGGATCTGCAAACCTGGGACATGCAGTCTTTAGGAGCCTTACGAATGCATCGTTTTCTACTGTAGGGAAGGAGAGCATCTTCAATCCATTCCAGAACCAGGTGGCTGAGCTTACGCTGCATAGGGTGATTTGCACCAAATGGTTGCTGACGTTCCACGAGATCTGTTAGAGTTGGCTGTTTTTCT
>Ga0210059_1000470_pt1 | contig 51241 bp, 33 predicted proteins | sample Ectturendosymbi2_FD_188042 | JGI IMG/M metagenome (GOLD analysis project Ga0210059, IMG submission 188042) | Ecteinascidia turbinata endosymbiont from Florida, USA - Sample 2 (SPAdes) (version 2) | ecosystem: Host-associated > Tunicates > Ascidians > Unclassified | place: Key West, Florida...
CCCAGTCTAAAAGAGTGCCGGTAGACTGTTGAATAAGTTTCCAGTGGGAAACTTCTTCTTAACCAGTGGGTTAAGGTTTCTAGCAGGCAGAGGCCTCAAGTCCTCCAGTGGCTGGACTTGTGAGCTCGAGAAGTGGCACAAGACTGATTGAACGTGGCGCACGCACGGGTATTTATACCCAGGGCCGCAACTCGTTTTTTCGACTCTCATTGGCTACTATTTAAGACATTCCCATCAAACTTCTCAATCACAACTGCCGGTGTCATGTGTTGAGCGGCATACATAGAATAACCAGGCATGTTATTGCATGGGGACACAACACGGGGCATGTACACTCCCCGGCCATTGCTGGTGCAAACCTTGCGGATTGCGGATGATTACCATTTTGGCGATCATGCAAATTAACGCCATCGCGCTGCGGAGAAAACCTGTCTCGCATAGTTCTTGTCGGAGCGGCTTCAACGCGATCAGCTCCTACATTTAGTGTACCTGTACTGCGAGCGTTTGCTTGACTGCTCGCATAGTTTCGTAGCGGTAGTGTTGCAACTCTACTCGTTGACGCATTGAACAGATCGTCTGTTCTACTGTGAGACGACCTGGAGCCATCTATAGTTAGGGGTGACATTCTACTTTCTTGTGCCACATCGTCTGGTGTATTACTAGATGACGACGATGCCGACTGCAGAGATATGCACGAGCTCTCTATCTGTGCGACACGCTGTTGCAAGGAGTCCAAACACAATTTAGCACGTACCTTATTTGAGGCAGAACAATCTTGCCTTTTCTTTATTGCGTCGTATGCAATTTGACCTCTTTCACCTGCGAGCCGACAGCTTTCCAACAGGTTTGCCAGGTCATCAGCATCTCCCGAATCTTCGGGTAATGCCTAAATTTGCCTGTGCAGCGAGTTGAGATCATGGTGGACATCGTTAAATTCTCGTATGAGATGCTTGACACACTGATCAGACACAGCGGCGGTTTGTTCACTGTTTGCAGCAACGTCGTCCCCGAGAGGGTCCTCATCTGAGCCTGAGTGGCCACTGAACAATGAGAGACCACTCTCGCGTTCAACAATTCTCCCTAGCTGTCTAGTGAGCGGACGGTTCGCAACGAAACAAGTTTGTGGTGGTTGTGCACTTGAACAACCGGACGTTTTTTTTGCCTTTTTGCTTCCCATTGTGCAGACCACAGCAAAAACAGGACAGCTACACAGTTGCTAAACTATGTCACTAAAGCAACAGATCAGTGTGCACCACAACTGGCACAATCACGCGTGTGAACTGCAACTGGCACAATCTAGCTTTCAGCTCCACAAACTGAAGCTTTACAACACCCAACACAGTTAGGGTGGACAGAGTCAACTGGTACAGCACCAGGAGAAACCCAAACAGCGTAAACCTGCAATCAAGAGAATCGAACCGGAGAGAAACTCCTAATATCTGATGTAGCGTTCTTTCCACTGGCTAGAGACCGGGTCAGAAATTCCAGATCGCTACACCGATTCCTTACTGACTTACAAACCAGAGCGGAGCAACGGATCTGTCTACGGCCAAATACTGAACCGATCCTGGGAAATCGTTCCTGTTGAGCGCAACTTAAAGGAACCCCTTTGGTTTACACAACCGCTGCCTAGCACACACTAGTCCGTACCCACACGTTACAGCAAACTACTCAACCAATGTTTTCGAAAGGCATAAACACACCAGCGTTACGAGTTACGACCACAACAGTTCATATGGAAGATCTCCAAGTTTTGTCACACAGCAAAGGCAATCTGCTGTACACCACGTAAAGCTCGTAGAGGTGGGCTAAGCCCAACCAACGCAGTCTCGAATCAACGTAGCAATATTAGGAGCGTTTCTGGACCCAGTCCACCAGCGAATGCAAAAATTCAACCGAACCACGCTGTCCAAAAAAAACAAGTGACCTCGTAATCAGGATGTTTTGCATGCCGCCTTGGCTGCCAGCACTCTTCTCCCCACGGCAAAACCCGCTTTGCCGCTTCCAAAGCTAATGATCGACTTGCCACTAATCACATGGCATCAGCGCTGAACTGCAGTCGCATGTGAACCTAACAGGCTACAGGGCAGTTGACACAAGATCTGGCTCATATGAATGAACAAGTTTATGCAATATGCAAGCAGTTATCTAATCAAATTCAATGGGAGGTTTGATACTCCTTGTTCTTGAGGAGTTTTTCTGACAATCACATCATCTATATCAAGTAGTCTTCCACTTTTCGTTGTGCGAGTCCATTTTCAAAAACAATTTTCCATATACCCGCCTTAACTGATAACCTAGATGCTATTGAAACGTATATACAAATCTCAAGAGGTAATTTTGGCTATGGCAAAATTATACAATTGCACACTGTCGGTGAAAGATACTATGCTATAATTAAACAACCACAAAATGGAAACAAGAAGCAAAAAAAATTACAAAAAAAATAATTTTTACAAGTTGTCAATCACAATGAATGGGATGGATGCAGATGCTGATCTTTATACAGATCTCCCATTCGTATATTGATGCAAAATAACAGAGGACAAAGGACATCCTCAATTATTTTCAAAAAGATTGGTTTTTGGATTGGGCTATCAATTCTGAGAACACCACTTCACACAAATAAATTTTGCAAAGGGCTAAGAGTTTATGAATAGCTGGATCACAAACGACTGGGTATTCATTTCTTGTTCTTATCTAAAAATCACAAACTCTGTTATTCGAGGCTCTTGTAGTTTGTTGCAAAAGCATAGCTATTTGCATAGTTAGGAGCAGAGATTTTTTGCGAAAGGATCCAACGCGTCAGGGCAGTTGGGGGATAAAAGAGTTGAGAGCAATAGAAACGGAATAAATGAATATTACCAAATATATTTGTTTCTGTCCAGCAACGATTATGTCCTTAACACTTTGAAAGCCAGCGTACGACATATTCATACCTAGATTTCGGCCTAAAACCAGTAGTTTTGGGTTGCCTTAACAACACCATAGCTCCTCCACCGATTGCGCTAGAGAGCTGTTCAAGTGCTCAAACGGATCGGCCAGTCTTTTAGTTTGCACTCGAAAAAAAATTTTTTGGTTGGGGGTTGCGGATTTTTTGTGAGTGACGTCATAAGTGAAGTAGTTTCTGGCCCATTTTGGCTCATGTTGCCTGGCCCAGGGCCCAACTGCTAGGCCAAAGTATTTCGCTCAAGTTTTCATTGGAAACTAGGCTCGAGTCCGAGTCTTTTGAGCCTTTGATAAACTTTCTAGCGTTTCTGGTTCAGAAGTTATGATCTAAAATAAACAAACTAATTAATTATCTAATTAGTCAAATATTTTCATTATTTTAGATTATCTCTTTTGAACCCAAAACCTCAGCAAGTCATCCAAACTATCAAATGACTCGGATTGTAGCTTAGTATTTTGCTGAAGTTTTTATTGGAAACTATCACGAAACGGTTGGTGCCCAGGGTCAGGTGAAGTGGGCCAAGGGGGCCTCCAAAGCAAAAAATTTTTTTTCAAGTGTAGACCTGATGACTTGCCGCGTCTTTTGAGTCTTTCACTGGGTCTGTAGCGCTGACCGGACCGGAGAAATTCTATCGCCCAGCCACGTGCGTTTCAGTGTTTTTTCCTCAATTCTCGATTTCGGCCAGATGCTAAAGTGTTAAATTAATTCATATTCTGAATTTTCTGTGTTTGTGAATAACTGCAATGAATCGTTTGAAAGTCTACCTTGAGAAAATGTGAAACCACTTGTGATGCTGTTTTCGAAAAGCACCTCCGGCACTCATTGCCCCTTTCTGTCCGGGTTGCTGAGTGTGAGGTAAAATCTTTGACTCCAATACTGACGTTTTCAGAATTTCCATCTCCCTAACATAATGTGAATGATCTTTCGCAGTCAAGAATTTTGTAGGAAGTAGCAATCAGTGGAGATCATGGTACACAGCAAGAATTATTTCTTTCAATGAAAGTTTCAAAAGAATTTGTAGCATCTCAACAGGCATGAGTTAAGATTTTAAATCTGGTGTGTGATGTAAAAAAATGATTCAATGGGACTCTCAGTGTCAGATGAAAAAATCCAACTACGACTCATAGTGTTCTCTGGATTCGAATTTCACCTGAAAGCCTTTGACTTTGTCTCTGTAACTCTGTGGTCCCATCATGTCCCCTCTCTGGCGTTCACAATGTGTTACTTCAAGACAAAGCAGACAACTGTGAAATTCGCAGCCCTTAATTTCGAACCATTTCTCCGAATCCAGAGATCCCAGTTGCACTGGTTCGCCCATCTGTCCAAAATGCCCCAGTAAAAATTGACAAGGCAAGTCTTACTGGATACACCCACAGGAAAGTGACCAAGAGATTTTCCAAGGATCTGGTGGAGTGATTGCATCTCCGACCTTTCTTGGTCAAGTCTTGGTGCTGAGCCAGCAGAAACATTTGAGATTGCTGTTGACTGTGAAACATCTGTAAAATCCTAGGGCTCCTGGCCCCGCAACCCTCCCCTTAACTCATCTTCCACATAAAGCAAGTTTCTGCATTTCATTTTCGTTGCAACAAGAGTCGCCTGTCTTCTTGAAAAAATAACTGCATGTTGTGCACAATATTGTAGGCTATGTAGAGCTTTCCATGTTGCAATAATTACTAACACATAGTGATGACGTTTGTAGCTGAAGAGCTACCTATGTTTTCAATTAAAGCATTGAAACATCCAACTCGGAAACCTACTCAATTTCAATAATGTCAGGCTATGGACCACAGGTTGAGAAGCCCTGTTCTAAAGACTTGTTTTATGGCCTAGTTTCCAATAAGTTTTTGAGCCACAAAATGGACTCATGGGCTTGGACAATGACCTCATCACAGAACTCTAAATATTCCCCAATCATGACATCATCAACCAAAAACCTCAAAGCCAAAACCAAAAAAATTTGAATTCTGAAGTTCCAGACTTTTTGAGCCTTTAGAGTATTTGAACAGCTCCCTACCTCAATCAACTGGGGAGTTATGTCCTTTAGCCCTTATAGTCAAGGTTACCTTTTGTGGGACTTGAATTTTCATCCAATTATTGGTTTTTGATCCGTAGTGTTGGCCCCAGATATGCTAGAAAGCTAATCAAAGGCTCCAAAGACTAGGATGATAGCTTCGTTTCCAAAAAAACTTGAGTCAAGAAAATGCTTCATTGGATTGGCACTCAAAAAAACTTGATTCAAAAAATGGTTCATTGGATTGGCACTCTTATGACAGGAGCGTATACATACGTGGGCCGGTACCCAATGTGTTAAGTTGTTTCAGGGTCAGAAATTCTTGGGTAAACTTTGAGGCACATGTGTCTGTCAATTCAGCATACTCAAAATTTTTTAAATTTTCACTGGAAACTGCCAAATTAATGTTTGGCACAACACATGAGCACACAATAGAAAACATGAGAAATTCTGTCACACACAGGCCCTATGAGTGGTGGAAGCCTTGGGATTCAGCAGCATCTTTGCATTAGTCTATTTTGAGTGAAAATATCTGAGACAATTTGTGCATATCCGAAGGTTTCAATTCATCATGCAATTGCTGAAGTAAAACATTGTAACACCATTGCAATCTGCATTTTTTACTTCCCCCTTTGTCATCACTCCTTCACGTTATCAAAACAAGAAGTCACCTGCAAATATAAATTAATTCACACCAAATTGAGTTATATTGTCTAATCCACTCTTTTACTGTCACTGCCATTCTTCTCTTGTTCCTTTTCAACAATTATAAACCAGTTTGTTTGAGGTGTTTTGGGGACCAGATTCAGGTTCCTAGGATTGAAAATCGCATCCCTAGAATCAGAGAAAATTATCATCGGGTCCCTACACTCGGAGAGAATGGGGTCTCTAGAATCGGATAAATCAGGTCCCTACAGGTCCATACCAGGTACCTAACATTTTCCTTCAAAAAAAAAACTGATAAAACCATCATTCACATGTTAATCACCAACGTTCATTCCAGAATGTACTTCACTTTTATTTATTCTTAAAAGGTGAGCTGTTTGTGCAACATTGCGATTACCTGCAGCAAAAAGACAGTGGTCAGACTTTTTTGAAGTTCCAAACTGTTACATGAAAACAACTTAAAACATTTCATGTCTAATGGGACATAAGATGTAACATGAAAACTCAGGTTGAACCAACCAATTACCAAGATGCTTCATGCAGGTCAGATACGCTTCTGTTCACAACACGATTACTTTCTTGTGCTGAAAAAAACATGCTTGGTACCTCATTTACATCCCAAACCTTTGCCCAAGATAGACTTAATACTTTACCGATACTAGGCAATTTACGCCCTGCTTGGTGTATACAAAGCTTGTGCAGTATTTCAAGGGAGCATAGAGAAAAAAACAGGTACTAGAAAAATCAGGTTTCAACAGTCATTTTAAGCATACATGCGTTACAGTATTGATACAGTTGCACAGATAGGCAAAACGGATCTGAGTAGGGGTTCCTTCCAGATTTATTTAATAAGGCTGTTGGCTTGAATCTATTGCACGCAGCACTGTTTAAATGTTCTGTTTCAAGTATCCATCCTGCATTTCAATTCTGACAGGGTCTGTTTATCCAAGTCTGTTCGAAACACCTTTTGTAGGCACCATGATGATAACAACCTGACTGATAGACGGTATTTAGGTGGAGTTTAACTTAGACTATACTCTTACAAAGAATCTCCTTTTTGAACATTTATCATCATCCTGACAATGCTTGTATGCATTTTTTGGGGTTGGAGCTAGGATTTACTCAGATATTGACTTCATTTAATGCCTAATCTGCTATTGTATTTTATCTGCTATTTTTGATATTGAGGCGACGATGTAAGTTTAGATTTCATGGAAGCTTCAAACAAAACATTGCCTGTCCCCTTGTCTTGGAACACCATTTTTTATTGTGAAGTAATTTTTTCTTAGTGTGGATCATGCAATATGATTGGACTGCAGTTCAGGGATTTAGTAGTGTTGTGGAAGCTGGATCACCTTTGGCTATCGTCGTTTCACTTTGGCCGAAAGTAGTCATTCCTGATAGTGCTCCAGCCTAACATCTTGTTGTCCAACATTTTTTGCAGAGTCACTGTTCCATCTTCATATGACATTGGTTATGTTGGCTACAACACAGAAACAAATCTTGGAATCTTCAATTTCTTTTTTTCCTATTGCATTTTGGATTTAAGTTTCTATGTTAACATATTTGTAAACTTTCGACTGAAAGTGTACACCGCTGATGGTAAGTCATGTCTCGTATTCTTTTTGTTGTTATTGAAAAAATGCATGTTTAGCAAAAGAGGTTTGAACCTCAAAAATAACAGTCATAAAACAGATTGTGCTGTGTAAAACATTTTTCTGTTGAAGATGGGAAATACAGATCATTCTGATTTTAGCATCCGTGTGTACACAAGAAAAGGAGCTTGTGCAAGGAAAGATTTTGCACAGCTGTTGTTGCAATGCATGTGTGCTACCAGCCAATGTGATGTGCATATCTTAACACCTTTCATTGCCGGATGGATTTGCCTATAAAACCTGTATTTTCGTGCCATTTGTAATTCCATAACTTGCCAGTCGATTGTGCTAAAGAGCTATTCAGTACACTCAGTAAGTCTTGTAGTTTGCAATGAAAAATTTTTCCAAGTTTTGGATTTCAGATGTTATGTGGATGACGTAATGAATAGAGTAAGTTTAGGCCTTACTGGCCAAGATCATCGAACACCTGGGCTCCTACTGGAAAAGGAAAATATTTTGCTCATTTTACAGTGGAAACTAGGTCAAAATCTAAGTCTTTTGAGCCTTTGATTGCCCTTCTGGCATTTATGGTTCAAAAGTTATGGCCAAAAAAAACTAAATTTGGGTAAAAATTACTTAACACTTAGACGTCCTGGTTAATTCAAGCAGTTCGCAAAAAAAACAGCTGGATCACACGTGGCTATGTGCAGGAATATATCCGCTCCTGCATGGGTTACGTACCTGATCGAAGTGTCAAAAGACACGGCAAGTCTTGTAGTCTGCACTCAAAAAAAAATTTTTTGCGTGGGGGGTGGGGGATGTCTGTGAGTGACGTCATAAGTGGAGGACTTTTAGGCCACCTTGGCCCACTTTGCCTGGCCCTGGGCGCCAACCATTAGGTGGTAGTATTTCGCTGAAGTTTTTACTGGAAACTAAGCTACAATCCGAGTCTTTTGATACTTTGGATGACCTGCTGGGGTTTCGGGTTCAAAAGTTGTGATGTAAGTTGGTAAAAATATTTGTTTAATTAGCTAATTAGATAATTAATTAATTTGTTTATTTCAGATCATAACTTTTGAACCAGAAACATTAGAAAGTCAATCAAAGGCTCAAAAGACTTGGGCTCGAGCCTAGTTTCAAGTGAAAACTTGAGCGAAACACTTTGGCCTAGCGGTTGGGCCCTAGGCCAGGCAACATGAGCCAAAATAACCCCAAAACTACTTCACTTATGACATCAGTCACAAAAAATCCTCACCACCCAACCAAAAAAATTTTTTTCGAGTGCAATCTACTAGACTGGCCGATCCACTTGAGCCCTTGAACAGCTCTCTAGCGCAATCAGCGGAGCAGGTAGGGCCTTGGTAAGGCAACCGAAAACTGCTGAGTTTTAGGCCGAAATCGAAGTACAAATATATTGTACGCCGGTTCTCAAATTGTTAATAAAAGTTTTTGACAAATTAACTAATTAGATAAATAATTGATTTGTTTTTTTTGAAATCATAACTTTTGAACCAGAAACTGTAGAAAGTCGATCAAGGCTCAAAAGATTCAGACTCAAGCCTGGTTTCCAATGAAAACTTGAGCGAAATACTTTGGCCTAGCAGTTGGGCCCTAGGCCAGGCAACATGAGCCAAAATGGCCCAAAAACTCCTTCACTTATGACGTCACTCACAAAAGATTCGCAACCCCCAACCAAAAAATTTTTTTAGAGTGCAATTTACTAGACTGGCCGATCCGTTTGAGCCCTTGAACAGCTCTCTAGCGCAATTGGCAGCGGAGCTATGGTGCTGGTAACGCAACCGAAAACTGCTGGTTTTAGGCCGATTTCAAAGTATGAATATATCGTTCCCCGACTTCCAAAGTTTTAAAGATTTTTTATGCAAATTTTGGTTGGTGTACAGTGTACATGCTTCATAATGACCAAAGACAAGTACAGAGAATAAGGTTATCCATTGAAGAAACACTCTGTTTCAAATGAGTTGGTGATTAATCAGGGAATCACTGATATTATTTGATCTTGTTTTTTTGAATTAAGCACTAAAAACTTTAAAATAGAAGCAAAAAGTCATAAATCAATGTTGCACACAGTAAAATTTTCCTTACCCACTAAATGGTACAGTACTGCACTGCTGCTTATTTCAGTCTGTGCAAAAACCTGCCTCGTTGATCCAACCATCAATGACACACTGTGAATAGTGACTAGTTACTTGTATCCTACACCCATCAATCAATCAGCCTATGTGCATAGGCAGCTATGTGTGCCCACTGCACAGGAACGTTTTGATTCTGTTGATGGAAGCACCCTGCACTGGGCAGATCAAATTTGTAACAAGAGTTGCGGAAAGCTTGAAATAGGTGCCAACCCTGCTGGAATGAACGTCTTTCCCAAAATGAGTATGGGTAAGGCTCAGCTGCCTTAGTATCTCCGGTATATGCCATATATACCAGGGGTTGGACTATAGCGGCCTGTGAGTGTTACGCTGGGGAACAAACCCACCTCATATTTTTTCTGGATAAAGGTATTGAGAAAGCATATAGCGATGAACCTTGCACAATAAGATTTAAGTACTTCTGTAATCTGTTTTCAAACTTGTGTATATGTGTTTTTCAGGGGTTTTGGATAACTTTGGAGATATTTTCTGGCATTACAACAAGTGGCACAAGTTGTGGTTTGACATTGTGGCAGTATTTCCATTTGAAATATTTTCCTTTGCTGTTGGTTGTACTCGTTTGTCACATTACCATGCAATCACATTTCTGCGTCTTAATCGAGCTTTGTACTTTTTTCGTTATGTCCCTTCTTCGTTTGTAAGGTGGGAAAACATGTTGGATGTTAAAATTGTTCGAGTTCGAACTGTGAAGTTCATAATGTATGTATACACAATTACTCATTTGAGTGCTTGTGTCTTTTATTGGACAGCTTGTGGATATTTCATGCAAAGGTAAGTTTAGTGTTTTGCTATTTATGCTGTGGCTGACATGCCAGATTTAACCTGCAGGGTGTAGTTTGGAGACCTCTGCTCTATGACATTCTTCAGAAATTATCAAGCTTTCTCATGTGAAAAATAAACAGCTTTTCCTGATTCTCTTTTCCAGAGGACTTAATTTAACACTCGTGATGCAACAGTGAAACTATCATGTAGTATGACATTTTTTGTAGTTCAGCAGACATAGCATTGTATTACATATAATTATGTTGCATCATGTGTGCTTATTTTGTGAACTGACAATGAAACTGCAGTTGCATGAGTGAATGTGACAACTTGGACCTTTGTAGAAGCATCCTGACATGTCAAGAATTTTTAGGGAACATGTACAAGCTGATAGCTGGTGCAAATGGCATAAGTCTCACAGATGAGAGCTGCATGGTTAAATAGAGCATGAAAAGAAACAAGGGAATTCTGGTCAAAAAAAACACCAGATTGATAGTTAACACATACATGTGAAAGGATGAACAGCCTGGCAAAAATAATTATGACATTAAGTACTGCTTTTAATCAGGAAGTAATAAGTTGCTCATCCAGTGTTTGGAAGTACCAAAATGCAATTCCCATAGTTTGTCTGCCTTTGCTGGACTGTTTATGCATGTTTATTAAATTTTATGCACCAGCTATATTGTGACATGTTGTTGAGTTTTGTCATTAAATCAAGTAAGTACTTTCCACGGTACTTTTAAGCAGCAGTCAACCAAGCAGATTTTTATAGGAAACAATTTCATGTAACATGCATCCTCAGACCTCCGTCCTGAAATTTGCTAGCAAATGTTACGGGTGAAAAGTAAAAAGGCTGAAATGAGAGCATAGAAAACAAACTTAAGACTATGGATAAATCAAAACACAAGCTGCAACAATTGAAAACAGGAAAATGTGTCTTTCACAAATAAGTGATGTCACTAGCACATCATAACTAACTAACTGTATGATGCCAAGAATACAAGCTGCAACAAAAAAACAGGAAAATATGTCTTCGCCAAATAATTTGATCTCATTGGAACATTGAAACTAACTGACTGCCTCAAATGGTTGAACAACTCAACAGATTTATTGAATAATTAAAACAACCCACCGTCATGACCACGAACGTTGGTAGAATGCATGGATTTGTATTTGTTATGATGGCAACCAATGTCTAGACTACTCCTTTAATGATGTAATGGAAGTAAACAACAATGCCAGCACACTGGATGGTGAAGAAGATCGAAAAAATTATTTCACATGGGGGAAGAATCATGTTCTGAATATTAATATGTGCTTCAAGTTGGTGATACTATTTATCTTCACTCATATTCAAAGAGTTAAAACTTGATTGTTTGACAAAAGTAACAGTGTACGCTTTGTGTAAAGATGCTTTATTTATTATGCCATTGCTTTTCAAATAGTGCTGCATTAAATCCATTTGGTCATTGTCAGTTTTACAAACCTGTTTCTTCCAATTACTGCAGTGTGATGACCATCTCATGGAAAATGCATGAATTTTTGTCAATAATTGGTGGTTGTCCCCTTGATAAACGATTGCGTTAAAAATCACTTGCTAAGTGAGCCTGTGAGCTGCTTCAATTACATTGAAAAACATATTTCAGGGAATCAGAGGGCATTTCCCACAAAACATTTGGCTGCATTTAAGAGAGAAAAGCAACAGCGTGAAGCAACTTTTAGTTCCTTGTGCTTTTTTTTCAGCACTTTTTTCAACCCCAATGACTAGATGAAAATGACTCATGACAAGTATTAACCCTTTGACGTCCTGTACGTTTCACGGATTTTCGTGCCAGAACAACCGGATCGCACATGGCTTTGTGCGCGCATAACTCTGGCGTGGAAAGCGGTAGACCGCTGTTCAAAGATTCAAAAGATGCAGCAAGTCTTCTAGTCTGCACCTGCAAAAAATTTTTTTGTTGGGTTTGTTGATTTTTTATGAGTGACATCATAACTGGAGTGCATTTAGGCCACCCTGGCCCACTTCACCTGGCCCTGGGCCCAAACCATTAGATGGTAGTATTTCGCTAAAGTTTTTGAAACTAGGCTACAATCTGAGTCTTTTGATTCTTTATATGACTTGCTGGGGTTACAGGTTCAAAAGTTATGATCTGAAGTCATAAAAATATTTGAGTAATTAATTGATTAGATAATTAATTAATTTGTTTATTTTAGATCACAACTTTTAAACCAGAAATGCAAGAAAGTCTGAGAACATTTTCAATGCCCATATCAACCAGCACACCTAAACCTGTGGAAATTCTTTGGTTGTTATGGCTATCGCCACACTGGTGTGTGTTACCATTTTTGGGCATTATTTATTCTCTCCAGCTCTCTAAAGTTGTCACCCATAGAGTTCTGTCAATTCTGCGAAAACCATTTTTAATGATTCTGATGTTGTTTAACAGAATACCTGCAAAATTTGACAGACCTAAATCAAGCAGAGAAATTTGGTATTTCCACAATTCTCTTTCAATCCTGCTTTTCCTTTCAGGAGGGTCCTGGGTCAGCAAACTCACATAATTCTTCTGGCTCCACACAAAGATGGAAGCAGGCAATGTTAGTGATATAATTGCACCACTTGGCCCTTGGATGACCTCTGGGCTGCTTTCCCTTATGTGGAGCCCGCAGGAGTTGAACTCTAATCTTTTCAGGGATATTCTGGTCACGTCACTTAAACATGAAGTTACACCTGGTGTGAACAATTGTCACTGAGCCTCTACTCTGCATTCTGGGATCTTTTGGAGTGAAGGGGATACACTGTCTGCAAATGAATTTGTTACATCCTTGTTCATCAGGAGTTCACACTTTATTCAATAGAACAGGGCAACTCAATTATTTCAAGAAAGGGTCCAGTTACAAATGTCAAAATTTTTCGAGGTCCGGTCACTCCCATAAATTCATGCAAATGTGACATGTCTTGGATTTTTCTAACAAAAAAGCATAATGTGAGAATTTGATATGATTATACATAGATCTACAAAATCCTGTAAATGGATGCAGATATTGACAAAAGTTGTCAGCCCTATTTATTGCTCTGCTGGTGGGAATGATGAGATTTTGTGCTTCTTGGCAGTTGCCTAAATTTTTGTTCCAAGGTAGTGACAGCGAGTAGAAGGTAGTGGTAAAGGTTTCATTCCTCATACAGATGCGAAACTTGTTCTTTATGTACTTTTTTTTAGGCGAGGACTGTCAGCAGTCAGTTACGTAATTAGATGCGTGAGCCAGGAGGGAAAACGTGGCTGAAATGGGTTCACTGGCCACAGTAGGGTGGTCACTAGCAACACTCAGAGAAAACTGAGAAATGGTGGTGAATCTGGATGTGGATGGCTATACTAAAACCCTAAATCACCGAAAAGTACTCACGAAATGCAAAAAAAAAATACTGAAAACCAAAAGAATACTATAATTGAAGTATATGCTAAGTTGGGATCCAAGATTTACATTTACTGTACCTTGCAGCCGGGACAATTTCCCCCCGGCAGCAGCAGATAGACCCGAACACAGTGAGAATTTCCAATGACCACTTGCGAGTATTGAGGCGCTTCGCGTGAAAATAATCGGCCAAAGGAAGCTTCCAATGGCTTTTCACCAACAGGGATGTGTAAGCCCACCGGCGCTTACACAACCAGTGGAAAAATTTTGGAGATACCTTCCTCTGACAAGAAGTTTTCTGGTGTGCCATCAAAAAATATTTTTTTCACTGCTACATTCTATTGGAATTCAATTAATTCCAGTTGAATTTTGGCTGCGTCCACACCAGTGGTGTCAAGCTGCCGGAGCTCCGCTCCACCACCTTCATCAGTGAATGATGGGCCGTTGCCTACAAATATAACTGAAGATGCCCAGCAGAGCTCCGGCACCTGTAAAATTTCCACTAAATCTTTGATCCACACATGTCTATGTGTCTTTTGCTTCATTTGAAATTTCAATAATGTCTGTCACTAAAAACGGTTTTGAGTAAACAGCAGCTACTGTTTTCGAAAAGAAAAGTTGTCAAACTCTTCGGCAGTGTTGGTAGTTTTCCCTTCATCATTTACGAAAAAAGCTGAAAATCTCCTTAGCTTTTCTTCACATTTTGTTGACTTCCTACAAAAACACAAATTCTTTCGAAAAGGACCAAATCTCTGCAAAACTCTTCCTTTCCTCAATCATCTTTCATAATTGTGCACAAGTAAATTTGTCTAAGTGCACTTTTTTCGGAAAGAAAAGGTTCCATCGTTATTTTCCAGCCTTGGATCCACATTTTTCACCAGCAGGATATGAGCTATTGTTGAACAATTATGATGAAACAATTACTTTCAACCAAATGAACAAGCCCACCTCAGGTATACGCTGCAATGTAGCTGAACAACAGCTTGATCAACAATCACATATACCAGGTGTCGTATCCTTTTCTGCTAAGGGAGCCATGAAACCTACAAATTTTTAATTGTAATTCCGTGAGAGCCATAAAATTTTTTCAACACTTAATGCAACTAACTTAACTAACATGTGCATTTTTAAGCAAAATCAACAATTTTAAACAATGGTAAATGTCTGAATCTTCTCATTAATAACATGCTTCTTACTGTTAACTCGACTTCTGGTGCTGCTGATGGCTTTGTAGGAAAATTACTGAAAAAGTTTTATCCGAAACAATCGTGTCAAGAAAATATCAAGCGAGCCAGATGCTGTCATCAAAAGAGCCACATCTGGCTCGTGTGCCATAGGTTCCCGACCCCTGACTTATACAGTTAGCGAGGAGTTAATGCTTTAGAAGTAAGGCCAAAAGCGCAAGATTTTGGGATAAACACATCTGGGTCTAGAATACACCTTTGAGAGGCTGGTGGGGTGCAGCTGTCACTATCCAAAGGTCTGGAATCGGACCACGGTCTGCCGTTTGAGTAACCCTGCGATAGAACCTCATGGCCTTTCATGTTTGTGTAGGCCCTGTTGGTTTTCTAAGATGCATGTTGCAGACAACAAGGTGGCAATCAGTTGACAGTTCTGCCCCTTTTCATACAAATGTCCAATACTGCTTTGAACATGGAAGGGGAAAGTCCAGAAATCAATGAATGAAAGTAGACACTTCCAACATCTGGAGGCTGTAAACTTGTACAGATCTCTGTGTTTGAAGGAAGCGATTATGATGCGCAGTGTGTTGTTGCAACATGACTGTTCCATCATCATTTATGTCACCATCAACATAGTGGCTAGTCACACCCTCCCATACTGCAACATCGTTCCCAACATGTGGATTAACACATACCATCAAGATTGTGGAATCATTGATTTGTCAAACAGTAACTCCTACAAGTTTCCTACAAAATCAAAAATGCCCTCTGGCTGTTTTGCATTTTAATACGAAGACTGCAGAATCAGTGGAAACTTTTTGCTTTAGTAGTTTCAATACTGAACCAAATAAAAATCTTTACTTAGTTGGCCTTGGTTTCATATGAAGCTGCCTTGAGTAACAACAGATTGACTGGTCAGATTTTATTAAAAACTTCAACATTTGGATTATTTTGAATCTTATTCTACATCCTTTACAAGTGGAGACTGTTAGTGAAGAATATGTGACATGTGTCTTCTGTGGGTGGATCTTTTTACACTTCCGCGTCCAGTCTAAATCAAGTGGTTCACACAAAAACAACCGGATCGCATGTGGCTTTGCGCTGGAATTTATCCAGTCCATTTGCACTCAAAAAAAAATTTTGGTTAGGGGTGATATTTTTTGTGAGTGATGTCATAAGTGGAGGACTTTTAGGCCACCATGGCCCACTTCACCTGGCCCTGGGCCCAAACCTTCAGATGGTAGTAATTCATTGAAGTTTTTATTGGAAACTAGGCTACAATGCGTGTCTTTTGATACTTTGGATGACCTGTTGGGGTTTCAGGTTCAGAAGTTATGATCTAAAGTAATAAAAATATCTGACTAATTAGTTAATCAGATAATTAATTAATTTGTTTATTTAAGATCATAAATTTTGAACCAGAAATACGAGAAAGTCGATCAAAGGCTCAAAAGACTCGAACTCGAGCCTAGTTTCCAATAAAATCTTGAGCGAAATACTTCAGCCTAGCGGCTGGGCCCTAGGCCAGGTAACATGAGCCAAAATGGCCCAAAATGTTATTCACTTATAACGTCACTCACAAAAAATCCGCAACTCCAACCAAAAAAATTTTTTTCGAGTGCAAACTAAAGGGCTGGCTGATGCGTTTGAGCCCTTGAAAAGTTCTCTAACGCCATCAGCGGAGGAGCTATGGTGTTATTAAGGCGATTGACAACTGCTGGTTTTAAGCCAATTTGAAACTTCAAAAATATCATATCCCAGCTCTGTTTTCAATAGTCCTTGAAAATCTAATCTATCTAGCAAGTTTCGAACAAATTGTTACTGAAACATATATTTCAGCTTTCAAAATAGTGTACTGCAGAATTTACTTGGTTGTACTTTACCGATTTTATAAAAACTATGCCAGACCTTGAAATATATGTATATTTCTCTTATAATCTCACTTTGTTTGCACAGTGACTCAGGTGGCATCATATACAAATGTAGTTTTGCATCATGGGCCTGGGTCTTTGATATGTCTTATATGACAACTCAGCTTGAAGACTACGTAAAAACAATGTATTGGGCAACAACAACAATGACAAGCACTGGGTGAGTTTATGCTTAAGAACTGCACATATTAGTATTTCATGCCTCAAGTTAGGGTGTATTGCCTTAACCCAGTGGTCACCAGCGTTTTTGAAAGTGCGAGCTACTTCTTGTGTACTGATTAATGCAAAGAGCTACTGGTTTGATACACACTTCTGAAGTAAAAATCTTACTCAATTTACCTCCAATTATTTTAATATTGATATTTGTTAATGTGAAAACATTGATCATGCTAATGTTATTTTTAGAACAGGCCCGTGGGCGATCTACATGGTCCTTGCGGGTGACCTGGTGTCCACAGGCACCAGCTTGGTGACCCCTGTCTTAACCTGTCAATATGTACCTGCAATGTCATATGATATGGAGCCAAAAATGCTTGATTTGAATCTTCTTCATCATTTGTGCCAGTTGTTCAACTCCACTACTTGCCTTCACTAGACCTTGGGGCAGGTGTTGAGCAGCCATTCAACTGTCTTGTGATTCAGAACCATCAAGCCTTGTTCTCCATAGGGAGGTCAATGGATTGGACAGTCAAGGACAACATGGTAAACGGTTTGTTTCTCAGTACCTAACAGGCTGCAAAAGGGCCATACCTCATATTTGTAAGCAGGAGTGGAAAGGTTCGACACTGGTGCAGAGGTGGTTAAACTGGTTCCACGCTGGTCCTGGCAGAGGCATCCCTGGAGGGTGGGTGCTGATGTCAGAGATGAAAGTAAAGAGTCGCATAGTGTTCTCCATCTACTCTGCCATCCACCAGTGATCCGCCCAGACCACCACACTTCAGTGTTGTCAAGAGATGAACTGATGAGTCGTTCTGCAGCAGATGCAAATGGGTCATATTTTGAGATGCTGTGCATTTCCACTCAGTGAACAGGTCAGCCATGTCTGGACCAGATGTCCAGGCCCCATGGCATTTTATGCTAGAAACAGTATGGCAGCAAAGTTCAGCTTCTTGGAAGCCCTGGAGGATAGGAAGATTGTCTGCTGGAGGAGGCATCCAGTCACAGTTTGCAAGGCGTTGATGCTGGCAGGATCAATGAGGCAGGTGTGAGCGCTACAGCATCAGACAGGAGTGCGCTACCCTGCTGCTAAATGACCAAAGATAAGTTGGCTGTTTGGAACGTTGTTGCCCCAGCAAGCTGCCAAAAGAGTGCAAGGCATGTTGTTAGTGTTTTTCAAAGTCTTTTGAGGTGTCGGCAAGGCATGAGCATCTTGTCCAACATTACTATGAGACTGGGTTTGTTTTTTCAGTAATGGACCGATTTTTTTTTTTTAATAACCGAAAAGAATCGAGTCAATTTGGTCATAATGTCTGAAAAGGTCAAGCTTGTGAATACGTTTGGAAGCACCCTGGTATCATGAGCTTTCATACTGTTACGAGGAAAATGACAAACTGTTTCAGCAAAAAAAGTAACCCAGCTTTCAGCTAGATGCAAAAAAGCAGGGTTTCATTATTGAAGGTGACATTCAATTCACTTTTATCTTCCGTATTGTTGAGATGGAAAATTAATGTCAGCGTTTTTGTAGTGCTGATCTCTAACTTCCAGGTTAGGATATAATCGCCCTGTCTTTGTTGTACAGTCTTTGCACTGCACTGCTTGGCAGTCTCCATCAGCATTGCATGATTGCTTATTCAGAAGCATGCTTTCTAGAGATGATGGTTGGTCTGTTTGGAGTACGAACTCCAAGACAATAGAAATCCAATCCTAGAGATTTTCCTAGCTCCAGGTGGTTGAGGACTGTTTTTGATGAGAAGTTTGTGCATGTATGCACTTACATTGAATTTGTTCACCTTATACAAACATTTTTGTTGGCAGTGAAAATTCTCTGCAGTCCAATTCCTTGTTGGCAAGGTTTGGAACTGACAGTAAAAGCTAATTATCCTTGATAAATCAACCATGATTAGCTGCTGTAGCTTGTAATGCTGTTCATATTTTGAAGTTTTTGTTTAGGTATGGAGATATTTCACCTACAACCAACGGTGGAAGAATCCTTGCGCTTTGCACAATGATAATTGGGACAGTCATGTACGGTTGGTTAGTGGCAGTAATTGCGGCTACACTTGCTAATACACAAGCTTCTTCTGCAAACTTCAGGATTTCTATGGCTGTTACAAAGCAGTTTCTCACTGTTCATGAGGTAAGTAATTCAGTTCCCAGATTATTCGGAAGAGATTTTTTTCATTACTCTTGAGTAAATCTACCTGATGTGAAACGTCAGCAAAGAAATGTAATCAGCACAATATCCTTTCAACTGTTTGAAACTAAACCTTTTGGCAATTGCTACTAAACAACAAATAGCAAAAATACCAGTACATTTTTAAATGTTAAGACTTCACATTGCAATCATGTATATATCCTAGTGCTTGTAGAAAATGAGACAAGTGACAAATGGATCAAATGGATGTTTGTGAAGTCACAAATTTTTTTCTTTTCGACTGTCAAGGTATGTGGAAATTGCCACATACTTCCTCCTTTACTTCATATTTTCTGGACAGGTTTTTTGCATGTATGAATGTTTTGGTTGTTTTAAGGGCAAGTATGAATAAATATGTAAAAGTTTGTTGCTTTTAGTAATTAGCTAGTCAAGCTAGAATTAATGTTATCATGCATGATTTGTGGAGTGAAGAGTATTTAATGAAACAGCTTACCAACTACAAATGTGCTTCTTAGAGTATCTTTCTAAGATGAATACATGCAGTCTTATGACAAAAATCACACTACGCAGGTGTTTTCAAATTTCTTTCCATTTCAAAGCTTTTTAAGATAATCTTCGCTTGGAATTTTTACTTTTTTCATTGGCATTAACACTGAGTTGTCTAAATTAAAAAGAAAGTTCTGCTTTGATCTGTTATTGATAAAATAATAACTTTAATCAATGCTTCAGTTCTTACTAAAGTTTTGAAGCCTGTCGATGTGCAAAAGCAATGATAACGGTGACAAACGGGGCTGTGGAGCCGTATTAAAAATACCACAGCTCCAGAGCTCTTTTTTTCATGAACATGGCTCTGGCTCCAGCTTCTGTTCGCTTTCACACATTAATATTTTCAATTGTCTTTGTGTGCCTCAGATTGAATGGAAAATGAATTATGCCAAGTAAACAAAACTAAAAGAATACACAAATTCTGTGAGTAATTTAAGCTGGTCGTTTTTTACCAGCAGTGCTCATACCATGAGGAAATAGCGAAAAAACAACAATCACAGGTTTAGATGATTCACAGAACAGTCACTAGCGAAAACGCACCTCAAAGTAACGATAATATAAACAACTTTTGGAAAGGCAGTCAGTGATTTTGTTGTCAATGCCTGAGGACCATTTTTCTTGTGACCCGAATAAAAAAATGGCTGTTTGAAAAACTACATGCACATCTAAGCTTTTGAACACAGACAAGTCCCAAGTGACCAAGTGTTTTGCACTCATTGCATGCTTTGTCTGCTGCAGTTTTGGTGTTTCCAGCTAGCAGTGCTGCCTGGTCAGACCATGCAAAGAGCACAAAACGCATAGTTGATTACCTCTCTCATTTGTTCTTTTGAACATGCGCAGATTTCCACAAACACAAATGCAAGGATGTGTATAAAATCCCTTTGTAAAAAGGCAGTGTGGTCCAACTACAAGCCCATGAGCCACATGTGCCCCGCCACAGTGTTTTCAGTTACCCGCGAAACATTCAGGAAAAATCTTCAAATCTGAAATTTCTTGAAAAACGTGCAAGGTTACATTTGTCTCACTGAATTGCTTACACTGGATGAAGTGCATTTGCACAAGAACAATGGATATTAGCCTTTCTGTGTACCACTTTGTTTTATTTATTTTATGATCAAATCAGAGGGTTTCGCTGCTGCTAACCCTCTGCTGGTGCACATGACTAGATGACCTCTGTTTTTTTCACATCCCCAGCATTCATTGTCTTAAAGATTACATCTGGGGCAGTGACCTTCCTCTAAGAAACTTCTACATTGAGCAAATGTTGGTTTTAGGGATCATGGATATTTCAAGACAGAGTTAACAGAGTTCTGAAAAAATTATCAAATTTTGTGAATAAGCACAAAATCTTGTCGAAATGCAAACAAGTTCACATTTTATTGAAATAGCTTATCCATGTTTTGTATTTTTCTAATGTTTTGGATGATAGCAAGTGTGTGAGGATGAGATTTCACTGTGCAAATGTGTGATGGTACTGCGCAGTTGCTAACCTTTGAGGAAACATGGCTGGAAGGAGAGCAGCATTTTTGTGTTTTTCCCACTTCCTTGAACTATTTTTCCAAGGTAGTGATAGGGAGTCAAAGGCAGTGGTCACAGATGCAGGAGCAGCCAATATTTCAGTGGTGGGAACAGAAGTGGATCCAGGGTAGTGATTGCATCTGTTTTTTCACCATAATTTTGTTCAATTTGCAAAATAGCATTTGCAATACAAGGCCAATTTGCCATCCATTGTTTTGTCACAGCACAGTGGTGAAGGATTCCTCATTTCTCTGACACTAGTGAACCCGTGATAAGGCTTAACACTTTCAGAGCCGGTTTTTGATAAATTCGTACTTTGATTTTGGCCTAAAAAACAGCAGTTTTCAGTTGCTTTACCAACGCCCTAGCTCCTCCGCCGATTGCGCTAGACAGCTGTTCAAGGGCTCAAACGTATCAGCCAGTCTAGCAGATTGCACTCAAAAAGATTATTTGGTTGGGGATGTGGATTTTTTGTGACTGACGTCATACGTGAAGTAGTTCTAGGGTAATTTTGGGTCGTGTTGCCTGGCTTAGGGCCCAACCGCTAGTCCAATGTGTTTTGCTGAAGTTTTCATTGGAAACTAGGCTCGAGTCCGAGTCTTTTGAGCCTTTGATCGACTTTCTAGTGTTTCTGGTTCAAAAGTTATGATCTAAAATAAACAAATTAATTAATTAGCTAATTAGTCTAATATTTTTACTAACTTACATCACAACTTTTGAACCCGAAACCCCAGCAGGTCATCCAAAGTATCAAAAGACTCGGATTGTAGCCTATTTTCCAGTAAAAACTTCAGCGAAATACTACCACCTAATGGTTGGCGCCCAGGGCCAGGCAAAGTGGGCCAAGGTGGCCTAAAAGTCCTCCACTTTTGACGTCACTCACAAAAAAACTGCACCCCCCAAGCAAAAATTTTTTTTTTGAGTGCAGACTAGAAGACTTGCCGCATCTTTTGAGACTTTTACCGAGTCTGTAGAGCATACCAGAGCAGAGGAATTCCCGCACAAAACCGCGTGCGTTTAAGCGTTTTTTTTTCTGAAAATCCCCGAATCCTAGCAGACGCCACAGAGTTGACTGCCAAATATTACTAAAATTCCCCCCATCCCCTCTAGCCTTACTAGGTGGTTCTACCCCTAGGTGCAAAGTATTTTTTCTGAATTTCCCCAACCTTGCCCGAAAAGTTTTAGTCATACTTCTCCCTACAAGTTCATCATAAAGACGTTTTTCTAGCATGAATTACAAAAAAGGTCTTTATGGGTATGGAGAAAATAAATCAAACGTTGAATGCCATTTCAGCCATGCAGATTTTCAGGGATTTTGCCTGGACTTTCAACAATTCAATATTTTAGGAGGTGCGCTTGCATCCCCTGCACCCCTGCCTCTTACACCACTGGCAATGTTGAAGGCTTTCATGTGTCATACAGACCAAACATAATGAGAATGTGGACTGCTAATTTGCAAAGAGCGGGAAAATTTTGTGTTCCTTTGCATTGACCAAACGTTCTCGAGTGTGCAATCACAATGTTTCTTTCACTGCTACGTTCTTCTGGAATTCAATTACCTCCAGTTAAAATTTGAATGGGTCCATCCCATTGCATGTGGCTTTTGCTTCGCCTGGGAATTCGAAAATGTGTGCCACAAAAAAGTACATTAAAAAAACAACAGCAACTATGCTTTCATGAAGTCACCAAATCGTACTGCAAAGTTGGTAATTAACTTGTAAGTTGAATGAATGTCTTATATCTTTTTTACGTTTGTTTTGTCCTTTTATTTTATTTTATTTTTTTTGGAAAAATATTAAATTTGTTTTGAATGTCACATTTCAAAGTTTCTAACTTTTTCTGAAAAGCACCAATTGCGGTGATCAGATAAAAGTTTATAAGTTTTCTCCTTGCAGTTTTCAGGTCAATCAGAGGTGATATTGTGCCAACCAAAAATCTAAGTTCCCATTTTTATATCATTGGTTGATGAAGGTAGAAATGCCTTAGCCTTCACGTTTTATTGACTGACAAGAAAAGCCGTTAATTTGTTCCTAATGCACCAAAATGTTTGCAGAACTCTTCCCTTACTGAACCATCTCACATTGTTGTGCACAAAGGAATTTGTATAATTTACTTTGTTTTCTGCATGAAAATGCTTCAATGCCACTTCCTAGCCTTCATTCCAATATTGTTACTAAGATAGACATTGTAACAACAACTCATTATTGAACAATTGTTTTGAACGAGATAAGAAGTGCAACTCAAATGTGCACTGCAGCAAAGCTTGATTGACAATTATGTAGTTCACAAGGAGTTGATGCTTCAGAATTATGGCCAAAAGCACTGATTTGGAGATAAAAATCAATCACTGTGTATATAGAAAGTACAAACATTGCTGTGTATAGCTCCTTTGTGAAGATCACAACGTCTGGTATTCACCATCCAAACATCTGCACTTGGAGTGTGGTTTGAGCAACCCTGTTATATACCAACTCGATATACGGTAGCTCAGTTCTTTTTAGATCGCTACACTACTAAAGACCTGGTTTGATCATTGTGACTAGAAAGTAAAATGTTTTGGCAGTTAACTTTTTACTTTTGAAAACAGTGGTTCTCTACCATTTCCCTGAAGGAAACAAAATCCACACCTACAATTTTGTTTAGGGCCGCACTAAGAAATTTTAACACAAGTTAATTGACACGTTTTTTTTATTGCACCAATGAAGTCCTTTACATAAATAATAGAGGTGTTACTGAACGATTGCTAAGAGCCGCACAAAGGATGCTTGGGAGCTGGATGCGGCTCCTAGAAGCGTGTTTGACAACCATTGTTCTACTAGTAACACCAGCCCTGCTTATACAATGCCACAACCTTAACGATGATTTAACCAAGGAAACATCAAAGGCTTGCAGATCCGTTGTTGCAGTCTAGAGTCGTGACTTGTAACTACCTGTCAAATGGGTATAGCTCCAGCTCCGGTCCTCAATTTCAAACAGAACTCCGGCTCCTGATTTTTAAATTGTTGTTTTATCAAGCACCACTTCAAAGTTTTGTAATATGTCATTGTATAGAGTTGATGAATTTAGAGGCATGATAGAGTTGCCATTTTGAATGTGGTTGCTGTCTGCTTGTTAATCAACACAGTTGCACCGGAGGGCTGGCTTGAGTTTTTAGCTTTTTGCACATGTTATTTTTACTGATACAATCCCAAGCCACATGCATTTTGTTTCAATATAATCTGTTTTATTAAGGTTCCTAACCCATTGATCACTCGACTTCTCAATATGCGACGGATAGAATGGATTTATTACAAAGGCACTGTTGTACCTGGTCAACAGTTGGTTGGAAATGCGTTGCCCAGGCATTTAAGTCAGTGGATGTTTTGTGAGAATGTGGCCAAAATTTTGCAAGGGATGCCTTTCTTTTTCTCTGTTGATGCTTCAGCCATTGCATTACTATGTCAGTGTGTCCAAATATATTTCTATGCTGAGGGAGATGTTGTTTTATGCAAGGTAATCATGTGCATTTGTAAGGATGCATTGCTTGCTGGTTACAATAAAAACACTACCAAAATTTGACTTGTTTGCCCTTCAATGAAATCTGTAAAAACAAAAGAATGATGTCATGCTGCTGGTTGTGCTTTTGATTATGCTGCATATGACAAAACTGATAGAGTGCACACAATTTCTGAAATGGCATTGTATTTGTTTTTCTTAGCTTTATTTTCATGCATTTATAGACACAGATGGATTAATAAGGCATTTTTTATGCTCATACCAGGCTTTTGCAGAAAGCCACCCAGTCTTTAGTTTGTCCAAGGATGCTTATTTTAGGTGGATGTTTATATGGTGCTAATGTTTGAGTTGAATACTACTGGTATTTGTACCTGTCACCTTACGTGGTACGTCCAATGTTATACTGTACTGAGTTTGAATACTATTTGTAATCACTGGGCATTACTTGAGGAGAGGTTCTAACTGTCCAAAATTGATGAGCTGAAAGAAACGGCTTCATAAAAATTTGATTTTTGACAGACTTTATGATGGCCTACAATTGATAGACTTCTTGATGGCTTACAATTATATAGCCTTAACTAAAATTTTGAAAAAAATGTGGATTACAGCTTCTTCATCATTTAATTGTTAACGTAACAACTTCAAATGTGTAGTTGTTCAGACACAGGCAATATGCAACTGCTGTATAACAGCCCAGGCAATTATTTGGTTCACGCCATATTGTCCCAAATTGTCTTTTTTTCAATTAATTGCCTAGGGCGGGCTTCTGGAAAACCCTGGTATAGATGGTGCAGCTGGAATAAATAGACTTACAACTTATCATTAATAAGTAATATGTAAATGTATTGAATCATTATTTATTATGAACCAGGGTTTTTATAAGGCGTTCTCGGGACCCGATTCGGGTCCCTAGAATTTCAAATAGGGTCCCTACAATCAGAGAAAATTATCATTGCATCCCTAAAATCATAAAAAATTGGGTCCCTAGAATCAGAGAAATCAGGTCCCTGCAGATCCAAACCAGGTTCCTAACATCTTCTTTAAAAAACCCTGATGAACATTCAACAATGAATCATTATAATTGAATGGTGTAATGTAGACCTTGTTATGATGTAATTTCTCATGATTTCAGTTTTTTTCAAGGTGTTTCGTTTTTTTTGTTTCATATGAAATGTTCCTGATAAGAAAAGTTGTCTGAGAAGAAATAAGAAAAGTTGTAAAAATAAGACAATTGATAAAACTTCCAGCACAAGGTCTGCAATCGTAGCTAAGAATAGAACACTATAGTCTTCACTTGTCATTAGTAATTGTGAACATTCACAACACAACAGTCTCAGATTTTCAAAGAAACAACAGGAATGAAAAGTAATCTGAGAAACTAAGCTTCTCAGTCACCTTACATAGTTTGAAAGCTATTATCAATCAGTCCATGCTTCTAAAGTTCAGAAGTATACTGTGATTGAAGCAAAAAAGTGAAACCGAAGCTGGGAGTGAAGTGTGGACATGTGTGAAGCTGTCCTGGTGTTACAATATCCCAGAGGAATTTACAGAAAAACTCACACTACAATTATTGTAGAACAAAACCTTAGAACCAAAAATCTTTCAAGAAGTTATGCCCTGCGAAATGTTCACAACTACTGTGTGTTTTCCCCAAATCGATAAGACATTAGCCAGTGGAGGACAAATTGATACCGACAAATGCACATATGTTAGAGTCCAGCATGGGTTGTAATTTTATGTCTGCTCCTGACCCACATCCACAGGAATTGGATGAATCTTGTTTGCTCCCAACCCCATGATTTCTAACATGTCCCATGTACCCTTCCAACTTGTGCACCAACAGAAAAACCCAAAAGGATTTTTTGCCCAAATTTGTTTTTTTTGCCATAACTTTCGAGCCAGAAACGCTATAAAGCCAAGTAAGAGCTCTAAAGACTCAGAGCCAAGTTTCCACCAAAAATTTAAGTCAAAAATTGGTTCCTGGTGTTGGTGCCCATGGATTGGTGACCTTGGCTAAAATGCGTAAACCTACCCCACTTATGACGTCACCCACAAAAAACACAAAATCCAAAACTTTTGAATTTTTTCAAAATTCTAAACAAAAAACTTCCCGTGTCTTTGCAAGGGTTTCAACACCTCTCTAACTCAATCAGCTGGCAACATATGGTGGTGCAAAGTAATGCAATAAAAGTGGCTCAGCATGATTTCGAAGTACAAGTATATCAAACACGAGTTCCCAATATGTTAGCACCTTCACTGCCAAGATTTTTCCCCCCTGAAGACCTTAGGTACTACCAAGCAGTTTCAGTCAAGTGTATTTTCATCAACGAACAAAACAAGGGACAACTCTTTTGAGCAATCAGAAATAATAAACTAACATATTCTTTTTATTCAACATGATCTTTGGTTGCTATTTTTTCAAGGTTTTGGTAAGAATTGATTCATCTTCTACATTTCTGCAAGCCTCTGGTGGCACCTTCATAGCACCTAAAAATGGTGGAACATTTTTTCAAAGCCCAAATTTCATGCTTGTACAACCAAAAATCATGAAGTCAAGATGTCATAACACCTTCTAAATTACAAAAGTTATTTCCAATGACTTCCTCTATTGAGCCTGCCAAAATGGCTGCCAAAATGCCATGTTTGAAAAAAAGAAAAATATTTTCCATTAGCTTTTCTAAAAAGTAAGACAACTTAGGAGATCAGACTACCAACTGCTATGCATTTTGTTAAGTTCCTTAAGTGACATTGCTTGTCTTCTGATCAAGATGTCATAATTTATATCCATACCTTCTAACTTATAAAATGATTTTCAATGAAATGCTCAACTGCACATTAAAGCAAACATGAAATCACATCAATTTCTTGCAAAGATCTTAATTTCATTGCTGTGCTTGGCAGGTACTGTTCTTATAACTGTTTTTAATTTTGATGTTTGTATTATTCAGCAAGGCAGGTTATAAAAGTTGTTTCTGTGAAACAGTTATGTTTGCTCATAAACCTCTTGATATGTGCAATATTTTTTCCGTGAAGGGTGATTTGTCACAAAGTCTACACATAGTGAAAGCTGGACATTGCGTGGTTGTCACTGATGATTTCACAAAAGTGGCATTTCATTTTTCTGTTGGTGATTATTTTGGAGAAGTTGAGGTATGTAACAAAACTGGGGTTATAGATTTTATGAAACCATTTGGTTTGAAACGTGTTAATGGAAGAGTGCTGTTTTTGTCAAATATAAAGATATCAACTGAGAGCTTTGTTGATGGCCTGGTTGCAAATAACAAAATGAAGTGTAAAATTTTAAACTCATGAAATCTGCAGCGAACTACTTGCCAAATTCTATGAACTCCTGTTATGATTTCAAATTTTTTCAGAGTTGCAGCAGACTGTAAATAGTTCAAAGCTGGGGACAGTAATTAGTCATTTTATATCGTGCAGCTTTTTTAACATTTCACTTTCCTATTTGTCTATCTTGTTGTAAGGATATAGTGTGTTGCATGTTATCATTCAATGTGGGAAATAACCTTGGGGGATTCCCCACACTTCCAGACACATTTGTAAAACACATCACCAAGTCAAAGCTACAATTCAAATGCGTAAGACAATTATTTTACAATCCAGCCAAATTTGGCAGGAAAATTGCCATATCCGGCCAATGGCTGGAAGATTGCCAAAACTAGCCAAATCCAGCCAAGCTCAAGCGTCAAATTTGAAGCCAAATCCAACCAAACACCAGCCTTCATCCCACTTAGCCCGCTTGACTTGTTCTTCTCACTTTGCTTACGTCTAACCATTTTCCCACAAAATTGTCCGTACACGTACTGGAAAGTTTCATCAGAAGCTTTTGAAAATTTTCCCTAAAATTATCGCCAAAGTTATCACCTCTGTTCCCTTCAAAATGTTTTGATTTCAGAGTTAAAACCAACCTTACTTTTTCTGGCTTTGAGTTTTTGACAATCTTTCCAATCATGACTCTTGTTTTTTTGGAGTGAAGCTCTGCCCTCACTTCAACATCTCTGGTTTCCCATACTTTTGTTGAATCAAGGCTTTGTCACTTTCACTAAGTATCTTGTGTGTGTTTTCAGTTGTAAACCCATGCTTGCACAAAAGTGTCATTGCAGAATATTTTTCATTGGAGTGGCAAAGACCGAAAGGATGATCTAATTCATGGACTGTTACAGAAAACAAAAAGTATATCCGATCATGTGATTTGTTTTTTCAGAAGTCCAGTTCAAAGTGAATATCTCTGCATATTTGACTAACTCCGGGATAAAATGCAGAAGCCAAAGTTCTACCACATTGTCCATTTTATTTATAATGAGAATTAATTTGATTATCATGATTATTTAAGAATGTTGTCCTAATTTCACAGTTGTCTTCATCAAGAGCCTCAGCTCCTTTCGGTTGCTCAACTCTCTTGAATTTTAAACCACACACACTCTGCCAAACAGAAAAAGCATCATCAATCTGTTTGTTTGTTTCAGTCTCCCCCAAACTTGAACAAAAGTTTGTTTGTGTGTATTTCAATTTTTTCTTCTCCACAGATCAGACTGAGGTTTCTTTTCAGCGTTAGCGGCTGTGTCTAAACTGTCTGGTACAGCACAAAACACTTTATTTCAACTCTGAATAATGTCAATACAAATGCATATTGATTTTGTTTTCACAAATGATTCTTTTATCATCACTAGCACTTAAAGCAACTTTACTAATCTCTTCTGTAAAAAGTTCATGTCCTTGACTACAAATAACATTCATTTTTCGCAGTTTTTCTTTTTCTGTGAACAAACATCAGTTGTAGTCAAACAACGTTTTTCTTTACACCTTTCACCTCTTTTCCATCTTCACACCTATTTCCATACATTTTAGAAGAATCTAATTTTGCTGTCGAACTGTAAAAATCTGAAATTGTTTTTCCTCATTTATCTTTAAACATTCCAGGAACTTTCTTATTCAATCTTGGTATGTCAAAACTTTCCTGAAAGTTTTAAGTATCAAATTTTTCTGAAATATCATCTTTTAACTGTTTATAAAAATCTTCTGTTTTACTATCTGTATCAGTCATTAATAACTTAAAACAAAGGTTCCCAACCGTTTTTGAAGCTGACACACCTTTCACAAAAATAAAGTAACATTTCACCCCCTCCTTTTAAAAAAGTGAAGAATATCTTCATTTTTTGAATCACTACTCGTAACCAGGCCCGCAACCGGGGATAGTGGAACAGGGAAATTACCCCCTAGAGTTTTTAAAAACATGTTTAGTTCCTACGTACAATCATTCCCCCCTAAAAATATCAGCTAGTTGCGACACTGCTCATAACGTAGGCCTACTGATGACACAACAGAAAGCACTCAGCACAATGTTTGACTTTTTTACCTTACTGACTATTGGAACCAGCCTAGTGAATTGATTTGCTGCTTATGTGAAATTATCCGCTCATACCTTCACACACAATGACTCCGATCATGCACAAATCGTTCAAAGGGTTCAAACAGTTCCCATACTAGTTTTTTGTAATGAAGTAGAGAGGAAAATCCAGATTCTGAATAAATATTTTGTTACAAAAAGCACTAAACTAGACAGGACTATTGTACTCATTTCTGGGACATTTGCATGATTGAAAGTCAAAAACTTTCGAGAACTGTAGCATCAAACAACAATGTCGCCATAATTGCACCGTAAACATTTACCCTTTCAGTCCCGCGAAAACTCCAAGTCTTGCAGAACTTTGCAATCCTATAACTCGCCAGGTGATTGAGCTAGAGAGCTATCCAAACCATCCATGGATTCAGCAAGTCTTGTAGTCAAGATCGAAAAAAATGTTTTTTGTTTTCAGTGGGGGTTTCTGGAGGTGACATCACAAAAAGGCATGTTTTGGAATTTTTGGCCGGCCCTGGGCCCCAACCCATTGACCCATTCTTTTGGCTCAAAGTTTAGTTGAAAACTAGATCAAAATCCGCTTCTATAGAGCCCTGGATTGACTTACTAGCATATCTGTAGCTAAAATTATGGATCAAAAACCCAGTTTTTGGCCTAATTCAAAACTTTCAGAAATGACATAATTTGCCCTTTCAGGGCAAACTTTGGCCAGCCATAACTCAGCAGCAGATTGAGCTAGAGAGCTGTTCACACCCCATAATGACTTGTGGCGTTGTGTAGTTCAGAATAAAAAGAACATTTTTTCAATTTGGTTGGGGGGTTTTCGGCCAATGGGATCATGACAGGGTCATGTTTTTTGGTTAATTATATGACGTCATCATCTGATCCCACGCGCCAATATTTTGACTCGCAGTGTTATTGGATTCTAGGGCAGAATACCCATTTTTAGAGCCCTTGATTGGGTTTCTAGTGTTTCTGGTTCAAAAGTTACGCCAAGCTAATTGGTAAGGGGCATTTCTCAATACTTTTGGGGATTTCCCAAATTAATTTAAAGGTTTTTTTGGCCTTAATCTTGAAACCAGGAACGCTAAAAACCCGTTCGGACCCTTAAAAGTCCCAAATAGTAACCAAAAAACAGCTAAACTCAAAAAAAATTGTGTTTCTTTCAAATGGCTTCTGTGGGTCTTAAAGGGAGGTCGGGCAAAAATGCTGACATCAGCAAAATATAACATAAACATCCCACCATTATATAAGCATTATAAAAAAACGGACATCCTAAACTGAAACTTTTTTTTGTTGCAAACTACATACCTTCACAAATCTTTAGAGGGTCTGAACACCTCTCTAGCTCAATCTGACGGCGAGTTATTGCCTGGGGTCAAATGCCCCCAGGAGTGACTTTTAAATCATTAGAAAGCGAAACACTCCCTCTCAAAAAGACCTAAATCTTTCCCATTTATGACCTCACCCTGGAATCACTTGAAACACAAAACTTAAGTTTTTCGTAACAAAACCAGAAGACTCCTCACGTCTCTTGAAGGTTTGAACAGCTCTCTAACACAATCAACTGCGACTTACGGAGTTGCAAAGTGGAGTGAATATACAGGAATACAGCTAAATCCACCTGGTGCCGAAGGCGCTAATGATAGGAAATAGGTGCTCAGATGGTTTGTTGAAGTGAAATGTAAGTCAACTTGGAACAGCTGATTAGAACTTTATTTGTTGAAGGCTAATTGTTTGATTTTTGTATATGTTTTAAGACCTTTTTTGGTGGTGGATCCCCATACACAGTTGTGGCAGACACAGCTTGTGAAATCATACTTTTGCATAAAAATGATATTGAGAAGGTTCTTGAGTCTTTTCCAGTTTTGCAGTTGCAGATTGACATGATTCAAAATAATGAAAATTACAGAAGTTCTCTGATTGAAACAATAAAAGACCATGGAAAAAACAAAAGTCCAAGGCAAGTACTAAATAATCACTAAGTTTCGTTGTGCTTTGTGACTTTGTTAGAAAGCAAGTGAAGCTGCTACTTCATTTAATTTCCGATAATGTAGAATGTGCAGTTGTGTAACAATTGTGCAGTGGTAAATATTTCAGTTTATACGTTCTGTCATAATTATGTACCTAAATTACAAACCATTAGATGCCCCCAATTACATGTTTTTGTCTTTTTCACAATGTAAAAGTAAAGAACTTGTTAGCACTAACTTATTTACATGACCTGACTAAAGACACACGTGGGTTATATGATTTTGAATGTGCCTTCTCTTTAAGAGTGTGACGGTCATTATCCTTGGATATTCCCTCTATTACCAGATATATTCCATGAAACAAATCTTGCAAACACTACAATTTCAGTGCTGAACTGCTCAATAAAATTAGACCATGTGGGAAGGGACACTAGGGTATGGGCATGATCAGGGCATTTCCCTCACGGCCCTACCAAAAAGCAGTAAAATATGTGGTGATGCCCTTGTTCATAAATAGTATGATAGGTAATTTCATGGTCTATCAATATCAACTTGAAAAATTAGTAATGGTTTTCTATGATTTTCCTAACACTTTGATGTCCAGTAGGAATCGGGGATTCTCGTGCCAAAACAAGCGGATTGCATGTAGCTTTGCGCGGACATAACTCGGGCACCAAAATTGGCAGAGAGCTGTTCAAAAGCTCAAAAGATGCGGCAAGTCTTCTAGTTTGCACTCGAAAAATTTTTTGGTTCAGGGGTGCAGATTTTTTGTGAGTGACGTCACAAGTGGAGGACTTTTAGGCCACCTTGGCCCACTTTGCCTGGCCCCGGACCCAAACCATTAGATGGTAGTATTTCGCTGAAGTTTTTACTGGAAACTAGGCTACAATCCAAGTCTTTTGATACTTTGGATGACCTGCTGAGGTTTCGGGTTCAAAAGTGATGGTCTAAAATTACAAAAATATTTGACTAATTAGCTAATTATTTAATTTTTTCATTTTAGATCATAACTTTTGAACCAGAAATGCTAGAAAGTTGATCAACAGGCCCAAAAGACTCAGACTCGAGCCTAGTTTCCAATGAAAACTTCAGTGAAACACTTTGGCCTAGCGGTTGGGCTCTAGGCCAGGCAACATGAGTCAAAATGACCCCTAAACTGCTTCACTTATGACATCAGTCACAAAAAATCTTCACCCCTCAACCAAAAAAATTTTTTTTCGAGTGCAATCTACTAGACTGGCTGATCCGTTTCAGCCCTTGAACAGCTCTCTAGTGCAACCGGCAGAGGGGGTAGGGCGTTGGTAAGGCAACTGAAAACTGCTGTTTTTTAGGCCTAAATTGAAGTACAAATATATCGTAGACCAGTTCTCAAAGTGTTAAGGTATTTTAGGGACCCAATTCGAGTCCCTAGAATTGAAAATCAGGTCCCTAGAATCAAAGAAAATTATCATCGAGTTTGTAGAATCAGAGGAAATCGGGTTCCTAGAATCAGAGAAATCACGTCCCTATATGTCCATACCAGGTACCTAACATTTTCTTTAAAAAAACTTGCTAAGATATCACCAGAGTCTTTTAAGCCTATGATTGGCTTTTGGCTTTCTGGCATTTCTGGTTCAAAGGATATGGCCTATAAACAACAAAATGATTGATTTATTTGCAGATTTATTATCGATTTTTTGTTGTTTCAAGGACACAACTTTTGAACCACTAATGCCAGAAAGTCAATCAAAAGCTCTGAAGACTTGGTTTATAACTTAGTTTCAATTGAGTCGAAAAATCTCATCTTGCTGTTGGCACCCAGGGCTAGGTAGCTTGAGCCAAAATGCCCTGAAACATACCCCACATACGTCACCATCCACAAAAAAAACAAAATCCAAAACTTTCCAATTTCAATGCAAACCAGAAGGCTTCCTGCATCTTTTCAGCATTTGGACAGGTCTCTAGTGTAATTGGCGGATGTGTACGAAACCCTGCCCTTCTGACGCCTCAAGAACGGTGTCCCACAGGGATCTGTTATGGCGCCCCTTCTCTTCAACATCTATACCTATGACCTGCCAACCACCATCTCCAGAAAGTATGCACATGCTGACGACCTAGCAATCATGCATGCTGACGGAGATTGGCGGCAGTGGAAGGGGTGCTGAGCAAGGACATGGCAACGCTTGTGAATTCATCCAGACTTTAGAACTAAAGCTCAGCACTACAAAAACGGTTTTGGCAGTCTTCCATCTCAACAACAAGGAAGCGAAGCATGAGCTGAAAGTCAACTTCAACAACGAAACCCTGCCCTTCTGCTCCGAGCCCAAATACCTCGGAGTAACGTTGGACAGGTCGCTCTTGTATCGCCAACACATTGAGTCACTTTGCAAGAAGCTGACATCACGTGTTGTGTTCCTGAGGTGGCTTGCTGGCTCCGGTTGGGGTGCAAGAACAACAACTCTGCAAATAGCCATCCTAGTCCTGGTGCATTCAACCGCAGAGTAGTGCACGCCTGTCTGGTGCCGCAGTGCTCATACCATCCTTCAACAACACCTTGCGAATTGCGACTGGTTGCCTGCATCCTACACCAGCAGACAACCTTCCCATCATCTCAGGTGTCCAACCTGCTGAGCTTCATCACAATGGAGCCACACGGTCTCTAGCACGCCATAGCATGGAGCCTGGACACATGCTCCGCTGTGCACTCACCCATCCATCAAGTGCAGATACAAAGTGCCTCAAATCGAGACTCCCACTTGTACCTTCTCCACAACAACTCATCAGTTCATCTGACAACAACATACTTGCGGTGCAGTGGGCGGATCACCAATGGAATGCGTAAAGGGCAGACAACCGCATTCTGCACTGCATTTTCATTCCTGACACCAGCAACCACCCCCTCAGATTGACCCTCCCAAGAAAAGCCTGGGTCCGTCTTAACTGCCTCTGCATGAGTGTTGGGCGTTTCTGCTCCTGCTTGTACAAATGGGGTATGGCCTCCTCTGCAGCCTGTGAGTGTGGCGCAGAAGAACAAACTGTCGACGATGTTGTCCTGCTATGTCCAATCCATTAACCTCCTCATGGACTACATGGCCTGATGGTTCAAAGAAGAAGGCAGGCAAGTTAATGGTTAATGGAGAAAACGGATGGTAAAAAAGTGGCTGACGTGTGTTTCAAAGGTAAAAACAACGTGCTCAGAGTGCTGCTGCATGAATATATCGTGCTTTGAACTATTTTCATGCTAGTTTGCAACTCCATTACTTGCCAGTCGATTATCTTAAGAGCACTGTTCAAATCTACAAAAGACACCCTGGAACACCCACCCCGACAACTATAGCTGCCAGCAAACCTTTGAGCGATCATAACTTTTGAATTGAGCCGTAGATATCATTGGATTCGTAAGACAACACCACACATTTTGAAATAGGTCATGCCCACCTGTGACATCATTTTAGGGGGACACAATTTTTGCGTAGGCTAAGAAAACCAGTTGCGTTCATTAAAATAACCATACAGCTCAAACCAAACACATTTGAAACAAACTTTCGCATACAAACTATCAGTAAAGACCTTACCTTCTTGATGATGATCATAAAAGTTGAATCTTCTTATGGTGGGGGTCCAAGAAAGCAAAAAACACAAATTTTGGGGTATTTTGAAGTTCAAACAATTTTTCTTCCAGCCAGCCAGCAACCACCAACACCACGAAAAGGTGCATTTGGGTGTTTTGCAACATACCACCAAATTTCAAGCTGAAGTATTGACAGGAAAATTTTGTTATTGAAAAAAGGAAAATATCCAACAGGTGCCCGAGCAGTTTTTAGGGTCTATTTTTCACCATAACTCTCGAATACCTTAGACTTGCAGGCTAATCAAGGTCTGTGAAGCTTCAGAATAGTTCCTAGAACATTTTAATCAATACACCGAGTCATTACCCCTGTATTTTGTTCCCTGGACCCCAGAACATGATCTAGAAGTCAGTTGTCCTAACCTATGCTTTTGTACCCCTTAATTCTTACCCCCAAAATGGCCCGATACGACTTCCTTTTGAAAGATCCTGTTTTTGAGTATTTTGGCGGTTGGTTAAGTGCAAAAATACAGACAGGAAAGGCTAAATGGGATGCGGGGAACATTTTTTTAGATTTTCTCTAAATTTTACCGAAAATTTAGTACAGAAATGTACAAATACTAATTTTTCTCAAGAATTTCAAATGTAAAGGTATGCTTTTCTCATTCGATTCCTTGTTGTCTTGTGCCCCAGGGATGCTTTCATAGCTCTCTAGTCTGATGTATTCAGGAATTATGGCTGATCAAAGGTTTGATGTTCACTGTAGTGGCTGGCACAGGCATTAAAGGGTTGGAAACCAGGCTAAAATCTGAGTCTTTTGAACCCTTGATTGACTGTATAGGGTTTGTGGTTCAAATGTTTGAGTGAAATAACCGAAAGCAATCTTTTTAGGTAATTTTTACCAAAATTTAGTATTTTTGGTCATAACATTTGAACCGAAATTGCTAGAAAGCTGATTGAATGCTCAAAAGACTAGGATTTTAGCCTGGTTTCCAGTAAAAACTTGATTTAAACACTTCCCTCTTGCAGTTGGTGCCCAAGCTCAGATTGACCTCAGCCAAAAATGCTTAAACCTACCCTAATTATGCAAACTTGAAGGCTTCATTGCAAACTTGAAGACTTGCCGAGTCTTCTGGGGATTTTTGTTTTGAAATTGTGGTTGATTAAAACAGAAATATTTGCACTGTTTACTTTCAGCTACTCTTTGCTACCCGAAACAAACTTCGTGCAATGTTGAGGTTGTCACTTTGTTTTCTTGTTCTTTCAAAAACAAATGTGTCCATTTTGTTGTTTTTATGGAGTTTTCATGAAAATTTTCTAGTGAAATCTTTATTTTTTCTAAATGAATGCTATTTGGAAGAGAACAAGGATTTTGATAACAACATTTTTTGTAAGATTTCTTTTCTTTCAACTTTGCACTTGTCACTGCTCCAGCCTCATGCAATGAAACAAATTTTAGAGACTAGCAATACAAATTATTTATTACCATGATGAAAACCATTGAATGATACAGTTATTATAGAAGTTTGCTAATACGGATATAACACAATTAGCTGATACTGTTTTGGTGCACTCACATGAAAGTAAAATAGTTTTCTGAAGAAATGCTACATATTTCACAGCAAACCAGTTCTTATAATGTTTATAAAAACAATTTCCTCGCTTATCTGTCATTACACATAATAATCAGTAATGGGTTTCACAGATCTTTCAGCATAGGTTTCATTTGACGGCATGAGGTCACAGATTTGCAAAAGATGGAGATCAACTTCCTACTTAATGAAGCACTACATGTGTAGCGCGAACAGAACATATTATTTCATAATTATTAAAATTCTTCACATATTTTTAGAAAAACTGTATTTGACCAGTGTTAATAATAGTCCTTTTGCACAAAATCATGATATGCGTATTTGATAATGAATTTTAGAAGCACATGTAACTTGGATTAGAACAGCATATGTGAAAATCATTGCTGATTGATATTAACTTTTGTAATGCAATTGCTTTTTTGCTAATCAGTCCTATGTATATTTCTTGCAGATCAGAAAGCCTTAATCGTTTTCCTCTTTTGCAACTGGATGATTGTGGTGTTAAATATTATGGTCTAAAAAACGTTCCCCCTTGTTTCCAGCTCTCAAGTAATGCTAAGTTACCAGGTCAAATGTCAAGGTTCCAGACTTTGTTGTCTTTTGTATTGCTCCCAGTCACTCTCAATCCACATAGCAAATTTTTTCTTGGATATGAAACCTTTCGCAAGCTATTAATTTCTCTCACAGTGTTTATTGTACCCTTTCAGGTAAGATATTAAAAAGATATCAGGTTTGTTCCCAGTTTTGTTCTATTTTTTTGTTTGTTTTTTTCTTGAAATCATGCTTTAAAAGTTTTATCTTGTGTTGAGTTGCGTCATGACAGCTTTTAGAAATTTCTCTGAATATGGAAACATTTGTGTCTAGTTTGAAGCTAACTGATGGTCACATTTGTTCAAAAAGTGTTCTTGTCAATGCTGCCACAAAGTCACAAACACGTGGCTTCATCAGGGGAGCACTAGACAGAGGTCTAATTTTACAAACTTATTTTGAGTTAACACCATTTGGATGTGCCATGCAACATGAGAGATCAAAAATGATTTAAGTTAAATCACATTCTGATTTAGATTAGTGGTAGTTAAATGCTTAGAAGATAAAATGCAGCTCACCTTAATGTGATCTCAGATGTGATTTCCTGGTGCATGAAGTTATAAGATTTGCAATGATGCACATTGTTGCTAAAAGTCAGTAGGCCTCTGTGCATCAATGTATAGCAGATGAATACCACTCATTGGCAAGACCTAACATGGCTTACCATTTCAATGAGCTATTTTAGCTGTTTGTAGTTCTAGCAGATTTCAAGTGCAACTTACAATTGTTATTCAAGCAACTTCACTCCACAGAGAAAGAACTAAGGAATCAATCGCAAATTTTCAATAAGAAATCGATTTCACCTAACACTACACACAATCAGTCCTTTCATCTGCAAGCAATGCCAACAGATCAAATGTTGGAAGGCTAAACCAAGGTCAGAGAAAGTAAACAACCTCAAGACAGTCGTGAAAAAGCATACAACACCAACTGCACCAATTGAAACTGGAAATTACATCTTACTCAACACTTGAGTAACTGTAAATTCAAAACTTACTGCAAAAGTTACATGAACTTAATAAAACGCTACAATGATTTACACAATAGAGCTCATGATTCTGAGATAAATTCAACTGCTGTCAAGGTCATGCTTCCAATTTAGCTTGAAACAACATAAGATTCAAACAACATGTTATGATTCAGCATAACTGCAGAATGCGTAAGCTAAGCTTTTATTTAGTAGCAATGGCAACCAAATCAAAATGCCAGCACACTGGCTGCGATGATGAAAAAACATCAACATTCAGTGCAAAAAGGAAACAAATTATGTCATGGATGGAAGAATCATGCCGTGATTAATAAATTGTGCGTGAAGCTGGTTATACCATTTATCTTCACAGATATTCAGAGAGTGAAAATTTGGTCATCAAAAGTGACAGTGTAAGTTTCATGCATCGGTTTATTTAGGCTACCATGGAACAATGCATAGTGCCGTGACAAGGTCACTTAATCATTTCTGTCATTTTTACAATTAGATCTGTTCCAATTCCTGTGGTGCGATGGTCATCTCTTGGAATTGTTTTCTTGGTTTGTCCAACATGCTGTTCATGGCATAGCACACAAGTTGCCATTTAAGTTTAGTTTTGCTCATAAAATGCGAAACACATGGTACCATTGATTTGTTGTGTTTCCCACAGCAACCACAAAGTGCAGAGTGGCTGCAAGGTCCTGATTCACCCTTGATATGCTTGAGCAAGGTTCTTGTAGTTTGTTAGTATTTGCCCAATTGTAGGTTTTGGAGGCAATCATTGCCTTGCGATTAAACTTCTTTCTTTGTGAGAGTTACCAGGCAGTGGAAAGATGTAGCCCAAACTTGTGGGGCCTCTTCATTGGCAAATATAGTCTTCCTCCCAATTTGATGCCTATTGCTATCATGTCATTAGTCATGTCCAAAGGGAAATTGGAGCAAATCGCCTTTTATCTGAGTTGATTTAAGCTGCTGAGGTGGTCTTTTTTTCCCTTTGGTTAAGACACCTCAATCTTATTTCTTCTCCAGATGAAAATGACTTGAATGTTGACCATGGGTAGTGTGAATTGCCATCAATGAACTGCCTTTCCTCTTCTGGTTACATGTATTTTGGCACTTCATCTTGATGGAAGCAAAGCTCCACTTTTAATCATCACCAAAGGAAAAAAGGACAGAATTGAACATGTTTCAGGCATCTGTATTCTGCAAAGGGAAAAGGCATGGAGTACACAGGCAGTTTTAAAGAAATGGATCGATTTCATGCTGCCATTGATTTCGAGAGGAAGCCAAAGAGGTTTGATAGTTAGGGATTCAGCCAGCCTGCACTGCGCAAAAGACCTGAAGAACTTCCCTGCAGAAGGAGAACACATCAAATCACGATCCCTGCAGGAATGACTGCTTATCTCTTTACTCTTGATATTGCAAGAAATAAACCATTCAAGGACCACTTACGCATGGAAACCAATGACTACATTGAAAACAGAATGTTGAGAAATAAGCGTTGAAATTTTGTGAAGCCCAGATTAGAAGAGATTGTGACTTCAGTGACAAATTCATGGAACAAAATCACAGACAGCTGTGTTGCCAATGCACTACGAGCAGGCTACCTGGATACGAACTTCGATTCCATGAGACTTTTATTGCTCGAGATGAGAAATCAGGAGTTAAAATTCTGCAGGAAATTGAGTTAGTGAAAACTTGGCTAGAATTTTGGAAACCGATGGCCTGCAAGACATTCCAGAGGATGATGATATGATTGTTTTTTAATAAATTGTTATTAACCAGTTTCTGAATAAAAAACACGTTAATCATAAGTAAATCTAGATAGTTTTTCATAATTTCTGTTTGTTTAGAAATCTCTTAATTTTTGTTTTGCAACTTCATTTTTTGATATATCAAAACAAGGCATCCCCCGATGTTGCATCTTGGGCTTTCGTTATGAACTGTGGAAATCAGGAGTTAATCCGATTAAAATTCAACAAATTCTCAATATTTAACAACAGCAAAAGGAACAGAATTGTTGGTGGAAAATTAGTACGGCCCACCATCCCTTGCAGAATTTGTTTTGGCTCGTGACTCAGTAAAGGATGCTGACCACTGGTCCAGAATAATTGTCTTTGTTTTAACAAAATTTGGTCTTTCCTGGCAAAAATGCACAACTGCATGAAAATTGTTATTCAGTGTTCAGATTAACACTTTGGCATCCGGCCGCTTTCGGGTATTTTTAAGAAAAAAACACCGAAACGCACATGGCTTTGTGCAGGAATTTCTCCAGTCCAGTAAGCGCTACCGACCTGGTCAACAGCCCAAAAGACGCGGCAAGTCATCTAGTCTGCACTTGAAAACATTTTTTGCTTGGGGAGTGCAGATTTTTTGTGAATGACATCATAAGCAGAGGACATTTAGACCGCCTTGGCCCTTCACATGGCTCTAGGCTCAAACCGTTAGATGGTAGTATTTTGCTGAAGTTTTTATTGGAAACTAGGCTACAATTTGACTCTTTCGATAATTTGGATGACCTGCTGGGGTTTCAGGTTCGAAAGTCATGATCTAAAGTAATAAACATATTTTTAGATCATAAATTTTGATCCAGAAATGGTAGTAAGTCGATCAAAGGCTCAAAAGACTCGGACTCGAGCCTACTTTCCAATAAAAACTTCATCAAAATACTTTGGCTTAGTGGTTGGGCCCTAGGCCAGGTAACATGAGCCAAAATGGCCTTAAAACTACCTGACTTATGATGTCACTCGCAAAAAATTTGCAACCCCAAACCAAAAAATTTTTTTCAAGTGCAGACTAGAAGACTGGCCAATCGGTTTGAGGCCTTGAACAGCTCTCTAGCTCAATCGGCGGAGGAGCTATGCTGTTGGTAAAGCAACTGAAAACTGCTGGTTTTAGACTGATCTCTAAGTATGAATATATTGTACGCCAGCTCTCAAAAATAATGTGCTGTGTGGACCTCCTTGGTTTTCGAGTATATCCCATTTTTTGTTTAGTGAATCTGAGGTGCAACACATTGTGGAAAAGAACATATTGGATTCGGTATTCTGGAATTGGTTTAGCTATTCTGAAACTAACGTTTTGCCAAGCTTGCACAGCTGATCAAATAGGTGAAGTTTATTTCCTAGATGTTAATCATTGCTGAACTACTGATGATGATTTTGGATTTGTTATTAAAGATTTTGTAAAATCCACAGCAGAGGGAAGGCAGTTCATTAACGGCAATTCACACCACCCATAGTGTTTTGGGCATTATTTGTTCACTGCTTTCCTGTGGGCGAAATTCCTTACTCAGCATGATTTCTTTGTTTGCGGTGCAATTATTTGTTTCACGTCACTGTTCCCTTTTTTCCTTTGCGATGACAGAGTTTGGAGTGTGTGGGGCAAGTTGAGTGTTAATGTTGATGTGAACAAGCTATGAGAAAGAGTGCCATAGCTCGTTTTGCGTTTTTGGAGTTATTCAGGCAAAGGGCCAATAACTCATACTGTTTTTGGTGGTCCTGTGACCCTTTGTTCATGTGCGTTAGGTGTTTCCGAGTACTTTGTGTACTTCCAAGTGTTTTATATCCTTTACATGCGGCATCAAGTCTGCTAGTGTTTCCTAGTGCATCAAATGGTTCAAGGGCATTACATGCTTTTTGAGCATTACAGTACCATCCGAATTAATTGACTCAGCGAGATTTTTTTAACCTCCCTAATGTTTGAAAACATAATTTCAATCTTAAACTTAACAACTAAATCACCTAAATACTGCAGCATTGCTGAATAGCATTGTAGTTCAGATTAGATGAGGAAAAATTAAAATCAAGACGTCACAATTCCTGTTATGACGTCATGATATCCTTACATTCGTCTGAAGGCAACTTGTCGAAATTCGTTATTTTGAGTATCAGAAGGTGTATAATTGAAATTATGGCTGATGACCTCTGACAAAGCAGCTGCTAACTAAAAAAATGAAGGGTAAAAGACTTGCTTGGGCTAAAGAATACAAAAACTGGAGTTTGGGTTATTGAAAAAAGGTAATGTTTTCAGATGAAACTGATTTTTTCGTCGGAGGCAAGCATTCTCGCTTTGTGAGGAGGAGTGTAGGAGAAAAAGAAACCCATGCCACCTCCACCAACAGGCAAAACATTCCCCCAAAAAAATGTTTTGGGGATGTTTTAGCTACAAAAGATTTGCATCACTTTTTCCTGTCTAGGGAATGATGACAAGTGACCAGTGTATCGAAGTTTTCCAACGAACATTGATTCCAGATATGCAAAAGGATTTTTCTAGTGGTGAGGGTATTTTTCAACAAGATTTAGCGCCCTACCATTGTTCAAAAAAAGTGAAGAAATTTTTATCTGACAATAACTTCGCAGTGTTAAAATGGCCTGGTAACTCACCTGACATAAATCTGATTGAGAACCTGTGGGCTATATAAAAAAAGAACTACAGAAATATGACTGCACCACTACAACCAAAGCTTATTGGGGCTATAATTTCTATATGGTACAGGGGGGAAGAAATCACCAAAACATGTGACAAATTGGTGCAATCTATGCCTACGCGAATTAGACAAGTCACCAAGAACAAAGGAAGCCACATCAACTACTAAGACTTTTCAAAGTTGTGGCATTGAAATAAAATCATAAAAACTGAAAATTTGCTTGTTTTTTTGTTTGAGTCAATTAATTCGGACGGTAGTGTAGGTGCTTAATGTGCATTTCTTGCAAGTGCTATCCAAGTAAATGCTAGCACCAATCGTTTGGTTTTAATCTGTCACATCAGACAGGTCACAATGCCCAACACGTTGAGAGTTTGTTTTGAACTCTACACACAGTCAACATTCGAGTCAGAAGCAATAATATTGTTGCGATCAGAAATACCGAGCGGCATATGCGCAAAGCTTCGCACTGTGGCAGCAAGCAACAATAGAGATCATGCTCGCAATCTCTCTTACTATTGCTTGCTCGTGCTACACGTATGATGGTGTTATTCTTCATGCACATCCCGTTCGTGGTGAATCACACAATCAACGCAACACCACCGGAGAGGTTGCAACAATATCAAGGCATCTTAGCCAAAGGAAAGAAGACTACCTCAGCAGCTTAAATCAATTCAAAGAAAAAGCAATTCGCTCATACTTCCCTTTGGACAATATTAATGGCATGATAGCAATCACATCAAATTGGGAAGAAAGGCCATGGTCCCCAAAATGCAACAATAAAGAGGCCTTGCATGTTTGGGATACATCTCTCCTCCACCTGATAACTCTTACAAAGAAAGTTAAATTGCAAGGCAATGACTGCTTCCAAAAGACCTACTACAATTGGGCAAATACTAACAAACTACAAGGGGCCCCCAATCCCCACATCGGTAAAATGTTAAATAAGGTATGTCAGGGATGGCCAACAAGTCGATCATGATCGGACCAGTCGATCGCGCCTGAGTTTGCATTGAATTGACAAGAGTTTGCATTGAATTGAGTTTGCATTGAATTGACATATATTGGTTGGTTATGTATACACTTTGGCGCCTTTTGCGATGGCTGACCGTAGGCTAGCATGGCAGATGCCGCAAAGGTGTTGTAATATGTTTTCCTATTATTGCGTCAATTATGATTCAGGCATAACAGACACTTTGCCTTCTGTGCATCACCTACTAAGGCAGTGGTTCTTTAACTTCTTTGCGTATCTTACCCTGTTATCAAAAGAGATTATCAGATTTTGTCCCAAAACACTCAACGGTTGTAAATCTGCTCATTTATTGACAATACAAAATCAACACACTCTTACAGTTTAGAATGATTTATTTAAATTGGCATTGACTGCAATTTATTGTTTAGTAAATTTACCCCCTTGGAAGATGAAATTCACCCCAGGGGAAAAGTTACACCAGGTTAAGAAGCCAATGGTACACTGTAATTGCACGTGCGATACTCAAATTTGGCATTTTGTACTTGTGAGTTTATTACCCACTGGTCGATCGCAAGTTAGCAAGAAATTTTCTGGTCGATCCCAGTCGAAGACAAGTTGGCAACTCCTGGCCTATGTGAACAATATGCTGCAAATGATATGATTGCCCACTGGAACTGATAAGTAGGTGCTCTGTGCTCACTGAAATTGCTTCGCTGATGTAACAGTAGTTGATTCTTTTACGAGTGGTTTGGTTGACACTCACTAACAAGTTAGTACTTCGAGGTCTAAAAAATTAAGGTATTCCATCTGCTTGTCTTATTTTGGTTTCCAATGCACATGCAAAATACAGGTCATTTGACCATCAGTCCTGCAGACAGCCCCAAACAAAGTTGTAAACTTCTTACCGTATTTTCCGGCGAATAAGCCGGGGCCAGTTTTTAGCTCTGAAAATGAGAGTTTTTCCATATTACCGCCTAATAAGCCGAATCAGAAAATTTCGTTACCTAACCACCGGTATCTTTATTTCTTTTTGCAACAAAGTTTGTCAGGTATGCGTTACATTCATTACGCACCAACGCATGTTCTTTATAACCACCGTAAAATTGATCCTACTTGCTGTTTTACTTGCTGTAGCAGTGATTCTCTTCGCGCTTTGTCCTCTTTCACACGCCAGTGCATTTACCGTAATGGTGCACGTGCAGAAGCATCCTCCTACACCGCCTTATAACACGTCCAAATCAGGGAGAAAAAATGAGTGGTATCTGCCACGGACGGACGGACATGGCACACCCTAAGGCAAAACAAAATGGCGGCAGAAAAAGAAAAGCCTAGTGGTCGCCAGTAACATCCCGGGATGTTAGTTGCGACTGCGGCGGTCAAGAATGGAATTTGTTATTCGACGATTCCACTGATGAAGATGATGAATTTCATGGCTTTTAATAAAGTTGTGTTGCTGAAATTGTTTTGTTGTTGTTTACCGTATGTACTTTTAGTTACTGGTAATACATGTTTTTGTGACCAATTTTGACCGCTGTTTTCTTTTGGTCCAAAGCTATATCTGCCCAATAAGCCGACCCCAGAAAATTAGGTCGCAAAAGTAGGTCCAGAAAATCGGCTTATCAGCCGGAAAATACATTAAGTCATTCTGTAAATTTGTTTGTTCAGCTCTTGTGCAGTTCTTCTCAAATCTTTAGGTTTCATTAAAATTTATTTGTTTTTTAGTTTGCTGTTATGCCTTTCAACACTTCTTTGTTGTTTATCCAATACTTACTTGATGCTTGTGCTGCACTGGATCAATATGTTCAAGCTCATGTTATGTACAGCAATGATGAAGGCATCCTTGTTTTTCATCCGTATTGCACAGCTGTTCACTATTTCCAAACAAGCTGTTTGCTTGATTTCCTGTCATGGTTTCCAGGTGATTTGATAGCACTTGCCACACTTGGTTTGCCTAGGAGTGTACAGCAATGGCGTTTTATTGCATTGCTGAGGTTTAACCGCTTACTTCAAGTGAACAAGGTAAGTCATCAACATTGGTTTTTGTATGAAGGCTCGTTGCAAATGTTATGAGAAGTGCTGAATTTGTTTGAACCAAAGTGACTGAGTGTCTTTTTTCAAGTTTGATTGATACTTAGTACAGTTTGATTTCTTATCTAGCTTCATAATGTTAGTAACCTAACATATGCATAGTTAATCAGGTGACATGTCAAAATCTTGTTTTTGTTTTTGTATGAGTACCGTTGTGTGTTTTCTCATCAAACTTTTTAGTGAGTAGCTTGCATGTAGCTCCTTTTTCCTGAATTATGTAGATTATACTAGTTTTTTGAAACATGTTTTTTCCCAAACTAGGGATTTCTTAAGCTTTTGAAAATAAGTGCCTTTCGAAATTATGGAAAATGCAAAGTCAAACCAACTCTGTTCCAATTTCTTGATAAATTGTGATTGTCTGAAGATCTGCTGTAAAATATAGAATATTTTTAGGAATCCAACTGCATTTTAGATGGTGTCATTATTGTAGGTGTCTGTGTCACATTAGCTGAAAATTCAGTGTGATGCAAAGCTTCACAACGACCAGTAGCATCAAACTTTCGGAACCAGCTGTTCACCATTGTAAGAACTTGCTTCTTGTTGCAATTCCTTTGTTGAATATCCATGATATCTGTTAGAGTGATTACTTGAAGTAATTCAGGACATACATGAAACCAGAACACCAAAACAGTTGTGTTGTGCTATGTGTTAATCAACTACTTCAGTATTGCATAAAGATGTGTTTTGCAATGACAGGTTGTTGGTTATTTCTCATTATGGATATCAGATATTCGTACGTCTAGTCAATGGTTTAAACATTGGAGAAGTATCTTCTTTGGTGTTATTCTTCATCACTTTGTTGCATGTACACTGTTCATTGTTGCTTGTCCACCATCATCTATGAATGTAAGTCTGTTCGCAAAATTTGTTAAAAACATTTTAGTGAATGTCAAATGATGGTTTTAGTATCACTGTGATACAATACAGAAACGGGTTATTTCTTAAATGCTGGCCTAAATGCATTTTAAGCAATCCCACTGTAATGCAACAAGCAAGAAATGATTGTAACTACGAAAACCTGTTGAACCTGGTTTGGTAAGGGAAAAAACAATTATAATTTCTTTGATCTTTAGTTAATATGGCAAAACAGGTGAACACTGATTATGCTTTTTGTCATGTTAAAGTTTTCTTCTGTCTCAACTGTTGTGTGCACTGGAATCAAATTATTTCACTAGGTATATATGTTTGGTCAAGGTGCTAAATTAGAGTATGGAATGTCAATACTAAGTTCAAACAAAAACTAATAGTGTGTTCTTTTATGCTGCCTTTCAGCAGTACAATATAGAAAAGGTGAGCAATTTCATTATTGCTATGTTCCTCTAATATAAACCTATGATATTTGTGCAATGTGATACTGATGGGGTTGTTATCAGTAAATATTATTGTTCTGAACTGCCAGAGAGAAATTTTGTAGAACTAACATGCACACAAATTAAATTTTTCTATAAATAAAAATTTTTTTGTATTTTGGAAAAATATTACTGTTTTCAGCAGAATCACTCTGCACAAGGGTCAACAGACACCAAGCCTGTAATGACTGATGACTGCCTAAAATTTATCTTTGTCTCATGCAGCTTGTGGAATTCACCTTTGATGTCTGATTTTTTCTGCAGTTGTTATTCAACTATGTTTTAATGAAATTGAAGTTTCTACGATTTTGTTTTTTGATGACATGCTCATCAAACAAGTGGTGTTTACCATGTTTTCAGAAATCTGGTAATAAATACCTTACCTAATAATCATGTTTGGCAAAATTACTTGATAGGAACTTTAAAATGAATTCCAAAAATTGTCATTTCATTCAATTGGAACAGTGCAAAGGTATTCTGCAAACAATGTTGCTTTCACTTTTGTTGGAATACTTTCACACTATTATTAGTTCATGCTAGACTGCCACTGTTTCTTCGGATATTGTATTAATTATTCCATTATATACTTTTTCCTCAGAATGATGACTTACTCTCCTCAGATATGAATGAACTTGAATTTTACAGTGGACCATATGCATTTTATTGCCACAAATCATCTTGGATTGCTCAAATTGTTGAAGAAAAAAAATTTCCATCACTTGATATTCTTCATTCATCATTTGATCAGTATATAATTGCCTTTTACTGGTCAACAGTTACTTTGCTTTGCACTGGTTATGGTGATATACATGCGTATTCACCTGTGGAAATGTTCATGTCAACACTAGTTCAGATTGTTGGTACAATTTTTTATTCAGCTATTCTTGGTGATATATCTGCTACAATTCAAACAAGTGATAGTCACCGTGGTCAGTATAAAAGTCGTATATCTGATGTTGTGAAGTTTTTCAAGGTGTATTCTGTACCTGAAGAAGCCCAAATGCAAGTAAGTTCAGTTTACAACATTAGCCATTAACACTCCTTAATTCAAATTTCATTAGTGAGTTTAGTACAAAGTTGTTGTGATGGCCAGCAAGGGCAAGAAGTTATTCTGAAGCCTTCCTCGCTCATAGTTTTGTCAGCATGCCTGACAAAGACAGGACCACCCCAATGTGTTGTCTGTAACAAAGTGCTGACGAACGAAAGCCTGAAACCATCTAAACTTGAGGCTCAGTTGATAAACTGTCACCCATCTTTACAAGACTAGGACAAAGGACAAAGCTTTCTTTGAAAGCTGAGCCAAATATCTAAAAAGTATTCAATTTGGAGCTCAGGGAAGGAGTGGACGGAAACCTTTTGCTAGTGTTGAGGCTTCATATATAGTCACCTGCAAAGTCGCAAAATTTCACACGGTTGCAGAGCTCATAATACCTTGTGCAAAGGCAATGGTGGCGTAGTTTGTGGGGACGATCAAGTGAAAAAACTGAACACTGTGTCCCTGTCAAACAATACAATTCGCAGGCAGGTGGATGATATGGCTGAAGATATACTTGCGCAGATGATTGATGTAGTCAAGTGCAGTCAAGTTTTGTCTTCAATCTGATGGGTTCACGGATGTCAGCATCTGTGCTGTTCTGCTGGATTTCATTCGTTACGTTCACTTAGACATGATTTTTTTTTCAAAAGAAGAAATTTCTCTTGTGTGAAAATTTTACCACGACGATGAAGGGTAAGGATGTATTTAACAATGTGAGCTGTTGAGCTGTTTGGAGAGCAACGGGCTAAGCTGGCATCGTGTTTACCAAGTGGCAGTTGACGGTGCACCAGCCATGATGGGTGCTCGACTTGGCTTCAGAGGTTTTGTTCAAAAAGAAAACCTGAGCATACAAGTGGATCACTGCACCATTAATCGGTATTCCCTCGGCTGCAAGACACTGCCAGCTTCCTTGGAAGCAGTTTTGGACGATGTTGTCAGATTCATAAACTTCATCAAAACAAAAGACTTGAACTCCCATGTATTTAAAGAACTTTGTAAAGAAATGAGGGAAAGTTACAAAGTTCTTCTGTACCTTACAGAAATACTTCAGCGGGGAAGAGTGGTAAGTCGAGTAGTGGAACTTCACAAAGCCATCCAGTGTTTCCTTGTTGAAAAAATTTCAGGTTTGGCTGCTCATTTCTCTGACACAGCATGGCTTTTTCGATTGTGCTACTTGGCTGATGTCTCAGGGAAACTCAACAAAGGAAACTTCGCTCTTCGAGGAAAGAACACTACAATACTGGATGCGCATGAACCCATTTCAGCGTTTATCAAGAAGCTCAGGCTGTGGAGCAGGAGGATCTCAAAGGGAATTGTGGCACAGTTTTCTACATTGGATCAGTTTGTTGATGACAACGAGGAAGGTCAGCAGCTCCTAGATGAGGCAAAGCAGGAAATACAGCAGCACATGGAAGGCATTTTCCTGAATGGTTACTTTCCAGACCGAGGAACTGCATCTCTTCAGTGGTGTGTGCAGCCTTTTTAGTGGATAGGACTAGGTTGCAGATGATGATTCTCCAGCAAAGGAAGTGTGGATCGCCTTGTGGCTGAACGAAAAATGGAAGGTGGAATTTCAGAATACAGATGTGCAAGCATTCTGGATCGCACAGTTCAGCCATGCACCAACATTAGCAGAGTGAGCGTTCAACATCTTGACGTCGTTTTGGACTACTTACTTGTATGAGCAGAGATTTCCAACTGTGATGGGTTTGGAATAGACTAAACTTGCAAAACGATGCACGTATTACCCTGTGTGTTACAGACCCAAGGATAACAATACTGGCCTCGCAAGTACAGTCACATCCATCACACTGAAAACAATTTTTTTTCTTGCAGTGACTATGACACTGAAAATGTAAATACTAGCACAATTGTTAAGTTTTTTTGTGAGGTAGTAGTTCACACTTTAGTTCTTATAGGATTTTTTGCAGTGATTAAATTAACTTGCTGAAAAGTAATGGGAACAATATAGACACAACAATACTTGTGTTCTTTATACGACAGAAAATATTGAGGGTACAGTCCCCCTAGTTGTGCCCCTGGTGGGTACTACATCAAAACTTTGAAAAACCTTCAAAAATTTCACATTAATTTCACGATGGTTCTTAATCTATTTTCAAATGGAAATAAAGAAGTCTTAAGCAAACCAATCAATTCAAAACCAAAGAACTTGTAATTCAGAAAGGTGATTGTGATGTGAGAAAAACACGGTAAAGCAGAAATAAGAGTAAATGTAAGATGGCTGTTTCAATATAAATCTAATGCTGAAAACAACACAAATATGTTGTTCATTTTGCTACTCATGTTGTTATTTTGTAGCGTTTGCCACCAGGTTTCAAATCAAGCAAATAAATTAGATCTTCTGGCGATTTTTATTATTAGCCAACGTTTCGCCCACCTATTCAAGTGGGCTTCCTCATGGCAATGTTTTTTAACCACGTATAACATGCAACTTACTAATAACAAGAAACAATGAGCTCTCTTTCTCTCTCTTAGTTGTTCGACGATGACGCTGCTCAACGCGTTTCCTTGTGTCGGCGCATGTGGCTCCTCAGTCCAAAGGCTGAGGCGCAAACACGGCTGCATACGATACAAGCGGATCCCTGCCGCGTTGTCGTTGGATGTGGTTGGTTGCGCTGTTGGTGTCTGCGTGCACGCTTTGCTACTGCCACATCAATATGTTACTGTTCAAAGGTTGCCAACCCCCTGTCGCAAACTGCACGCCATTCTTCTCGATCCCCGGCCAATTCCTCAAGTCTGTCAAAAGGGAT